>PJTZ01000150.1_pt1 | contig 42458 bp, 35 predicted proteins | sample 1512131 | NCBI WGS metagenome assembly PJTZ01 (sample SAMN08177679, study PRJNA422409) | Soil metagenome, whole genome shotgun sequencing project. | reverse complement strand
CGGAAAAAAGTATCAGGATCTTTCCCAAGTCTTGCGGGCGGACAATGGCGTTTATCTCATAGGAGGTTTTCAAGACGGGAATCTAGTTGGTATTGCGTCAATGGCTGTCTATTGTGTTATATCTGGAAACAAAGGTTGGATCGAAGATGTCGTTGTCGATAATGCATACCGAGGACAAGGTATCGGCAGGAAATTGATAGAACATCTGCTCAAGTATTCTAGAGAAATGAATTTGACGGAAGTGCTTTTATTTACGGAAAGCCACCGTATTGCAGCACGTAAGCTTTACGAAAATCTTGGGTTTAGAATAAAGGATAGTTCTATTTATGTATTGAAGCATTAATAGGTAGATGCAAAAGTGTTCAAAGCGCTGTTTACCGTCGGGCAGCTTGCGTTCGGTAATCAACAAAAAAATCCTGAAGCGGGGAGCTTCAGGATTTTTACTAACTAACCAATTATTAACCTAAATTATGAATTACTGAAATACTATCAATTCCTGTGCCTTCTTATTTTTGTAAAGCCCTTTTAACAAATTTTAACGAAATATAATCCTAACAGTATAATGCAATATTTCATTACGAATAAATATCTCCGCTGTTGCATGTATGCCGTATATTTATATTAATCCGTTATCTTTATTTTTTTGTATGGTATGTTATCCATAATCACTTCTATAGCAGTTATCGCACTTGGATTGATGGCAAAATATGCCAGTCAAGACGGGTGGTTACCTTTACGTAAGTACTGGAGTTATATTTTTATAGGTGGGCTGATTAGCCTGGTCATAGATATTTATCGGTACTTAAAATCATAAGTTAAAGCATAACGGGAGAGCCTGACTACCCAACCACCATCTTCGCCGAAGCCGTCCAAAGGTATTCCGGAATAGGTTCCTCCAGCTTCCACTGAATAGACATTGGTTTCGATCCCGTATGGCTTACGTAGTGAGCAGGGCCTATAAACACATAACCTTGCGTAAAACCGTCTGCATCGTGGATAGCTTCCCTTACAAAAAGAAGAATTTTTTTTCCAGTTTCATTTGCGTGATGTAGGACAAACCTTTTTCCGAATAATCAGCCGTTTGATTTTGTGACTGCCAGTGGAAAGCAACTCGTTGATAGCATAGTCATCATATAATGTGGTAGGAGAGAAGTCTTCCTCACTTTTCTTCAGATTGATAAATAATGCGTCTGTGTTTAGCACTTTATTCAACGCTACGCCTTCTCGATTCGAACTTTTCTTGCCCAGTGTACTTAAGCGCATGGCGACCAATATCTGTTCTATTGTATAACATGCGTGGATCTGCAACGGGAAAGCATAGCCCAAGTCCACACAAGGAATCTCTTCAAATCCAATCTTATCGATATTTCATATCGGCGAGAACCTTTTCAAGGTTATTTCCAAAGCAATAACAGCTGACTAAATGACATTTTCCTACGTTAGATAAATCATAAAGTTTTATACCAGAAAACTTAAATAGAGCGTTAAACTGCGATTGCAATTTTAGCGCTGCGCTTCTATAATTACATCCTAAAGTTGTGTTGCCATATCTATATGGGCCAGGACCAAATATTCCGATTCTGTTGTCTTTCTGTATCTGTATGGATGTCTCGCTCTCCGTACAATACATTACTATGCTGTTGTGCAAACAATGGTTTCGACAATAGGAATAATACGATAATAACTGCCATGTTTTTCATTTCTCTTGCTTTTTATTTTAATCCAATCATATTAGGCGTCACGAAAAATCCTAGAGAAAGGCCTGCATGAACGAAAAAATAACTCTGCTGATAGTAAATATTATAAGGATCACTGCCATAGTATCCCGTTCCTAAAAATAATGCTGTATTCGGCGAGGATGGTATTCTCCAGTTATAGTTGATATTAACATTAATCCGCTTGTTAAAGTCATTGAGCCCGCCCTCTCGATTTCCAGCTATAAATGTACTGCTGAACACAATACGATGTTTTTCTCTGTAATAGGAACTAGAAATTTGTTTTTTATTTATCATATCGCAATAATTCCGCACACCAATCCAATTCACCGTGAAATTAAAACGGTAATCTCCGTAAGTAGATTTTAGCTTTTCCGCAGTAACGAAATGTTTTTCCATACCAAGTTTGAAATAGTACTCTGAATAGTTAGGTTCTGGGTCGCTGCAATCAGTCGAGCCAATACTTTGGAATCTCCGTATTCTATAATGAAATGCTGGTTCAACGTAGTTTGTGGAAAAATTTCCATTGTATAAGTTTATACGCTCATCGGAATTGAATTCATCGCCATCCTGACCATTGGAGTGATGAAATATGGCAATACTAGCATACTTAATTTTACCCGTGTCTTTACTATAGTCTTGCAGTGGTATATGTGCTGTCATACCAGGCATAAAACTCGGTGTTCTAACGGGGAGTGAAGTATCATTGGTTTCTAAATTATTTCGAAATATCCTTGCTTTAAACCTTGGAGTTAGATGTATTGGTATCGGCATCCATTCTCCACCAATAACAAATTGAGGCATAATGTCAGCGGAAAGGATATAAGCTGTTTTAGGATTGCCAACATCTAAGTAAGGCGGAGAAACGTAACTGAGTGGCGCATAGTTTAAAGTATGTTGAAGTAAAGCTTTATTGCTTATCCTGCGTTCAACAACACTAGTTTCGTTTTGAGAGAGAGACTCTTTAAGTTTGAGTTCCTGGGACCTAGCGTTGCATAGTGCAAAGAGGCTCGCGAATAATAAAAACAATCGTTTCATAACGACAAGGTTATTAGTTAAAAAGTATCCTAATATCGTGTTTTTTTCGATAAGTATCTAATCTGTAGTATTTCCCCAGCAATTGGTCTTTTCCAATAACCCGATACAAAAGAATCATTATACATTAAATTAAGGAAGATTTTAACGACAACAAAAAATCAAAGCCTGCATCTGCAAGCTTTGCTAACTAAGCTAAACATCGGGAGATATCTCATGACGTGTCCCATTATTGAAACAAAAATTTAAAGTCTTATGAATAAGTCGTTTCTACTTTGCTTACCTTCCAGCCATCTTTGCCCTGGTTCAAGGTAATATAGTCTACGCGGCTGAAGTTGTCGAATGCCATTGTTGCTTTCGCTACGCATACTTTTCCGTCCTGCGATAGGATCTCATAGCTGCTCTTGCAGTCATATTTGTTGCCTGGTAGATTTAATGCATTGCAAGATATTGCTTTATAGATAGTTGTTCTTATAAAGTGCATGAAATTTAAATTGAAATTCTTGCAATTGATCTTCTTATCTCGTATCTTTGTATAAAGATAACTGATAAAGGAGGTCTTGCTATGAATAGAGTAGTTGAATTGAAGCAACAATTAAAGCCAGGTAAAGTATATCGTAGAGAAGATTTGTCTAAATATTCCAATGCGGTGGATAGGCATTTGGCGCAATTGGTTACAGAAGGAGTGCTTGATAAGATAGCGCAAGGGATGTATTATTACCCCAAGCAAACAGTATTTGGACCGGTACCTCCTGAGGATGAAGTGTTGGTACGAAGCTTTCTTAAAGATGATCGTTTTTTATTAACGTCACCTAATAGTTATAACGCATTGCATTTGGGTACTACTCAACTATATAACAAACGGGTCGTATATAATCACAAACGTCATGGTGAAGTCGATTTAAACGGGAAGAAATTTTTCTTTCACAAAACACCCTATTTCCCTAAAAAGGTTACTCCGGAATTTCTTTTGGTTGATTTGGTTAATCACCTTGATACATTGGCAGAAGATCGGGAAATGGTTTTAAAAAACGCTATCACTAAGGCGAAGGCTATGGACCTTCATAAATTGAGGCTTGCAGTAGGTCGTTACGGACATACGAAGACGAAGAAATTATTTGAGCCGATTTTGGAACAAATGAAATCGAAGGAATATGCCAACTAACTATCTGCATGCGCGCAAAGATTTTCCTGATCTTTTACGTTTACTCGAGCAGGAGACAGGAATATTCGCATATCTAATCGAGAAAGACTATTGGATTATGCATGTGCTCCACGGTCTAAAGAAGACGGGGTTGAAGTTTGAATTAAAAGGAGGAACATCGCTTTCTAAAGGACATCAAATTATCCATCGTTTTTCAGAAGATATCGATATCCACATTCATCCGCCACAAGAGTTGAATGTCAACACAAACCCAAAGAAAACCAAACCTAATCAAATCAAGAGCCGCAAAGAATATTATGACTGGCTGGCGGAAAATATTGCTATCGATGGAATTATCAGTGTTGAGCGGGATACTACATTCGATGATGAGCGATATTATCGCAGTGGAGGAATTCGTTTATATTATCAGAGTCAAACCGATTATGTAAAAGGGGTAAAAGAAGGAATATTACTGGAAGTAGGTTTTGATACGGTCACACCGAATAGTAAGCATACTGTTACCTCCTGGGCGTTTGATAGGGCTTTTTCTACTTTAGGAAATCAGTTGATCGACAATCGTGCTTATGATATTGCTTGCTACCATCCGGGGTATACTTTTGTAGAAAAGCTTCAAACCATAGCCACTAAATATCGACAAGAACAAGAGATGGGGGAAGAAAAACCGAATCTAATGCGTCAATATTACGATGTATATTGCCTGTTAGAGTTGGCGGCGGTTCAAGAATTTCTTAATACAGATGCCTATCGAGTACATAAGGAGAATAGATTTCCGATCAAAGATTACGAAATTCCCATTTCACAGAATGACGCCTTTGTATTACCTTCTGTCGAACAGCGACAAAGATTCAAAGAACGTTACTTAGCGACTAAAGCCCTTTACTATAATGAACAGCCAGATTTCGATGTGTTAATAAAACGAATTGGTCAATATATAGATAAACTGTAATACTAGCGGACACAAAAAATCAGAACCTGAATTTGCAGGCTTTGCTAACTAAACTAAACATTGGGAGATATCTCACGACGTGTCCCACTATTGAAACAAAAATTTAAAATCTTCTATGGATAAGTCGTTTCCACTTTGCTTACTTTCCATCCGTCTTTTCCCTGGTTCAGGGTAATGTAGTCTACGCGGGTGAAGTTATCAAATGCTATTGTTGCTTTGGCTACGCATACCTTTCCGTCCTGCGATAGGATCTCGTAGCTGCTCTTGCAGTCATATTTGTTGCCCTTGTTGGCCTTCAGGAACTTGATGTATTCCTTTTTGCCTGCGCGGTCGTTGTTGTTCACGTTGCTGTACTGGAAATCATCGGCAAAAAGGAACTTGTTCAGGTCGATGCTACCCAAGGTAACAGCATCCACATAGGAGCCAATTACCATGTCCGATTCCACGTTTTTCAAAGGATTGGCTTTTTCCGAAGCAAAGGAGCTTAGGGATGTTACCATGATCAATGCTGCTGCGATAGTTTTCAATGTCGTTTTCATGTCTGTCGTTTTTAATGTGATGTGTATATTATTTTTTCTATTTCTTATTTGATATCTCAAAGGTAGGGTGGAGGGTAGATTTACCGAATAACGATTAGACCAAGCTCCCGCATTTCTCGGTAACTGCGGTAAAAAAATCGGTGAATGCGTTATGCAGATATCTACTTGTTTGTTCATGCCAAAAGGATTGCAAGCCAGTTGCCAAAGTGCGCAAGATATTGTTTTAAAGGTGTTTGTGTTTTTTAGGGAGATTTCCGGTTGTTCGCCGGCGGACAGCTTGTGTTCGCTAATGAACAAAAAATCCTGAAGCGGGGAGCTTCAGGATTTTTAACTAACTAACCAATTATAAACCTAAATTATGAAGTACAAATATAACGACAATTGCTTACGTTTAGTTTCTTATAAGTGTACATTTAACACATATTAACAAGTGCCTCGTTATATATGTAGTATCTCCTTTACTATCGGCACATCCGCCTCTGCACAGTCATAACTTCGTGATACTATCGCTCGTCGTCCAGTGATATAGATGGTGTGGTTTCCCTGATATAGATCAGTGCATCAAAACTTGCTCCCGGAAAAACCGGCAACGGTGTAGGGTCACCCTGCCAATTAGAATAGAGATTAGTGATCACATACTGTTTTTCCCGCCAGGGGTTAGACCGATTATTCATATTTATAAAAAATGCAGGATATTTAACTTCCTCTAAAGCAGCAGCCGTGGAGTTCGCCTGGCCGGAGAAAGGATAGCTTTTTAGTTTTCCATTTTCGAGGACATGGTAAGTTCCTTTATATGTATCTGTCATTATCAGGTAGTATTGATCGTTATATCGACTCGCCAGATGATATCCCATGTTTCGATATGCTGCCATGGTTGTGTCTTTCGCCAGATGGATATTATGTCCCCATAAAATAGCTTTCTCAGTCAATACATCATATTGTCTATTAAAATTGTCTGCCATCAGGCTATCTCTTGCCAGAGGATCAGACCAGTAACTTTGGCTGTCAAATCCCATTATTCGAACCATCTCTTCATCCGGAAGAGACGAATTGAATGTGTATATCCACTGAAATAGTTTATAGAGTTCGAGCGAATTATATAGACCGTAGGCGAGGAGCTCCTTGCGGATATCACCATTGCCTGTACGGACAAACCTATCCAATAACATAGCCACTTCTTCATCCATTTCAAACGCAAGTACTTTGAAGCCAATGCTAGATATAAGGTGTTTAGAAATACGGCTCTTTATCTTAAAGAATTCTTCGGTTCCGTGAGATGCTTCTCCGAGTCCTACCAAACACTTATCGCTTACCAATTCATCTAAAAACCGGAAATCATTTACCTGATCGGATGTATCGTCTTGTAAATCAATTGCGTTTTTGTTTACCCATTGAGCCATCGAATCTTGCGCACGGACATTATCCGTGAGACAGCAGTAGAGGACAGCTAGTAAGATTTTAGTATAAATTTTAAAGCGTTCAGTCATCTGTTTATCTTGTGGTACTAGTATAAAGATGATTAGAAGGGGAGTTTTCCATAAATTGATAGTTCAGTTTTCGCGTATGCTAGAATGGAATGGTTATTTACCTTTTGGGTACATCACTTCTCAATATTTTTTCCACCTTTCTGTCATCGGCGATAAAATATTGGTTGCGGCCCAGTTCAGAAAGACGTTGCTTTCTAACTTCATAATTGCATGAGTTCATTTACTATCGGTACATCTGCCTCTGCCCAATCATAGTTTTTTAATTCATCGTGAGAAACCCAGATAGCCTGTGCGTGTTCGGCAATAGCTAGTGAACCGCCTGTCCATTTGCATAGAAAAGGGTAGAGGCGGAGCGAAAATTCAGGGTAGTGGTGTTCTACCACAGTAAGCGCCGATCCAACTTCGATCTCTAACCCCAGCTCTTCTTTAATCTCCCTTTTCAAGCATTCTTCTTTGCTTTCTCCTGCTTCAACTTTACCGCCGGGAAACTCCCATTTCAGGGGAAGCTTCATGGAAGCAGAGCGTTGGCAGATCAGGACTTTTCGTTGGTGCTCGATGATAGCGCAGGTAACTTGTAGCATAATGTGTTAAATATAGCAAATTCACCTTATTATAAGGCATCGACCGGTGTTACGTGATCACTATTATACATGAATCTACGGAACTCAAAATTCATAGCCGTTTTTGAGAACGACCACAAAATCACTTTTACTTTTTGTACACTGATCTTAAATTTTAAACATTCGTTATGTTTTGATTATTAGTATTTTGCGTTTGTTTGTTATGGGTTTTTGTACATGAGAATTCTTTTTTGTACATATTGTCCATGCTTTTTACGGCGTATTTAATCCATAGCGTCCGAATGCATTTTTGACAGTTCAATGGCCTCCGTTGCTTGAATCGATCCACGATTGAAAGTATTTTTGATGAGAATAAACCATAAATCGAAAACACGTACGCTATGCGGATATTAAAATTTGGGCAGACCACATATTTAATAAGAATTATAATCAGCCCGGTGTTTGGAGACGTAGCAGTCACTTCAGTTTCATTGAACGATAAACTAATGGATGAAGCTGGTAGATATATCTCGGAAGAAGCCCGCCTGATAGATGAACAGATTTTCTTCTATGTTGACGATGCTGTGCTTTATAACCCTGACGAGTATCTGATAAAATATCTTGAGGAAGAGGTTTTGATTTAAACGACCTGATATCCAGAAATATTGTAACCAACGGTTGCAATATTTCTGGATATAAAAGCAAAAGACACGCGCTGGGACACTGATCTGATGGGTAGCTTGGCGTGTACCGACGCGCGATAAATATTCTTCGGTTTTTAGCTTATCGCAGTATATCAAAAAGGAATAATAGATATACTAAAATATGTAAGTCGCTTAGAAGCAATCGATGGCACAGAATATAGCAAAATTTGACTTATACTAACTTATACATTTGGATATAAAGAAGTATATTTGTTGCTTATCTGCAGCATTAAGAAACATGCAAAATAACTTTATTTACCTGGATAACAATGCAACAACTCCCTTAGACCCTAGGGTCTTAGAGGCGATGATGCCCTATTTGACAGATATATATGGCAACGCCTCGAGCAGTCACCGAATGGGTAAAAGCATTAAGGGAGCAATTGATCAGGCAAGAAGCCAAGTAGGAGATATGATCGATGCTAATCCCGAGGATATTTATTTTACTTCAGGTGCTACAGAAGCTATTAATATTGCCTTGCAGGGTATTTCTGCAAAAGACGGTAAACCCAAGCATATCATCACAGCAGCTACAGAACATCCAGCAGTACTGGATACCTGTAAGTATCTCGAGACTATTGGTGTAGAAGTAACCTATCTTCCCGTATCGGATAGAGGAGAGGTGAGTTTTGACGATTACGACGAGGCGTTCAAAGATAATACCGTGCTAGCCTGTTTTATGGCGGTAAATAATGAGACCGGTTTTATCCACGATATAGGTTATCTCTCAGCAGTTGCCCATCAAAAAGGAGCACTGTTCATGACAGATGCAACCCAAGCCATAGGGAAGATTCCATTCGGGGTGAGAGATTTCGATATCGTAACGATGTCTGCCCATAAGTTTTATGGACCAAAAGGCATTGGTGCTCTGTATGTATCTCCCCATGTAAAGCTGAGGCCTTTAGTATACGGTGGTGCGCACGAACGAGGCTTACGTAGTGGTACTTTAGCCGTAGCAAATATCATTGGTATGGGCAAAGCAGCGGCGTTGGTTACCGAAGAAGTAGAGCTCAATATGGAGCATAGCTTGCGATTACGTGCCATGTTGCTAACTTTATTGATGGACGCCATTCCGGGGGCCAATCCAACAGTAGATATTTATACACCATGTGCTGCAAGTACATTAAATATGCGTTTTGAAGGAATTAACAATGATGCTTTAGTATTAGGACTAAAAGATATTTGTATATCTAATGGGTCAGCCTGTCATTCCTTTGTGATGGAGCCCTCGCATGTACTATTAGCATTGGGAATGACTAAGGAAGAAGCGAATGAATGCGTGCGTTTTAGCTTCGGGCGGTTTAATACCGCAGATGAAATAATAAAAACAGTAGAAGTTGTTAAACAGACCGTCGAGAAGTTAAGAGCGTTGGCTGTTTGATCGATTTTAGATAAAATATTAATGGGAAGACTTTCGTTTTCAGGGCACGAAACCTTTGCGTGCAAAATATATTGGTTAAAGAAAGGTTACGACTTTGTCAAAGCAGGTAAGAAATTTACCAGTGATGATGCGGTTGTCGATCTTGGGGTGGGAAAGAACATGGTTGTCTCTATCCGTTTTTGGTTAAAGGCGTTTGGCATATTGGAAGACAACGATGAATTGTCTGAATTTGCAAAAAAGATATTCGAAAACGACGGCTTTGACCCTTACTTGGAAGATCCGCTTACCCTTTGGCTTTTACACTATCAACTAATTAAAAATGAAAGAGCCTCTATATACCATTTAGTGTTCAACCAATTCCGTCGAGAACGCATTGAATTTACAAAAGAACACCTTAAACATTTTTTGAACCGTATTAGCAGCATCGAAAGCGGAACACTGATTAACCCAACAACATTGGAAAATGATGTAAGAGTTTTTCTTGCTAACTATATCAATCAAAAAACATCCGAAATCGAGGAGGCCTATAATAACATTCTTCAGGAGCTTTCTCTAATCGCGAACTTCAAGCAACTGGATGATAATGATCATTTAATAGACTGGTATCAGTTTAATCTGCAATCGAAGGATATTCCCGTAGAAGGGCTTCTTTATGTGATATTAGATAATCATCCAAGTCATGGGCAGAGTATAAGTCTGACGAGTTTAGCGAATGATCCTTCGTCGTTAGGAAACGTGTTTCTTTTGACAGAAGGAAACTTGATTAACTTATTGAAACAGATTCCAGCCGAATACGCGAATTATACCGAGACAGCGGGAATTCAAGTCCTACAGGTCAAGGGTAAATTGAACAAATATAACATTCTGAAAAAATATTATACAAAAGATTATGCAAACGTATAGTTTCTCCCCATCCGTCAATATTATCCGTGATAAGGATCGTGAGATTAACTATATCCGCACGATCAATGGGCAACTCACTTTCGAGCAGATTGTAGAAACTGCAAACTCCGGAGCCAGAGCATTCACCATCATTGGTGCTTATGGCACCGGAAAATCCACTTTTCTATGGGCTTTGGAGCGAGCCGTTACCAGAGAAAATAAATTTTTCGATCATTTCGATTATTTTTTAAAAGGCTACTCCACCTATCATACACTCGATATCGTTGGCGAATTTACGTCATTAGAAGAGGCTATGGCCAAGGAGCTTAAGTGTTCTGCTCATGAAGTAATCGATAAATTCCGTGAGCGTGCTGAAGATCTCAAAGAGGCAGGTGTCGCTTGGCTTGTACGCATTGATGAGTTTGGTAAATTTTTAGAATATGCTGCTAAAAGCGAAAATCCGGAAGCCGATTTTTACTTTTTGCAACGCCTATCAGAGTTCATTAATGATCCAAAAGGTAATGTAATTTTAATAACCACCTTACATCAAGATTTTTCAGCGTACGCATTTCACCTTTCCGAATCGCAGCGAAACGAGTGGAACAAGGTAAAGGGGCGCTTCAAAGAGATCGCTTTCAATGTGCCAGCCGAACAATTGTTGCTAGTTGCTGCTGAGCGATTGAGTGCGCAAGGGCTTACATTTGATACGTCTTCTCTATCTAAATTATTTAAACTAATAGAGCGTTCGAAAGCATTTCCGTTGAACGATTACTTGGATAAGAATATCGCTAAGAAGTTAAGTCCGTTAGAAATTTTGTCCGCTAGTGTGTTGACGCTAGCTTTACAGCGTTACGGCCAGAACGAACGGTCTTTATTTACTTTCCTTGATTCAGACGATTATAAAGGCATTCACCAATTCAAGCAACAACCACACGCGCTGTACTATAATTTAGTCAACGTATTTGATTACTTGCTTTATCATTTTTACGTAGTACTTACTGCTCCACTTAATCGCGATTTTCGAAGCTGGCAGCTTATGCTGGACTCTATGGAGAAAGCAGAAGGTTTGTTTGAAGAGGAAGAACTAAATCAAGCGTTAGCGATCATCAAGTCAGTCGGTCTACTGAATCTGTTTGCCCGTAAATCCATGCTGATCGATGATCAGTTTCTGATCGACTATTTTCAGTTAACGATGAACCACGACGTATCTATTGTTTTACGTCGTTTACAGAACTTTGGTATCTTGCGTTTCAGAAAGCACAGTCAGCGCTTTGTGTTGTTTGAAGGAACAGACGTTGATATCGATGAAGCTATCGAATTGGCTAAAGCGGAAGTCTCCCATGTCAGTAGTATCAGCCAGCGTTTGAACAAACTGTTCACGTTTCCGGCTATGCTGGCTAAACAGCATTATCTCGAGACAGGGACACCGCGATATTTTGAATTTGTACTATCCGATGAGCCGGTACCCCTTGTGCCGAAAGATGAAGTGGATGGCTATATTAATTTAGTGTTCTCCACAACGGCAACCGAGGATACCATCCGCTTAGTTTCCGCAGATCAAGGAGAAGCTGTTGTATATATCTTCTATCAACATACACAGGAAATCGCCAAACTATTGACCTATACAGAGCAGATTGAGATTGCGCGTAAAAAGCATGAAGGCGACAAGAATGCGGTGAAAGAATTTAACAGTATGCTAAGACACCAAGCCGATTTGCTCAAAAAGACGGTCATGGATAATCTTAAGCGGTTAGACCATACGCAAATCAGTTTGTATTTCGGCGGTGAAAAACTCAATAATCAAATTTCCAACTGGAGAGAGTTTAATAGCTACTTAAGCCAGGTCGCATCTCGTGTATATCCGCAAACACCTCATTATGCCAATGAGATGGTTAACAAGACCAGACTTTCGTCACAAATATCTACCGCTCGACGAGTATTGTTCACTAATTTATTAGGGAATGAAGGCGAAGAAACATTGGGATACGCTCCACATCTTTTCCCTCCCGATAAAACAATTTATTTGTCTCTATTTAAGCAAAAGGGCTTTCACCAACAAATAGGAGACAATTGGCAATTGGCCGAACCTACTGATCCATCATTTAACCCTATTTGGCAAGAGTTTTTAACGTTTTTAGAGGCAAGTAAGCAGACCAAACGACCGTTGCAGGAGTTTGTGAACATCGTTTCTAAACGCCCGTTTAAGGTCAAGAAAGCCTTATTAGACTTTCTATTGCCGCTGTTTCTGTTAGTCAAGCGGGAGAGCTTTGCACTTTATTATGAGGGGACTAAATTTATTCCAAGCCTATCAGGTGATACGTTAGAGCTGCTCATCCGTAGACCACAGGACTACAGTGTTAAAGCGTTTCATGTTGAGGGTGTCCGCTTGGAGGTATTCAACCATTACCGAGAACTTTTAAGCCAAGCGACTACCGAGGAGCTTTCGACGAAAAGCTTTATCAGCACTATCATTCCCTTTCTGACTTTTTACAAAGAGCTAAAACCGTACGCGCAACAAACAAAAGGTATCACAAAAGAGGCGGAGCGTTTACGGGAAGCCATTACCAAAGCCACCGATCCGGAGAAGTCTTTCTTTGAGGATTTTCCACAGGCTTTAGGTTTCAGTCTTTCCGAGCTCAATGATTCACCAGAGAAGTTGGAAGTATACTTCGAGCAACTTCGCAGCTGTATCAAGGAGATACAGACCTGTTACGACATTTTGTTGGAGCGGTTCGAAGACTATATTCGCAAAGATATACTTGGGCTCAAAGCAAGTGTAGAGTTTGAAGCGTGGCGAAGCCATTTGCAGAAGCGTTTTTCTAAGGCGAAAAGAGATCTTTTGCCTCCGCATCTCAAAACCTTTTTCATGCGTGTCAACTCACCGCTGGATGATAAACAAGCCTGGCTGAACTCTATTTCCCAAGCAGTTATATCCAAGCCATTGGACAACATACAAGACTTTGAAGAAGATATCTTGCACCGTAAGTTTAAAGACTTTGTGGAGGAACTGGATAACTATACCGATATCTTGGCTGAATCTACGGAAAGCGAACTTACAGATACGTTCAAAATACAGCTTACGAATGTTCACAATGGTTCAAGTAGCCGCATTGTCAAAATAAGCCAAGAAAAGCTAAAAGAGGTGGATAAGAAACAAGAAAAGTTAACCAAGGCATTGACGGATGATAAAAATATGAATATCTTTATCCTAACTCGTCTTTTAGAGCAAGAGTTGAAAAAGTAGATATTGACCAAACAAATGGCTAGAAAAGTAAGACACGTTATGGGGATTTCGGGAGGTAAAGACAGTGCCGCCCTAGCTATTTATATGAAAAATAAATATCCAGATCTGGATATTGAATATTATACCACCGATACGGGCAAAGAGTTAGAAGAGACATACCAGCTCATTGATAATCTAGAAAACTACCTCGGTAAGAAAATCCATCGTTTGGTAGCCGCCGACGAAAGCCATCAGAATCCTTTTGACCATTATCTGGAAATTTTTGGAGGCTTTCTTCCGTCGTCGGGAGCTAGGTGGTGTACGAATAAATTGAAGCTTGAGCCTTTCGAGAAATACGTGGGAGATGATTTAGTTATTTCCTATGTTGGTATCCGTGGGGATGAAGATCGCGAGGGCTATATTTCAAAGAAATCCAATATCCAATCGATCTTTCCCTTCCGGCAGAATATATGGAGTATCGATGTTATGAAGATGGCTTTCGATAATGCCAATATCGATCTCATGGTGCGTCTATATACCGAAGCGCAGGACAATATTTTGTTTGACAGAATAGCGGAGACGTTAGAAAGACCTTTATCCAAATCTTTTTTACTGGACCAGAAAGTTCGACTTTTGTTGGATATCGATACTGCATTATTCAACAAGGTTATTTTTCAGTTCTTGAAGTTGACGGATAAACCCGTCGCTTTCGAAGATGATTTTCCTTTAGTGGATAATACCGATATCCTTATCAAAAAAGATATCTTTAATTTACTCCGCGAAAGTGGAGTAGGAGTGCCAGCCTATTATGAACCAATTGAGTTTGAAATCGATGGACAGAAGGGAACGTATTCTCGTTCACGCTCGGGCTGTTTCTTTTGCTTTTTCCAACAAAAGATAGAATGGGTGTGGCTTTTGGAACAACATCCCGACCGCTTTGCTAAAGCCATCGAGTATGAAAAGGAGGGCTACTCGTGGATGGATGAACGCTTAGAAGATCTCGCTAAGCCGGAGCGTGTCGTGCAGATTAAACGGGATTATATTAAGCGTCAAGAGCGTGCTAAAAAGGCAAAAGATAATAATTCTGAATTTTTAATGGATATTCTTGCTAGTGAATCGGAAGGGTGTGTTGCTTGCTTTGTATAGAGTTCAAGAACATAAATCCAAATATTTATGAACTTTGTTCGCATTATTCATAGTTATCTTAATCTTTTCTAAAAAATTACCATTTTGAAATCCATTGTCTAAATTAAATACCGTAGAAAATTTATCAAGAATGTCATTTATAGCTTTGTGCCTTGATCTTTTATTCTCAAAAAAACTTCTGATCTCAATAATATCTTGAAAATCGAGATCACGGAGTTTATGAATTAATATGCTCAATTTATCACTTGCATCCTTATAGCTTCTCTTGTACTTTGCATCTACATTATCTTGTTGAAACTTTTCTAAAGCGTTTTGCAGTAATTTAACATCTGTTGCATATTGAGAGTATAATTCGCTTAATACATTTTTAAGCTGTTGCTCTGTGAAATTCTCATCTAGCCAATAAAGAAGAATAATTAAATCCACTGAGTCTTTGATATGACCTATTTGTTGATAATCAAAGAAAGGTGTGAAGTCTTGTTTTGCAGGAATGTCATCTGTATAAAAAAACACTTTTTTTTCATTGCATCTACTTAGATAAAGAGCATATGCAGTAGAACACAATTCTCCATTAGTTTTTTTTCCATAATCAGTTATTTGTTTAATTTTTTCAAAATAATTTTCTCCCAAATCATTTAACAAGTTATCATTATCATTCTTTTTTCCTCTGAAAAAAACTAACTTCTGATCAATTAACTTTCTGTTTTTTTCTAAACTTACTTTGTTAGAATATTTTGAAATATTAGTGTTAGAAAGTCTATCATAGACATTAATCTTGACTTCAGAAAAAACAACGTCATTTATATGAATATCTAACTTAGCCAATTTCTTCAATATAAAATCATCTTCATCAATGTGAATTAGATTTATAATTGTGCAAGCGTCTAATAAACAACAGATACTACTCATGTTTATTAATCATTTTTCCAGATAATTTCTGATTTGTATTCCTCAAATACCGCCATATTTATTGGGAATTTTTCATCCATATCTGAAAGTTCAAGTAAAAGAGAAAAGGCTTCATTCACCTGTCTGAGTGAAACATCGCCTAATTCTTGAATTAGCGCATCCACTAAATTTTCGTCAAATGGGAAATATGGGTTGTCATCAGATGCGGTTCTGAAGCTTTTTAGTAATTCTCTAAGGTATTCTTTAAGAGAAGTAGAATTAGGTAGATTGAAAGGAATTCGTTCTTTAATTCTAGATCTGACGCTATCATAGACATATTGACCTAAGTCTTCTGCAGAAATTAAGGCTGACTGAGTTAGATTTAAAAACAACAATAGGTTATTGGGAGCATTATCAAGTATTTCTCTGAGAAAACTATTGGTTTTGTCTATATTAGTGTTATTCAGTACAGCGATATCTTCGAACTCGTCTATCCAAATAATAAAACAAGAATACTTTTTCTTTTCATAAGTTAAACAGGAAATTAGGCCTGAAATTATCGCACTATAGTCTGTATCATCTTTTAAGACTCGTAAAATTCCAATACTATTAAATGACTTTAGTTCTGCTGTAGAGGTATTTCCGTAGAGGTACCTTTTTATTTCTAGATGTGAAATTTCTGGATTAAAAATAGCTTTCAGTACATTCTGTATATGGATATTACTTCCTATTGATTCAATATAACTCTCTAAATCCGCGGATATGTCAGAAAACTTAACTCGTAAATCTTCAATATTAATCTTGTCAATAATTGACATATATATACTATAGACGGGTTCCTTTCCTTTTGGTAGAGATATTACCATTGAATAAGGGATTGGTTTTCCTGCTTTATCAGCAATCTCTTGTAAAACTTCTTTCTTGTTGAAATATCGAGCGGCATGGGTTTTACCACTCCCATACTCTCCCCAATTTAGAACCAAGGAAGAATTAGGTATCCTTATGCTACGTTCAATTCGTTTTTCGAATTTCTTTTTCACATCTTCAAAACCAGCCCATATTAACTCTTCCGGGTTAGTCGCGGGTGTTAATCGAAATGGATTGGTCCTTAGTTTATATGTTTCTTGAAAGTCTGCCATATTAATTCCTTTTTTGAATATAACCGTCTTGATACTGTTTTTGATATTTAAAGATAAATCGATCCTGTTCTTTTTCAAAGAGTTTTCTGAAAATAAACTGATATTCTGTTTTAATGCTGTCGTCCAAATATAATTTATATTTCGTGTAATTAATCGCTTGCGAGGCGGTTACTCGATTTGGGGCTAATGTTTTGAAAAACTTAAAACTATCATTAATACACCCAAACATTTTTTCTGTAATAACATTTAGATCTTTTGGATTTGTAGAAATAGAACCGTTATAACAATCGTCATATAAATGTATTATAAACATGTTAAAAAAGGCATCTGGTGATATTACTTTTTGTGTGTTTATATCATTCCAAATACAAAAATGTTTAAATAGTTTTTTGCCAATTTCTGTTATTTGAAATTCGTTGTTTGTCTCAGTTATAATTCCTAAGTCGAGCATCCAATTTAGTCGAGGCATAATAATATGCTCTAAATATACTTCAGGATTTTCCCAACTCTTTATACGGTGTATAATTTTTTCCATTTCCCGTATGGCTTTTCTTGCAATAATAAGTTCCTGCGTTCTATACTCATGTAAACAATCGATTAACTTCTGTTGAAATGCGCTAATTATATCTGAATAGGTAACGAGCTCCTTAACAAAGATTAATTCCAATAAATTGGTGAAGTAAAAGAAATCATTTTTTAAGATACATTCAAGAAAGTACACCGTATCAAATGTGGTTAGCTTGAATATATTAGTTGAATCGGTGGATTCATGTTGTATAACTTGATAGACTTTGAATGATTTACCTGTATGGTACACATTATTTATCTTGTTCAAAAAACCTAAGTCATTCGCAGTGTCCATATAAGGCTTCGCAGAAATACCGGTTTTTGTTTCTTTGATTAATCCTTTTTTGAACTGGTTGTGCTCTAGTAACTCAGTATATTTCGAACAGTAATTCTCAAATTTTTTGTTAATAACGGAGGCAGGTACCTGTTTGGCCTCAGTAAGAAAAAGGGATAATATTTTAAAGTATCCCAAACGACGTACTTTCGTATTAGTAGATAAAATTGGAATGTCTTTTGTATCGGTAATCGGAGTGTTGCGTTGAAAGAATTTATTATAAAAACTTGGAATTGATGGAACATCCCTTTTGAATATATCACAAATATATTTTGCAAATTCTAAATCTTCCCAAAAATTTTGATTGATTCCGACACTGAATTGATAGTGGCCCTTTGAATTGCACATAGAATCACCGCGGTCATAAAATACACCGTTTATAAATACAGAGTCTTTTTGGTAATTGTTCAATTGATTCAAAAAATAATACATTTCATTCGTAATCGATCTACCTTCTCCAAAACCATCACGATCTCCTAGATATTCTATTCCTATAATAGCTTGTCCTGATAATTCTATTCCTTTGCTTAAAAGTTGGCTGATTGTTTCATGACTATTTATCGTATTATATGAAAAAAAATCATAATCATAATCATCTGATACATAATTTTTAAGATCAAAAGAGAATATAACTTGATAACAACCAAATTCGTACGATAATTCTTTTTTGTGTATCATCGCGCCGTCACATTGACTTAAGTAATATTCAAAAACGTTTTGCACTTACAATTTATTCTACCTTTTTAATCAAAATAGTGAATCCAAATATACGAAAACTCACTGACGTTACTGTGATTACTACACGATGCTAAAAAAGCTACTCCATCCAATAACTCTGCATCCAATATTTTCCATGACCTCGCTCGTATTGGTTCGTGTCTCGTTCCTCCGATCATTGGATCGTTTAAGAATTCTGGTAGCGTCCTATGATTGAACTAGATTATTATTACATTATAGTTTTTCTTTTTCCGCTAGTTCCCAAAAAGCTAAATCTTTGATTTTTATCGGAATGTTGTTGCCCAAATTGACTATACTGTAATGTTTGTCAAGATTCCTAATTTCCGATATCAGAGATTCTCTATCTGTCTTACTATCTACCTTGAAAATGGATTGGATTTCTTTGTCTTTAACTTCACTTACGCGGTGTAGAATCCAAGTAGCAATGTAAGGTAAATAGTCATTATCATCCGTACTAAAGTGATTTAGAAATTGAGTAGATAGAATCGTTCCAACACCAAACTCTCTACCTTCTTTTAATATCTTTCTAACAGATTCAAAATCTTTGCTGAGAAAATTGTCAGCCTCATCAACCAGAATTAACTTAGTGAGTTGTCGAAAGTTTCCATCGATTACGCTGTGCCCATTTATTTGCATTTGCGAGTAGAACTGATCTAGTGTAATAGCGACTACGAGATTCTGAATATTTGGTGGGACACCTGCTAAATCAATTATCGTGACACCTTCAATAAGTGAATATAAAGGTTGGGTCTTTTCGGAAGTGGGTTCAAATATTTGGAGGTCATAAAGAGTGTCAATAGCAGCTAATAGGCTGTCTTGTTTCACTTTGTCAGTTTCTAGATACCGTTCAAATACTTCTTCCAAAGTTGGAGCTAGTTTATTCCAGGTAGATTTGTCATCTTTATATATACCGCGATTTTCGTAGGCGTCATTGATAATGCGCTTTAGTAATAAAGTCTGTACTTTTCCTAATCCGAAAGCTTTGACTAAAGTTTCTAGGAAGGTGTTCGCAGTAATGACAGGAAGTCGGAATTGCTCTTCAGATCCGATAGACAAAGCAAGTGGATTAAAAGGTAATTTATTTACTTTTAATTTTTTAGCATTGGTAGCTTCCACAAAATCGTCTTTAATATAATCACCTTTGTAATCAAATATCAATATACCAATAGGTTTACCGTTTACATTGTTTTTTTGATTTCGAACTAACTGGGTTATTAAAGATTTTGTAAATTGTGTTTTACCTGTTCCCATTGTACCAATAATGCCAGTATTGGTATGCATTACTTTATCAGTCGAAGTAGGAAACCAATCAACAAGGTCGCCTGTGTTAGCATGGGTGCCGAATGTGACTTTCAAAGGAGAATATACCTCGAAATTTTCTGATTCTTTATTTTCGGCACTTATATCGTCATAATAAATAGGTTCAGCGGAGGCTTGGAGCATTGGTGTCGATCCTACGAAGTATTCGGAGTCTATTTGGGTATCCTCCTTTGACTTTGCAATGTATTTAAATTCCAACAAATCATCTTTTGTAATACCTACAGCAGTTTCGGATGTGTAGCGATTTTTAAGGTCATCGACGGATCTAACTAAATCGTTCATTCCATCTGTATCAAATAAATCTATAAGTAGACATTGTTCTACAGCTTGTATCTTCCGTTTCCCAAAACTAGCGCTAGTTTTGAATGAAATTATAGCTGCTTGTTGAATGTGTTTTTCCAGGGAACTTATCTCAAAGTCATCATTTAATAAGCGGCCTCTCAAAGAGTCTAAATCAATCCATTTTTTTGAATAAGTGGGCCAAATGTCATATAACGCCAACTTTTGAGCACTGCTAAGAACTAGGTTTATAAGATAGTTTCTCAATATTTTACCATTGAAATCATCCTTGGAAAGGGTGTTGTTTAATAGCTCTACTGTATTAGAAACTTGTTTTATAGCTTTTTCAATTGTTTGGTTATCGTTATTACCAATTTTTACTTCGATAGGATAGAAGTAGACCTTTATTTTACCATTAATCTCCTCTACACCTACCATTAAAATATCATCACTAAAGGAGCCAGATTTTTGGAGCGACTTGACAGAAAATAGTGCATTAGGATCAGTCTGTTTTAAACCTGCGCCAGCCGTGACACGTAATATTTCTTCCAATGATAGAGATATCCAAGTAATGTTTGGATGATCTAGTATAGCAAAAGCTTCTTTGAAGGCTGATAACATACTGATTTTTTCGCGCTCTACATTTGAAGATTGGGAACCTAATCTTAAAAGCCAATAGCCGTTGATAGCATTAAACATATTGATAATGTTTTTAATGTTATTATCAATGAATGACACTTTTCCTTTTAAGTATTCTTTTATAATATGTTCATACTGCTCCCATTTACTAGTCACCGTTATTGAATCGTACCCTGTAGAGTTTCCAAATTGATCAGTATAGTGTATTATAACAACATCTTTATCTTCTTTGAAAAAACTAAGGTCTACTCGCGGATTAATAAAAGTTATCCATTGACTTGCTGAATATATAGATTGGAGCCTTTGTTTAACATCATAATTAATAACAGAAGCAAAGGCGTTGCTATGTTTAAATATATTAGAAGTGTTGTTTATGTAAGCAAGCGCATTTAAATTTTGGCTTAGCTCAATCAACTCATTGGAATAGTTTAGCCCTTTCGTTCCGAAGCTTGTTCTGTAATTGCCTGTTGCATTGACGGATGGTAAATCATTAATTGCTGCGTTTAAATTAATTCCCGTTGAAATGCTATTTGTATTATTTAAAGATTTTTCTATTTCTCTCTCTTCAAACTGATAAAAGGATATATGGGCATACGTATAATCTGTTCCTTTTATATTAGATAAATGAACTTTCTCATGGTATAAAGAAAGCAAATCTGATACCTCAATTTTGTCTTTGATCTTACTTGCTATATCGATATCTAATTTATCTTTTATTTCTTCAGCTTCATCAAATTTAGAAAATTGATCAAAAGCTGTCACAAATGATTCCGAGCCGTATATGCTTATATGTATAGGCGTTAATTCATTTAGATTTTCACCTTTTGATAATTTGTCGTTAACCTCACTTATAAAATAGTTAAAAATGCCTTTTAATGCTTCTCTACAATCACCAGTGTTAATGAGATTAATTTTAATAGGTGAGGTAGAGTCAATAAACAAATACGAGAAATGTTTAATGAATTCTGCAATCTTTGACGCTAGCATTTCGGGTACATTTCTTCTACTCAATGACTGCCCTTCTTTTGAGGCATCAACATATTCTACCCATTCTAGGCTATGTTCTTGTTCCGAGCTGATATAATAGTCTTTGTTCCCGCTTCCTTTGTTAATAAATGGTAATAGATTAATTGGAGTTAGCCTTTTAACAATCGCATCTAACGGTTCATTTAAGAAATTCCTATCTATTTGTTCCTTTAGATTCAGCTGGTAACTTATTACAAGTGGGTGTAATGGTGAAAGATAAAATCGAGAATTGTTTTCATTAAAGACAGAACCTAGTTTAAGCAACTCTTGTTGAGCTAGAGTTAGTGCTTGATCTTCCTTTACTTTATTTAGTGCTTTTGTATAACAATCTAATAGTTTAGTATAAAGAGACTTCAACTCTGGCTCTATATAGGCTAGGCTCGGTAATAATTTTAACGAATCAGACGATTTAGACTTAAAGTACTTTATCACGTCAAGATAAGCATCAGCGACTTCTTTTTCAATATTTGCAGATAGACAGGTCATTGTATTGTTAACACCAATACTTCCGATCAGGATCTCATTGGCTATCATTATATCTTCGTAGAGAAGATTATTGCGTCGTGATTCACCGGAAGGAAAATAGTTGGTGTTACCATGCTCTAGCGTAATAGTTATATCAGAATGACCTGCTTTGATACGTTTATTAAAGTAAATAGATTTTTCGGACTCATTTTTCTTTAACCAAGCAGCAGTACTAGTCAAAGTTAAGGGTTTAACTTCTGCTAGCTTTGCAGTAATAAATAGGGGAAGAGCTCCATGTTTTAGTTGAAATCTAATTTTAGCTTTATCTAATGTATTAGATTCCGTTAAGTTTAGTTTTAGAGTCTGATCGTCAAAAAGCTCATATTTTTCGTTTTCAACGAGATCTGTCTCCACGACTTCATATCCTGGATTGATTAATAAATCTTCATTAGCAAAAATCTCTACAAAAGAGTATTCTTTACTAATTTGGATTGTATATTTTGTTTTGAATTCCCTGAAGAAATTCTCACCAAAAGGAACAATTAGGACTTTGAATTTTGTAATGTTTACTTTACCTCTTTTTTCCTCTCTATAATGAAAATCTTTAAAGAATACCGTAGATCCCAAAGCAAGTGAAAAATCAATATAAAAGATATAATCCGAATCACTAGGTCTGGTTGAAATATTAAAAAAATCTTTGTTAAGTTTGTTTTTGAACCTTATAGGTAAGGAAATCTCCTTACGTTGATTGGGGTTAAAGATTATAATATTTCTAATCTTCTCCTTTGTTTTAGTATCGCCATCTGATTTATCCCAAGCAATTAATCCATCAGAGATTTCATTCTTTATATGTACGTATTCATTAAATTTTATTTGCCCTTTTTGCTCCTCCATTTTTAGTAGCTCACCAAAGCTAATTTCAATCCAATTATCCTTGTTTTTAAGTTTGCCTATATTTTCCTGACCAAAAACTCTGTCAATATAGGTTTCAATAGAGCCTACACTTTCGTGCATACTCAGCTCTGTATGCCATTTTTGATTCTTTTGAATTCTTTTCGATAATTCTTTGCGAGGGGTATTTTCTTCAATTATACTATTATCATGAAATAAATTAAGGTCTGCAAAATCTTTGGCCGTTAGTTCTTCATTGACCAATATATTTAAGTATCTTGATAAGTCAAAAATATTACTATTTTCTACATGAAAATCATTATTATCAGACTGTAAGATTAAATCAATAAAGTCACATTGGGTGGGGGAGAATTTTTTAGTTTCTTTAAATCTCTTTGTGATCTCATTAGCTATATTGTCATAATGAAAAGGCATGTATTTTGTAGACAGATCTAATGCGCCTTTGTTAATACTTTCTAATTCAGAATTATGAATAAAGAGAATGCCTGAATTATTTTCAAATCCATTTACTTTTTGAAAGTTATTTCGTAATCCAGTCAAGAAATCATCATTTTTTGCTGATGCTATAACGAGCTTAAAACCATTAAAGTCTATGTAATAAGATGTGTAATCATTATAGGTGTATTTCAAATCACTAGCCGTACATATTAATTTTAGCGAATCATAGAAAAGTTGCACATTCAATTTCTTTTCAAACTTTAAATGAAACTTATCACCATTTCTAAAATTGTACTCTTTGAAAAAATCGTATAGTATCTGTGAGAAAAAAAAGTATACCTTATTGTGTGTTGTCATTATTTGTGCATTTTAGTTACATATTGGGCGTCTCCACTGTCACTTTTCTTTTCTAAAGCATTTATTTTTTGGAAGTATTGAGTAGCTTCTTGTTTAGACTGATTGTCTAAATGAATACCTCTTATTTCCAGCTCTTCCCAAAGTGTAGTTAATAGGATCTTATTCTTACCCGTATTTAAGATTGCCAGCTCCGTGAATAACAATAAATGGTCCTTGCTCAATGATAAGGTATTTCCCAAACGCCCCCTTGTTTTTACAAAATTTAGTTGTACAAATGTTTTGTACCAAGTGCTGAAATCATTATTTGCTGTTCTTCTCCCTGATTTCTCAAATTGGTAGCGCATGGCATAAAATAGTTGTCTTATTATTTTTAGTCCTTGAGGATCTTGACTATCCGAATTTGTCTGCAAAGCGGCGATAGCACTTTCTGTTTCCCAATCAAACCCTCCTTTTTTTGCTTCTACTTGGCTGATTAACTTTAAATATTGCCTTAATAATTTATGTAATGATGCCTCTAACTCAAGAATTTCGTTTTCTGAACAGCTTTCATAAAGCGAGATAATGTCTTTATAAGTCACTATTTGATCAGGTAGCTTTTCCGAGAAGTCGATAGTATTTAGCATTTCAAGACAGTTACTGTGCGAGAATATGTCTGTTACTATTGTCTCGAGTTTTTTATATCCATTGTCTACAGCTAATCGGGATTGGGATAGCTTCTCCCATTCTAAACTAAAGAACAATTTTGTTTTAGATGTGTTAGTTATTGATTCGTTAAACTCAATAGCTAGTAATTGAATGTATAAGTAGTAGTAATATTTAAATAGTTGATGCAGCTGTTTTTTAAACAATTCTTCATTTTCACTTAGTAATAGGTAATCTTTTTGGAACAATTTCCTTACATGGTTACTAATTTCTCTGTCAAAATAAGGCCTTTTAGCTATTTCATTTTTAGTTTCTACTATGTTATTGTTTAGGTAATTAGAAACTAATGTATATAACGTGTTTGAATTGCTCTCATTTAAAAGGCAATCATTGATTTTTTTTGAAAAATCCGGCCCATCAAAAAGATGAAATAGAAACGTAATTAAGTTGGAAATTTTTGCATTCTTCTCATTTCTCTTAATGAAAGGAATAATAGATTTTTGAAATATGACTAGGTTACCTTTACTATCAAATATTAACTTTTTAATAATATCCTTTAGTTGATCTTTTTCTTCTGTATTGACTGATTCAATTATTTCTTCAATAATCTCTTCAGGCAGATCTGGCAAATGTATTTCTGTGTTGGTCCAATTTCTGTGAATAGCCGCGGAGATACTTTTAAAATCCTTAAGGGTATTTTTTGTATCATTTATGCCTGTGGTATCGGTAGCAAAAGGAAAAAAGATAGATGTCTTACCGCTGGAATGTTGAAACCCTTTAGTGGTAGGATAAAATGTATTATTATACTTTTCTTCTAAAATTTGAAACATAATTAGGCTTTCTTAAATGTGTAATCTCCAAACATATTAATAGATAATTCATACCGATCAATTTGGTTCCCATTAATTCTTTCAAAATTTAGCCCGTCTTTATTAGAGAGAGAGGCGTTTATTAACAAGTTGACAAAATTTTGAAAGTCTATATGATCTTCTTTATCCTTTTTATTGGGAGAATACCCATTTCTTACTTTTAATAGTAGAGTATATAGTGCTAGATCTAAGACAAAAGTATATTCTTTATCCTTTGCTTCTAATGTTATAGGAATAGTATAGTCTAATTCGTTCAAAACATCCTGCTTATTATCGATCACCTTAATAATAGGGCGAAATGATATCTTTTGAGTAACGTTATACTCAATCTGATGAGTACCTATAGGGATATTTACTTCATCATTTACTTTGGCAGAGCCATTCCAACGTTTAATAGCTTCATTGATTTCAATGTACAATGGTTGTAGGCCGATTTTATTTCCCGTATAGTAGTGAAACAGGTATTGACAGAATGTTTGGAAATTATGGAGAGAATTATTAAAGACAGGACTTTTCTGAAGAAATAAGGCTCTTACGAAAGTTTTGATTACTTTATTTCTCAAATACGTTTCATCTATCACACTATGCAAACCTTTAGGCATTTCAATACCGTGCTCTTCAAAAACGGTTTCTGGATTTTGGGTCGAATTAAGGTTAAATATTATACGATCAATAAATTCTTCTCTAATCGCTAACGGGTCAACTTTACTAATGCAGGTCAATAGAGCAGACCTCTTCGATGATTCAAATAGCTTGTACGCTAAATTATTTTCAATAATAAAGTGTTGATCTAAGTAATCTTTTTTTGTTTTTATTTGGTCGCTAGATAATGCTTGATATGCGAACGGAACTAATAAGTCGTATACAAAGTTTAGTAAATCTCTAATTGACAAAATTAGTTTTTCCTTAATCAGGATATAAACAATAATTGAGGTCAAACTGTCTTTTATTTCATCCTTGGACAGTTGTAGGAAGTTATTTCTCAGAATGCAATTGTCCTGATAAGGATGATTTAGGTAATATTGATTGAATGCATTATAAATAGGATTCTTATCAGAATGTGCAGTTATTTTATCTAATATTCCGCGTATAATGGAAGAATGAATTGTGTTCTCCGTTAGTTCAAAGAGCTTGAAGTCAGCTAGGTTAACAAACTGAAAATAGGATTTGTTATTGTACGTATTATTATAATTCAGATGTTCAATGATCCCTTTATCAATTACAAAAGATTTTAGTAACTTGAAGTCGTCTCCCTTTTCTTGTATAAAACGTGACAGCACACCAAGATTTATTGCTACGATCTTAACTTGCTTGTTACTATTTTTTTCGATCTCACTGTCACTGAAAGGAGCCAAGAAATCAGATAGCTCTTCAATCCAGCTTTTACTCAGAAAATTACTTTCCGTAGCATCGTTCCTAACCTCAACCTGATTCATTTGTTCTGGCAGCTTCTGGTAAAGCTTAGCAAGCATATGTGACTTTCCGTCTCCTACGTTTCCAGAGATCAGAATAAGTTTAGACGATTTGGATTCTATAGAATTAAGAACTATATTCTCTAATACTTTTTCTACTTTCCTATCTATATGTAAGTAATCTTTGAATGCGTCAAGATTATTGAATGTTCCATCTATGACTGCTTCTTTTGAATTTATACTTAACTTATCTAAAGTTTCTTTAAACATAATGACGTGTTATGGATTGACTAAAATTTCCTCTATCACTTTTTCAAAAGTTTCTTGGCATAAAGCGGCATTTCCTTTCGCTTCCTGCTGCCATTGACCATTATCATCACGCCATATTGTTAACCTTGTCGTAAGATCTGTTATTTTATATTTTAACCCCATCACCGTTTCATCTCTCTCGTAACCAAACTCATAAGAATTGCCATCAATGTCTATCTGTCCTGTTTTTATCATAATTTTTCGATAATCCCCTTGGTTAACAATAATCCGAAAAGCGGCGATCTTTTTGCATAGATGTCTGTGCCCTTAAAGTGGAGCTTAGAACTATTCGTGTTAAAAACTTCTATAGTTTTCAGTTTGCTCAAAACATCAACAAAGCTTGATTGGTCAATATCTTCTATGTCTTTGCGATCGTCACCTGAAAACGAGATGAGTTTAGTATTCACCGATTCAATCTGATAAGTTTTAGGAGTTCTGCCTACACTTTGAAACTCTGTATTAACCTGGATGTTGTCAACTAGCTTCTTCCAAATATCTTCAGCTTCAATCTCCTGATACGCGTTTTTAAATTTATAATCGGCCATATGTTTCTATTTAGCAGTGATCGTTCTTCTCCTTCTCTTTTCAATTATTCGCTCTTGCCAGATATCGAAAGCGCAATAAATGCCATTTCCGTTGTTCCTAGGTTTAAGAATAGTAAGTTCATTTTATTTTTGTCAATTAGGAATTAATTATAAACTCTTACTTATAATCCTCGTTTGCCGAACTTGCACCACGATCTTTCAGCGCCGACGCAATCTGCCGTAACACATCATTTTGTTCCCGTAGGGCAGCGGTCTGATCCCGTTTGGCATCAAGGTATCGATTTAGTAGGGTAGAGAGTACTCTATACAATCCATAAAGTACGATGGCGATAAATCCAGCCCATACAACATAAACGAATAGTATTCCGATTGAAAACATAGTTTGTCGATTTGTTATTAATTAGGTTAATTATTTCTTCTTGAATAATAGAACCACACCCTATTCCAGTCCCTGTGGCAATGGTAAGCCCTAACTTCAACCTATCCTTATTCAATTCGTATACATCAAGAACGGCGACATCATCTCCGCTACCTACAGTCAATTTCTTTGTTTCGGCATTGTAGGAGTAAGGTTGGTTCTTTGTGTCGAAAATAAGATCAAGTCCATCCTCGCAAGCCGTTCCGTTATCGTTGATAGACAGTCGGTCTTTTGAGAAGACGAACGAATCATCCATATGGCACTCCGACCAAGGGTAATACTGGTTAACACCATTTATGCCAAATTGGCCAGGAGGATTTGTACTCGGATTCTCGTCTGTCATCGTAGTAACCCACATCGTATTTTCTAACTTGACGACAGCATCTGTGTTATTATCATCCTTACTGCACCCCGTGAATAGTAATGCTGTTAAAGAAAAATAGGTTAAGTATTTGAGCTTGGTATACATATTATGTTTTTCGTTGTTGATTAAAAATTCTTGTTGTTTTGCTCACTCTGCCATTCCATACACCACGCCCTGTTCCCGCAGAACATTTTTCTCCCGTTCTATTTCCGCAATCAGTTCTTCCTCAGAGGGGAGTTCGAGCAAATATTTACTCACGAATAATTGCTGATCACTGTCTGCAATGGCATATTCAACCAATGCCCTGTTTTGATTGGTTACGAGCAGTAATCCTACAGGAGGGTTATCATCCTCCTGCATGATTTCCTTTTTATAATAATTTACATAGGTCTTTAGCTGGCCGATATGCTCATGCTTCGCTTCATCTACTTTGAGTTCTACGAGGACATGGCATTTCAGTACCCGATGATAGAACACCAGATCAATGAAAAAGTATTCGTCACCGATCAAGATACGTTTCTGCTTGGCTTCAAAGCAGAAACCGTTGCCCATTTCCAGCAGAAAATCTTCTAGACGATCTAAAAGAGCCTTTTCAAGGTCATTTTCATAAACCACATCTTTCGCTTTGAATCCCAAGAATTCAAAAGAGAATGGAGATTTGATCATATCTTCGACTGTCAAGCGCTCTGCTTGCTGGTTGACAATTTTGGATAATTGATCAGGCTTCTTACTTATTCCGCTTCGTTCGTAGTATAGTGTATTGATCTGTCTTTTTAACTCTTCTACGCTCCATGCTTGCTGAATACATTCTAACTCGTAGAAAGTACGCTTATTCATATCATGAATCGGAAGTAGTTGTACGAGGTGGGTAAACGATATCTTGGACAGAATTTCTACAGGATCTACGAGGTGAACATTTTGTCCGTTAGGGTTTCTTTTCGTGCGACTCAATTCATTAGTTATCGACTGATGAATTTCAATTAGTTGTAAGTCAGATTCTTGTGATTGGTCAGTTGCTGACTGACCAATTCGATTGACTTGCATCCCGTTGTTATTTAATACTTCTTTAACAGCTGAGAACAAATGCGGATATGCAAGATAAAACTGTCTACAAAGCTTGAGATTTGTTTTGGATAACCCTCTGATTCTAACCGATTCAGCAAGCTCTTGTAGTAAACGTTCTCCATATTTGGCCCGGTCTTCACCTTTTTGTTCGAATTCAACGATATATAAGCCGATCAACCAGTTGCGCACGGTGAGCGATTGGTTCACCGCTTTCACGGCAGAACGTTGTAACTCCTCGTGGGTATCTTGTATGCTAATAACTAGTTTGTCGAATCTCATGTTTCTTGTACTTTACTCTTTCAACTTTCTCAAAGCTGCTTCATATTTTCATTGAGTATTTAGTTTAATCTTTATCCAATTCTACCTCCCCATAAATCTCCTTAAACGTCTTCAACACATCTAATCCCAAGCCTTCAATAAAACATATCAACTCAACTGCTAAAACTTCCTTAACATCCTTACTGCCTAATCGACTAATCTTACCATCTGACATTCCAATTTTTTCTTCAATAACTTTCTGAGTAAGAAAATGCTTTTGTATAAATTGAGTTTCGCGAGAGAGGTGGGCAAATTCTATTAAAAAGTCTGCTTTTGGTCTATCTGGAAATATTTCATCTATCGCATTATCAAACTCCTCTTCTGGGCAATTTTTCAACAGAATTGCAGTAGTGATAATTTTATAAAATTCCAATGGGGTAGGTTTAGTGCTTTCTTTATTACATAGATCGCTCACTCTTTGTCGCTTGAGATCAATAATATCAGCGATTTTAGTCTTATTTGCCTTTAACCTGTCCAAATATTTTCCTAGAGGTGTACTCATTTATTCTATTTTTTTTGATGACTTTTGTAATTTTTATTTGTCAAAGTCGTCAATATGATGTATGTTTGTATCAGTTACATAAGCGACTAATAGAAGAGGGGTTTTGATAACTCTCTCGGTACGATGTCACTCATATTAGGAAGCCGCTAAATTTTCCCTATGAGTTGATCGTGGGTTCGCTATCTATTGGATTTTATTATCTTTGCAGATATTAGTCCAGTAGGGCGATTCCCATGTCAGTCTTCGGGGAACCATGATTTAGGTCATGGAGGCACTTAGCGGCGCCACTAGCGAAGCATTGGGAATCGCCCTATTGGTTCACTTACCAATAGGTCTTTCCTCCAAGCTTCTCGGGTGAACATCGTTTTTATAAACAAAAAAGATTATGAAAACGAGATTATTAAACAACACTAAAAACCACCCAGACCCGATCCAGTATCGCAGTCTCCGGTTTTCCCGTAAACAACTTTACCAGAACGTTAAGCGTTCGCCCGAATAATACTACCGACAAACAGATCGCGAGGAGAGGAGGAGTATGCTTTTTTGTTAACCCCTAAAGCCCGGTTTAGGGTGAGACCTGATAGGTCTCAACAAAAGCAAAATGCCATCTCAGACTTGGCGTCTGCTACCGACCTCTGTTTATCAAAACAAAATGTTTGTACAGGTCAATTGATCGGTTGTTAAATTCAGCGTCGCACCTAAAGTTATCAACTTTTCTAGTTCCTTGCAAATAAAAATCCCGTAAAATAGGATTATTGTTTTTAGATAAAATTCTTGAGGTCGGTTTTTTCTCAGAATGCGGCGATGCAGAGCGTATCGTAAAACCAACGTAGAGACCGTATAATCCGCATTTTTTTGATTTAGTTGTGAATCTGTGTCGCTTGAAGTGTAGGTTTTTTCTGCACTCGAGCGTCACTTTAAAAATCAGAAAAAGTGGAAAAATTATACGAAAGGGAAAGCTGTGTCCTTTCCTCAAGCAGATCTTTACGGCATAGTCGCCGCTCAAACATCCACGCGAAACCAGCGTGTAAAACTAGAAAACGACTAACAAATCAAGAATTTATGCCATCAGAGTATTATACCAGTTATATACCTTTTATAACAGCCACACCGAAAGAGGATTTCATTCCCGTCGGTAATACCAATAGACAGAAAATAGCAGAGGAGAAGCTACTGCCCACTTCCCGTATAGTATTATGTATATACCAAACACTAGAGAACAAATCAATGCCCTATATACTGTCATTGATTTGTTTTTCAAGTAGTTTATCTTCCATTAAGGTTTTGAAGAACAAAGGAGCCCTTCTTTATGGACTCCTTTGTTTCATGTTGTTTGTATTACCCAACGCCCAGGCGCAGTCTCCCTCCAACCGGGAGGCTGCCGAAGGGCAAACCGAGATCAAGCCATTAGTTCCCGGCCAGCCTATTCCCGAAGAAATATGGAACAAGACATTTACGTTGCATTACTTCGATGGCAGTACGCAAGAGGTGAAGTTTAGTGACTTCCGAGGAAAAGCAATCTTACTGGATTTCTGGTCGACAGGATGTGTATCATGCATACAGGGAATACCGAAGATGGAAAAATATCAGCGCCAGTATAAAGATGATCTGATCGTTTTATTGGTGAATAGCAAACGAAATAAAGACACACCAGAAAGGATAGCGAACCGTTTTAAAGTTTACGAGAAGGTCAATAAGTATGTTCCGGAACTTCCGACCATATTGGACGACACCATCTTTACTACGCTCTTCCCACACAATACGATTCCCAATATTTCGTGGGTAAATCAAGATGGGATTTATTTGGCGAATACAATGAGCGGTTTAGTTTCGGATAAACAATTAGAAGAGGTTGTAAAGACTGGAAATGCGAACCTCATACATAATGGTATTATGGAGAATCACGGTCGGCGTACAGAAACACCGCCGCTAATCGATACCGCGGGGTTATCATATATATCCTTGTTTGCTTCTTACATACCAAAATACCTTTCTGTCTATCCAAATCTGGTACACAAAAACGGCACGTCATTTTATCAGTTTGTAAATCAAGATTTTGCTATAGTGTTGTTTTTTGCTTTCGGTGAAGAACTTGATGGGTTTGCGTGGAATGACTACGTATTTGAATCTGATCTGAAGGAGAGGTTGAGGGATAAGGCACTTTTTTGGGCGACGAACGCCGATATGTACAGCTATCAGTTCTTTAGGCAGGATACCGTCGATCAAGCAACCGTACAGAAAATCCTGCGGGAGGATTTAGAGAGAACGTTTGGTTTTACGGTGAAGCGCCAATTAGGGATGATAGATGTTTACAAACTGGAACTGACGGATGGTATAATGGGTATGACGACGAAAAAAGAAATGAGTTCGGTGAATATACAATCGGCCGATTATCCGGTCACGTATGTGAATACCCCGCTCTCGATCGTTGTGGGAAACTTGCATTATTGGCTCGACCGACCATTGGACATCGACGATGCGGACAAAAGAAAGATGGAAGAATTATATGTTGACCTAACGATACCGGCAGATTTTGATAAACTTCCATTAGAGGAACGTTTAGCCTATCTGGAAAAGCAGGGTATTAAACTGACACCCGAACGTACAAGCAAAGAATATCCTGTATTTACGCAGAAACCAATTATTGATCCGAGATGAAAGTTTACTGGTTTTTAATCATAGCAATTGTTGGGGCAGGCCTGTGCAAGGCACAGGAAAGCTCCGTGATATGGATTGAAGGAACGATACTTACAAAAGACGATAAAGCACCGATCCAACACGCCACGGTTTTTGCCAAGGCTAAGGATCATGGGGTATCAACACTTGCCAATGGCGGATTTCGTATCCAAATTGACAGCCCGGAAGATTCTTTACGTATATCATCTGTGGGGTTTCGCCAAGTGATGGTCGTTGCTTCTTTCTTTAAGGAGAACAAAACAATCTTTTTGGAACGCGAAAAGAACACCTTAGACGAGGTGGTAGTAGAAACAGGTTATCAGCAACTGCGATCTGGGGAATCAACGGGGGCGACAGAAGTGCTGGATAACGAGATGCTAAATGTCCAGACGGGCACCAATATTCTCGACCGTCTGAATAACATGGCCTCATCCGTTCGTTTTGATAACCAGTCTATAGAGAATGCTGACTTGCAGAAACTGAATATATCCGTTCGTGGGCTGAGTACGATCAACGGAGCACGCGATCCGCTAATTGTGCTAGATGGATTTATCTACGAAGGAGATATCAATAATATCGATCCAAACAGTATAGAGAGTGTGTCTATATTGAAGGATGCAGCTGCTAGCGCGATATGGGGAGCCAGAGCAGGTAACGGTGTGATTGTGATGACTTCTAAGAAAGGTGCTCTTGGAGCCGCAAGCGCAACCAAAGTATCGGTGAATAACACCTTGATATGGAAAGAGCGTTCTGATTTCGGGAAGCTCTATCAACTGGAGAATCGTGATTTCATCGAGATGGAGCAAATGTTGTTTAACGAAGGTTTCTATACGCGTCAGTTATCCCGATCGCCGTTCACAGCTGTTACGCCGGCCATAGAGATATTTCATAACAGGCAATTGGGGCTGATCTCAGCAACAGACTCTGCACAGATGATCGAGCGGTTAATTACGGTGGATGGCAGAAAGCAATATATGGACAATTTTCTCAGTACCCCGTTGGTTAATCAACACGCACTTTCCATTACAGGGGGTAGTGGGCAACATGCATATGGATTCGGAGTTGGATATACCGGCGATAGGAATGAAAATGATGTGCATAATCGCAAGTTAAATGTTCAGCTATCCAACAGCTTTAAGCCTACGGATAAATTACAGTTTGATGTATTGGTGCTATTTACGAACCAGCGAGAGAAAAGTGGTAAACCGACATTTTCGTCTTTCACGTACGGAAACAAAGCTGTTCCATATATGTCATTCTTTGATGAAAATGGAGCTCCTCAGCCTTTTGGAAAGGAGTATCGCCAATCCTATATGCAGGAAATGTATAATGAAGGATATCTGGATTGGGGTTACTATCCGTTGTCCGATTATCAATACGCTCAGACAAATCGGCAACGCAACGAATGGTTTGCTTCCTTTCGAATGCAGTACCGTATCACCTCGTTTCTTGACGCCAACGCTTCGGTTCAATATCAGAACCAGCGAAGTGAGCGGGTTGCCTTGGATGAGCAGAAAAGCTATTTTGCGAGGACCTATATCAATCAGTTTATGCAGATTGATCCCAATACAGGTGCAACGACGTATCCTGTGCCGTTAGGAGGTATAAGAAATTCGGCAGTCACTAACGGCGCATCGTATACAGTTAGAGGTCAGTTAAATTTTAATAAGATGTTTGCTGATCACAAGGTGGTCGGTATGGCAGGGGTAGAGGCAAGGGAAAACAAAATTAACGGGCATGCCGTTACGGCCTACGGATATAAGGAAAATCCGCTGATAACGGTTCCGGTCGATTACGCACATACCTATCTGCTAAAACCTTCAAACAGAAGCCGCACCATCGCCGGTACACCCACATTCTCCCGGTTGACAAACCGTTTTGTGTCGATGTACACGAATTGGAATTATGTATGGCGTCAACGATATGGTGCATCGGCAAGTTTCCGCCAGGACGGCGCCAATATTTTTGGAGCGGCAACCAACGACCGATGGTCGCCCTTGTGGTCGATAGGTACATTCTGGGATATAGGGCGGGAAGATTTTGTGAAAATGGATTGGGTGGATCAGTTGAAGCTTCGCATCACGTATGGTTATAGTGGTAATGTGGATCTAAGGAAAACACCGGAACCTGTCGCGAATATAGGGGGAAGTATGTACACCAATTATCCCGGACAGGTTATCGGTACATTGAACGATCCGAATCTACGATGGGAGAAGGTGGGGACGAGCAACTTCGGCGTAGATTTTTCGTTTCTGAACAATCGTATTCATGGTACGATGGACTATTTTATCAAAAACGGAAGAGATCTGTATGGCCTGTCGGAATACGATTACACGGTCTGGGGGCTGCAGGGGACGATCACTAAAAATGTTGCCCGAATGCAAACGAAAGGTTGGGATTTAGTAGTGAATACGCGTAACCTTACACAAGAGTTTAAGTGGGATAGCCGTTTAGTACTCAATGTAAATAAGAATAAGACGGTGGAATACTACAATTCGCTCAACACCGGATTGGTGTCGTTTCTCGGAAATGCGAATATGATTTCTCCGGTTGTCGGTAAACCTTTATATGCGCTTGCAGCTTACCGTTGGATGGGGTTGGATGCGGATGGAAGCCCGCAAGGCATACTAAACGGAGAGACGAGTACAGACTATTACGAAATTCAGAACCAGTCTTACCTGAATTCCGAATCCAGTGGAAGTATCGTGTACTTTGGTTCGGCTAAACCGGAGGTTTTCGGTTCGCTAATGAATACATTCTCTTATAGGGATTTAAGTCTGTCGCTGAATGTCAGTTATCGAGGAGGTTACTTTTTTAATCGGCCTGTAACATGGTACTACGATCTCTATAACCGTGGTATTGCCTTTCCGGATTTTGAACGGCGCTGGTTAAACAGCGGAGATGAGCACGTTACGGATGTTCCTGGTGTGAAATACCCGATTGACAATAGCAGAGATGAGTTTTATGCAAATTCTGAAATAAATGTATTGCGGGCGGATCATCTCCGGTTGGAATTTGTGTCGCTTCGATGGAACCATCGGTTGAAACTGTCGGGACGTACGTATGATATACGGTTGTACACGAATGTAAACAATTTGGGGTTGCTATGGACGCTAAATGACGAGGGGATAGACCCGGAATTCCCGTACCAGATTGCACCTCCACGTACATATTCCGTAGGCGTCCAGTTTGATTTTTAAAGACAATAACTATGAGACAGAAATTGAATATATATTTGATGTGCATCGCACTGAGCACGCTACTTACTTTTGTCGGGTGCAATAAATTTTTAGATGTCCAGTCGAACAGTGGGCTGGAAGTGCCTAACAGCTTGGAAAGCTTTCAAAAACTGCTAGACGCTTCGAGTTTCATCAACATGAACCTTTGTTCTTACGGAGAGATTTCAGCGGATGATTATTTTCTGGAAGAGAATACGGTAAATAGGTTGTCTAATGATTATCGCCCATTTTATTATTGGGAGAGTTTTACTTACTTCTATGGAAATGATTGGGCAGCAGCATACATTCCCGTTTATACGGCGAACTTGGTGCTGGATAAATTAGGTGAAATTGAACGAACGCCCGAGAATGCGATGGAGTGGGATAAGATTAAAGGTAGCGCATTGTTCTACCGGTCTACACAGTTCTTAAGTTTGGTCTGGACCTTTGCAAAGGTATATGATAAATCCAGTGCGCCAGAGGATTTAGGTATTGTACTGCGTAAAACATCGAATCCAAATGTGCCGTCGGAGCGAGCTAGTGTTGCCGAATGTTATGCACAAATTATAGATGACTTCAAAGAAGCGGCGGCATTACTTCCGGAGAAAGCAAGTCACGTGATGCGACCATCGAAAACAGCAAGTTTGGCGAGTTTAGCCAGAGCATATCTGTCGATGAGTGAATTTGATTCCGCCTATGTGTACGCGGATCGAGCGCTAGCGTTAGAGAATTCTTTGCTGGATTTTAACGATCTGGCAGACGTGAGCGTTGACGCCAATATCCCTTTTACACGGTTTAACAAGGAAACGCTAGCTTATTTTGAGTTGATATCATCTAACCCCCAACTGCTTTTTAATAATTTGTTGGTTGATACAACATTATGTTCGTTATATGAAGAAAATGATTTGCGGCTTAAGGCTTATTTTATCGAGAATAATAATGGCTATTTATCATTTAAAGGTAGCTATACAGGAGACCAAAGGTTATTCGGCGGTCCGGCGGTCAATGAACTCTTTTTGATACGCGCAGAAAGCCTGGCGAGATTAGGGCGCTCAGAAGAAGCATTAGCAGATCTAAACGGGCTTCTTGGTAAACGTTATCTAGTGGGTGCCTTCGCTCCTTATTCGGGAATGTCTGGAAAAGAATTGGTGGATCTAATATTAGTGGAAAGAAGAAAAGAGTTGGTCTTTCGTGGGCTGCGTTGGATTGATATTAAACGTTTAAATAAAGAAGGATATGATATTGTATTAAAGCGGAATATTGGGTCAAAAGAATATACCTTGCTTCCCAACGAAAATCGATATGCACTTCCTTTGCCCGAAGATATTATCCGGCAAACTGGAATGCCACAGAACCCGATATAAAAGGAGAATGGCAGCCAATTATTGGCTGCCACTGCTCTTTTATTGCTGACTCCTGTTAATAGGATTAAACTGCGTTTGGCTGTTTCCTCCTGTGCGGGTTGGTGTAAAACCGGAACTGGTACTTGAAGCTCCCAATTGAATCTTAGCCGGATCCAATTCACCACTTGAAGTAAGATCGTCTTCATCAACGATCATCGAACAAGCAAGCTGGTTTACATTATTGCAATCTTCTTCATGGGGCTCATCGGTCCATAAAGATTCATTGGAGACCTGCGACGCGTTAGCAGGATTACCTTGAAAATATATCGTCACCGGCGCCAATGGCTTACCTGTGGTATCTTCGGCCATTTTAAAAGCCGAAAAACCTATTACTGCTGCCAGAGCAATGCTCATGGCTATTGCATTTTTTTTGATGAAAGATATCGCTTTCATATTGAGGCCTTTTTTATAATCGCAAAAAAAGTTTACCCCCACAAAAAACTCTAAGTAAATTATTTGTTGACGCGTACCTTACTTTAACGAGGTGTACTTGTCTGCCTGTTACCTCGATGGCATTTTTTACGATTACACCACGAACGTATAATTTAGGTTTAATCATACCGGCCTACCCGGGAAGGGCGCGAATCTCCTCGGAAACCTTATCCGTATGAAAAAACCACCATCGTAGAGTGGGGTAGCCATTGTCAATAGCGTGGGCTGGCTTCTGCCTGCGTGTGCATATTGCTCTTTTCCATAGTCTGTGGGTGCAGGTGGTCCACAAAGGAATCTCCCCAGTATAGACAGGCCCAACAATACGGTGTTTACAAGCAGGTGCCAATCCCATGATAGTCCGCCGAATACAGAGGCACATCCACAAGGACGCTTGGCATAGAAGCCAGCTACGCCCAAGCCGATGTAAATCGTAAAAGAAAGCATAAGAAAGGCGGACAGGACGTAGGTATATCCTTTTCTCGATAACACGAATAGTAATGCTAAACCCAATTCCGCCATAGGCAATGCCCAATACAATATGTTTGCCCACCCGTCAGGAAAGGGCTGCTTGAGCAATGCACGATGGAAATTCGGTAAGTCCCAAAGTTTGTCGAGTGTGACATACAACCAAAACAGCATCAGGAAGATGTGTAAGCTATGTGAAGTGATATGTGTTATCCGTGTTTTCATTTCTTTTGTATCAAGCGCTGGTCATGATGAACCAGTGTCTGATACAAAAGTATAGCACGAAAAGACGCAGCTACTGACAAGAGATGATACCCCGAACTGATAACGAGTGATAAGAAAGGCTTGTACAGGGATGCAAATATGCGTACGTATCCCGCATACGGCGACCCGGCTATTTTTTACATAAGCAGAAAGCCTATAAAGTTTTAAGATAGGATAGCGGGCTTAACCCTTTGTTTTTCTTAAAGAAATGATAAAAAGCTTCTGGCGAATTGTAATTGAGCTCGTAGGCACATTCTGTGGGGGATAATCCCGATTGGAGTAGATCACATGCTCTTTCGAGCAGTAGGTCGTCCCGGAGCTGTTGTAACGTTGTACCAAAATACCTCTTATGTAACCGGTTGATGGTGGCGAGGGTAGGCGCTAAATCGTCTTCCAGTTTTTTCAGCTCGGCGCTTTGCCCGTCGTGCGCTATATACAGGGCGAGAAGTTCGCGGGCTTCTTCCGTGATATGCCGTTCGTAATGGATTTTAGTATCCTCCTGTACGATCTTTATTCTCGAAAGGTCTATAAGGTCTAGGAGTTTGCCCATGACGAAGTGATCGTTGTTAAGCTGTGTGGGATGCAGGTTTTCGCACAGCCGCTCGATGTGATACCGCGTGCGTGGTCCCACCAAGAAATCTCTGCTGGCGAGGGGGAATTCCGACTGCTGACGGTGCGCATCAAGCAAAGGATGGATAAAATCATAGGATCGTTCATTTCCTTTTCGGAAAATAGAGGCGCGGAAATAAAAGCCAAATATTGTTGTGACGCCTTGTGGTAGATGAAATTGGTACTCATCGGTTGGGAGATAGAGATAAACGGCGCGTTGCCCGGCTACCTGGCAAACAGCATTGGTCTGCTGATCATTGACACTTATCGTGTTATTGTTCGAAAGTACATAGAGGATGTGCAGATCGGCATGGTCTGTTTCAAACGGTATGCAGCGTTCTTTTTGGAGCAAGACATCAATATAGTACAGGTATCCCTGATGTCCGTCAAACTCTTGTAATAGAGCTTCTTCACCTTTATTCTTCCAGTAGGTCGCTTCGGCGTTTCGCATCAGCGTACGAGGCTCGCTTTCCGTTAGATCGCTTAATGAACGCACTTGTTCAAAGTACGCATGCAAGCCCAGATGCATGCTCTTTTTCATTAGAATAGTTTGTTTTTGAAAGGTAGTGAAGTTTGCATGAATTGCGCATGCTATCTTTTGGAAGGCAATCCATGCAAGTTTCATAATACCCGGTTTAAATGCTAAGGTAGAGAATTTTTGGATTCCCTTGGAAACGCTGTTCGGCTAGTTTCCAAGGGAAAAGGCTGATTGTTTTAGATGTTTCGCTTGTAGCGTATCCAGATGGCAAGATCGGGAATCGCTACGCTCGGTTCTGAACCAAGAGTGTATGTAACTTGGTCCATGCCATTTAAAATAAGGTCTTTGAGGTCTTTGCTGTCATCCTCCGCACGTGTCTCTTTGTAAAACTGTACGGGCATACGCTGTTCGTAGCGGTCGGCAATCGCATGGGCAAGTCGTTGGGTAAAATCATCCGGCATGATCGCCAGTTGCTGTTCCTGGTTGGGATGCAAGTCAAATTTGTCTCTCATCCATCCCTTAAAATCGCTACGGATGTAGGCAACTTCGGTGGCCAATTCAGCCGCCGGAAGCGCGATCGTAGAAGTCTGCACCTGGGCAACGCCTGCATTGTCAAAAAGCTGTTTCATATTATTTTTGTTTTAAAATCTGTTAGCCAAATAAGAACTTCCGATAATATGAAGCAAGCCGGTAGCACCGAAAAAACGCCCAGATAATAGTTTTTCGATTTGGGAGGAAAGAAAAAATTCCCAACTAATTGTTTTCAATTTTGGGGAGATTAGCCATGCCGATAGACCAATGGCTAATTTTTCTGTTTTAGAACGATTTTTATTTGTGCTTTTAAAGAAATTTATTACTTTAGTAGTTGAACTGAATAATGACGTGTGCGGACGTACCGCAATAACCAAAATATAATAATTTGAAGTCTTTTATTGTTTTTCTTTTTGCATTCATAGCGGCAACCCTATTTAATTTAAGGTTGTTGCACCCGGGAGTGCTGGATAGGGTTAGCAGTGGGAATTTTATACCCTTAACCCTGGGCGTCGCCGTACTTTTTTGTGTTTATGCTGTTTGGATTGGGACGCAGCATATATGGATACAGGCGAATAGATATGACTGGACCATCAATAAGCAAACCATAGGCTGGGTGTCTAAGAGGCTGTGGCCAATCTATTTGATACGTGTGGTGCTGCCGGTGTTGATTACTCATATACTTATAGTTTGGTTGGCTGTTTCAGCCACCGATGATCCCGTGGGTTATTTATTTTTTCATATTGTAACCTATGTACCGATCTTGTTCCTATTCATCGGGGGCTACAGTTTATTTTTATGGTATCACCCCGGTTATATATTAACAACGAATTTTTTCAGGGCGAGGGAAAAAGACAATACAGTAGAAGAACCAGACGATGAGCAGGGAGATCTTTATATATACATGCCGTTTTACGATATAATGAAGCAAACGCAGATAGGGCCCGTCAGGGAAAATAGGCAAGTACGTTTTTTGGATATTTTCGCCATTTACGGTAGACGGGGAGGCCGATTTGTGTTCCTCACCAACGGCGAGAAAGTATTTGCCGACAAGATTATGCAAGAGCTAGAAGATAGGGGGCTGGATCGATGGATATTAAAGATATCACGGAACTATAGCATCAATATGTTGCTGGTACTATATACGATAGATACGCGTAATAAAACGTTGAAACTGCAGCCGGAGGTATATAACAGTCTTTTAAAGAACTTGAGACCGGCCGAAATTAAGGCAATATGCACCATTGGTCCGGGAATGAAAAATACTTTGGTAGAGGATTTTTTGGCTGATAATGAGACAATGGATTACGAAGGTTGGGATGACTTTATTCCATTGCATTAATTTTTTTCATCCCTATTTGTAAAACCTATTCAACAGGAGTGGGCCGGTCATGTGTTGGCCTGGCAGAAAGCTGTTCGGCTGTTGCTTTTTTTAATATTTCCAATTATGCAAAGCGGACTGAATCATGTAATCGAATTACTAACCAACATTAAGAACTTATTGAGTGAACTGGTCAAATTGTTTCGCGAACTTGTCGATATCAAACGGCAACAGCGCGTGCCGCTGCAGGAGCGCCACATCTGGACAAAAGAACAGGTACTGGAGAAGATGAATATGACCGAACCGACCTACAACCGTAATCTGAAAAAAGAAATACTCGATCCAATGCGTTTGAGCGGTGGCGATTTGTATTTTGAAGAAGATTTAATCGAAGCATTGAAGAAAAGTAGGAGAAGCGGAAAGATATAAGTTTTTTTCGCTTGATCAGTGCGGCGATTTATTTATACATGTTGGTGCCAGTACGCGTGTCCTGTCGTTTTTGTCAGATGACTGATCGATGGTATGCGGTGCGGCATCGACATGTTATTCAAATCCTATCAAACGCTAATTTGGAGCTGGGTAAGCTTATACGATAAAGACAGCGCAATACCTATGCGGTATTTATACGGTAACGATTTGTTTTCTACTGTAATGCTCGGGGGTTATTACCCGAAGTGAAAAATAGGAGAACCAATCGCGACCCTGTCTTGTCTTGTTTTTAAAGGCTCTTGT
>PJTZ01000149.1_pt1 | contig 42578 bp, 44 predicted proteins | sample 1512131 | NCBI WGS metagenome assembly PJTZ01 (sample SAMN08177679, study PRJNA422409) | Soil metagenome, whole genome shotgun sequencing project. | reverse complement strand
GACTCGATTTGTTCAGTGTCTTTCACTACTTTAGTGTCAGCACCTTGTAGCTCTGCGTTTTTCGCCGCTAACTCTTTTTCTGCTTCTTGTTTTTTTGCCATTAATTATTAATTCTCCTTTTCCTTGCGTTGCAAGGACTGCAAAGATACGAAAAACTTTTATTTACAATAGATTATATTAAAAAAAAGACGCCATCTTTTCCTGGAAAATTTGAGGGGCGCGACAGGGTCTATTCTTTTTCATATCGACAAATACAAGTTGTGTATAGCCTGTATTCAGCAATACACCATTTTGGTTGTATATTTCATAGTCAAATTGAATACGCACCACCGGTTTTTCTTTAATAGCGGTTTTAATCGTTATCAAGTCATCGTACCGGGCGGGTTGATAATATTTACAGACCAAATCGGTGACAGGTAGCATAACACCGATATCCTCTAATTCCTTATAGGAAATCCCAGTGCTGCGCAGCATTTCCGTACGGGCTACTTCATAGAATGATGCGTAATTTCCATAATATACATACCCCATTTGGTCAGTCTCTGCATAGCGTATACGTAGCGTGGTTTCGTGTGTAAACATTTCGTTCCTCCTATCGCATAATATTCCGTTCCGTCAATGCGCGCTGAAACTTTCGCGCATTTACTAAATGTTCTGCCTGTGTTCTCGCAAAATTATGGTAACCGGAAAAATCATCTTTGGCACACATATAAATGTAATCATGCTTTTTATGGTTAAGAACAGCGTCGATAGATGCAATGCTGGGAAGCATAATCGGTCCGGGAGGCAGCCCTCCATATCGATACGTGTTGTAGGGATTGTCGATGGTGAGATGCCTGTTGAGGACACGTCTAATGGTAAAGTCGTTGTTCGCGAAGATGACGGTAGGATCTGCTTGTAATAGCATCCCTTTTTCCAGGCGATTGAGGTAGAGCCCTGCAATATCGGGCATCTCATCGGTATGCAATGCCTCTCCCTTTACAATAGAAGCGAGGATACTCACTTCCTGTGGTCTTAAACCAATAGCCGCTGCTTTTTCTTTGCGATCGGGTGTCCAAAACTTGTTGTATTCGTCGTGAAAGCGTGTGATAATTTTGTTCGGAGCGGTATTCCAATAAATCTCGTAGGTGTTTGGGACAAACATGGTGAAGAAATTTTCCGAGGTAAATCCGTACGACTCGGCGACCTCTTCATTACCGAGGATTTCGATAAAAGTGGTCGAATCTGCTTCAAAGTTTTTACCGAGCAAAGCGGCGAAGTTCTCTTTAAGACGGATGTTTTCAAACCTAAACTTGACCGCTTCTTGATAGCCCCCCCTAAGATTTCCGATTAAACGTCTGTTAGACATGCCTTCGGTAAGCTTGTAACGTCCCGGCTTTACATTGTCTGGATATTCCATTGCATCCGCGATATAGCGAAAAAATGTTGGATTCTTTACAATTTGTTGTTCGGTCACCGTGTGTAGTACATCTTCAAAAGTATCGTTTGTCTTGATATACAGATATTCCTGCTTATCGGTGACACTTGGCCCCATAAAAGCCTGATAACCTATCCATGCCACTACAGCTCCTGCAAAGAATAACAACAAGAGTATAATGCCGAATACCTTCCGAAAACGTTTTTTTTTCTCTGCCATGTTTTTTAGTTCGCTAACGTTACATTCACCGCACTACCCATACTGACAAACCCTGCAGTGGTATCCGGTTGTTGGGAAACGATGGTGCTGGACAATGAATCTGTTATCACGCCAGAATACGTGATATTGCCTAAACTTAATCCCACCCCCGAAAGTGCAAATCGTGCTTCAGGTAATGATAAACCGATGAGATTGGGCACTTCGATATCATCCGCTCCTTGCCCATTACCGAGCACAAGGGTTATCTGAGAACCTTTCGGGATAGGCCGTCCAGCTTTTAGCGGTTGCCCCCCAAATTTAACATCTAATACAACATCCCGTGCGATATCTGCCACATAGACGGTGTCCGCGATTTTAAGCGATTGGTTTCTCAAAATAGCAGAGGCTTCGATAAACGTTTTGTCAATGATATCGGGGAAGGCGACTTCAGGTGGTGTTTCGGTGATGATGGTTAAATAGATTGTCCTTCCCGTTTTTACCTGTGATTTTGGGTCTGGATCTTGCTCCATGACAAGTCCCGGTTTTGCATCCATCTGGTACACATAATCAATCGAATATTCTAAATCGGCTTTCTCTAATGTTTGAATGGCATCATCGATATGTAATCCCTTTACCTGCGGTACTTCAATCGAAACCCCATGCTTCGTATACCATTGAAGTCCGAAATAAACACCTAAAAATAAGAGTGCAAGTGCAATCAGCGCTCCAATTAAATTTTTTCTAAATGTATCTGTTCTTAGATACAGTAATAATTTCGACATGTGTTGTTTCTAATATAATAAAGCACATCTATATCATGCGCGAACATGCAATATAATAGACAAAATTATTCTTTTTTCCCCGTAACACAAGTTATATTTGCGTTCGTTTAACATTAATTTGCAATTATCCTCTAACTTTCTAACAAAAATAAAAATGAAAACAAAAATAGCTTTAATTACCGGGGGGTATACCGGAGAGGCAGAGGTTTCTTTCAAGAGTGCTGCATTTGTACAGGCGCAGCTCGACAAAGAAAAATATGAGGTATATCCGATAACGATTACGTTGGATACCTGGTTCTACGTAACGGAAGCTGGTATTAAGATTTCGGTAAACAGAGAGAATTTTTCGTTGGATATCGATGGACACATCGTTACATTTGATGTCGCTTTTATCATCTTGCACGGTTCGCCGGGGGAGGATGGCCGATTGCAGGGTTATTTTGATATGATTGGACTGCCTTATACCTCCTGTGATGCGTTGACATCAGCGTTAACAATGAACAAAGGGTATACGAAAGCTATTGTAAGGGATATCCAGGATCTATACGTAGCGAACTCCGTATTGTTATTTGCTACACACCGAAGCGACGCGCCCCATATCGTACAACAAAACCTGACCTTACCCCTGTTTGTAAAGCCCAATGCGGGTGGAAGCAGCATCGGAATGTCTAAAGTGAAAGCGTCGTCAGACTTGCAGGTCGCATTGGATAAAGCTTTTGATGCGACGAATACCGGCGCGCAAGTCCTTGTTGAGGAATTTGTCACCGGAAGAGAATTTTCGCAAGGTATCTTTCGAAATGCAGAAGGGGAGTTGATTGTATTGCCTGCTACGGAAGTTCGTACGACACGGGAGTTTTTCGATTTCGAAGCGAAGTATGTGGCCGGCTTAACGGAAGAAATCACACCTGCCGACTTGACTACAGATCAGCAGGAGAGAGCTTCCCGGATTATTCGGGATATTTATGTCCGTCTGAATTGCAAAGGGATGGTGCGTGTGGATTTCTTTTTAGAAACTGGTACGGATAAATTTTACTTTATTGAAATCAACACCATTCCCGGCCAGACAGCACAGAGTTTTATTCCACAGCAGGTTCGCGCATTGGGTATGAAAGAGGGTGATTTTTACGCAGAATTAATTGAGGCAGCTATATCGTCCGCTCCCAAACTTCAAAAGTAAAATCATAGGCATGGCGTTCGTCTTGCACATGCCTGTCCTCACTTACCTTTTTCCACTCCGCTGGGGGAAGTTCCGGAAAATAGGCGTCGCCATTCAAGGTGGTATGTACCCGTGTTAATAACACTTTTTGCGCAAGTGGAAGTGCCTGTTGATAAATCTTGGCACCACCAATGATGAAGATTTCTCTTTCATCCCGACAATATGTTAGTACCTCATCTAGTGAGTTCGCCACATCAATGTCTTCCTTGAACCAATTCAAATCTTTTGTCAGGACAATGTTACGGCGTTGTGGCAACGGTTTGCCTATGGACTCATATGTTTTTCGACCCATGACAACCGAATGGTCTAACGTATGCTGTTTGAAATATTTAAAATCATCGGGTAGATGCCACAACATCTGATTGTTTTTTCCAATAGCATTGTTCTCCGCTGCGGCTACAATTAGTGTTATTTTTAGATTGTTCATTTGTTTTCTAGGAAGTAATGTCTGTCAAGTGTCTTTCAACACACGAATTACACCGCTACCGGTGCCTTGATGTGGGGATGAAACTGATAATTCTCCAGTTCAAAATCTTCAAACTTAAAATCGAAAATATCGTGCACATCCGGATTTATTTTCATCGTCGGCAGTGATTTCGGTTCTCTGCTCAACTGCAGTTCCGTTTGCTCAAAATGATTGCTGTATATATGGGCGTCTCCCAATGTATGTATAAAATCACCTGCTTCCATATCGCATACTTGGGCAACCATCATGGTCAGCAAAGCGTAGGAAGCAATATTGAAAGGTACGCCTAGGAAAATATCTGCGCTCCGCTGGTAAAGTTGGCAAGAAAGCTGTGGCTTCAATATACCCTTTTCAGGTTGAGCAGGTGCAACATAAAATTGGAAAAAAGCGTGACAAGGTGGCAGTGCCATGTTTTCTATTTCTGCAACATTCCATGCAGACACGATAATTCTGCGGGAATCAGGAGATTTTTTAAGCTGCTCCAAAACTTTCGCTATTTGGTCGATATGACGGCCGTCCGGTGTTGGCCAAGAACGCCATTGTGAACCGTATACAGGTCCTAAATTACCATTTTCATCCGCCCATTCATCCCAAATGCTTACCCCATTTTCTTTTAAATACTGGATATTCGTATCGCCTTTTAAAAACCAGATCAGTTCGTGTATGATAGAACGAAGATGTAATTTTTTGGTGGTCACCAACGGAAAACCATCTTTTAGGTTGAAGCGCATCTGGTAACCGAAGACACTGCGCGTCCCTGTACCCGTACGATCGGTTTTATCAACCCCGTTTTCATAAACATGCTTCAATAAATCCAAATATTGTTTCATATGACTACGAAGATAGGTCTTTTTAATCTTTTTTTGAGGGAAAAAAAAGTAACTTTGTAAAATCGTCATGAACAAAAAAGTAGCTTTTTATACGTTGGGATGTAAACTGAATTATTCAGAAACGTCTTCTATCGGCAGGATTTTCAAGGAAGCAGGCTATGAAACCACCCCATTTAATAGCAAGGCAGATGTATATGTCATTAATACCTGTTCGGTAACGGATCATGCCGATAAAAAGTGTCGTAAGGTCGTGAAAGAAGCCCTAAAGCATTCGCCCAACGCCTATATTACCATCGTAGGATGCTATGCTCAGTTAAAACCGAGAGAGATAGCGGAAATTCCGGGGGTCGATATGGTGCTGGGGGCTGCGGAGAAATTTAATATCATTCAACACATCAACGACCTAACGAAACAGGAAAAAGCGGTTGTTCATAATGGACCAATTGACGAGACACACCAATTTGTCTCGGCTTATTCTATCGGTGATCGCACCCGTACCTTCCTAAAAGTGCAAGATGGTTGTGACTATTCGTGTACCTTCTGTACGATTCCGTTGGCACGTGGAGCAAGTCGTTCGGGTAAGATTGAAGATATTGTGCGACAGGCTGAGGAAATTGCGGCCTCGGGCGTGAAAGAAATTGTACTGACGGGCGTGAATATTGGTGATTACGGTATACGGGATGGGAAGCGGCAAGACCGTTTTTTAGATTTGGTGAAAGCGTTAGATGAGGTGGAAGGTATAGACCGTATACGTATTTCCTCTATTGAACCGAACTTACTAGCGAATGAAATCATTGAGTTTGTAGCACAGTCTAAGCGGTTTGTACCACATTTCCACATGCCTTTGCAATCGGGAAGTAATAATGTCTTGGCGAAAATGCGTCGACGTTATAAACGCGAGCTTTATGCGGAACGCGTCGCGAAGATAAAATCGTTGATGCCGGACTGTTGTATAGGTGTAGATGTTATCGTTGGGTTTCCGGGCGAAACGCGGGAAGACTTCCTAGATACATACAATTTCCTGAACGAAATGGATATTTCCTACCTGCACGTCTTTACCTACTCCGAACGAGAAAACACCATTGCCGCTCAGATGGAAGGAGCTGTTCCGGGAGCACAGCGTAGCGATAGAAGTAAAATGTTACATATCCTTTCCGAGAAAAAGCGGAGAGCATTTTATGAAAAACAGTTAGGGAAAGTCGGAGAGGTGTTGTTTGAGAGTGATGTTAAAGACGGTTATATGCACGGCTTCTCTAAAAATTATGTAAAAGTACGCTTGTTGTATGATCCTTTATTGGTCAATGAAATCGTGCCGGTCAAATTCACAACTATTACCGATCAATGTGAGGTAGAGATTGAAGAACTACCGGAGCTTTTGGTACACTAAGTTTAGTGTTGTGTTCGGCGTTTCTGGATATTCAGTAATACCACCACGACCAATATACCGGCTACACCCATAAACTGTAATAAGGATACGTGTTCCTTTAAAACAATGTAAGACATACAAACCGCTACAGGCAATTCAATGTAACTCAGGATATTTCCGAGTGATACCCCCGTTTTTGGGATTCCATACGAGAATAAAAGAGGGGGGAGGACTGTCCCGAAAATGGCGAGTAACAATCCATAACGCCATAGAGAAGAAAAAACCGAAGACGTAAAAAGGGTAAGCGGTTGTAACAACACAAACACCAACAGAAAAGCCCCAATAATCATATAGGCACTTTTTTGAAGAGGGGGATGGTCGTTGCCGACACGTCCACTGACAATAATAAATATGGCGTAGGCGGTAGCCGCAAGGAGTCCGTAGCCAATACCGACAACGCTAATCGATTTAAAGTCGTGTTCTACTAAACCGGTTGCGAGAACGGTACTTCCTAAGATGGCGGCGATACCAATGCTTTGTCGTCTTGTAAGCTTTGTTTTGAAGAAAATAAATTCGATCAGTTGCCCGATCCAAATATATTGCATCAATAGAATGATAGCTAAGGATGCTGGAACAAGCTGGACACTTTTGTAATACAAAATACTGACGGCGCCGGTGGATAATCCACTGACGACGATGTGCCATTTCGGAGAAGTGGAAGGATATTTGGAAAAATAACCTTTGTTTATGATAAACATTATTCCGATGAGTATCCATAAAAACAGCATGCCAAAAAAAGCTTGGATGCCCGTTACCTCGCCCAGCGTGAAACCTTGCGCATAGGCTTTTTTAACAAAGGTGGATAATATACCGAAACTGGCAGCACCTAATACAACAGCAATAATACCTTTTACTTGTTCCTTGTCCATTTTGGCGCGCAAGATACAAAATCATTCTGCAAACTTTGTTAAACGCATTGTGATGTTTATTTTTGTGCTATGCAGCACCGATCGTATAGGTATATTACGCTATTATCGTGGGTTATGGCCATTTTTCTATTGGCATCTTGTGGCGCCAAAAGAAAAGTACTCTACGGGAGTCGTCCCCACCACGGTACATCTAGTACAAGTAAATCCATTCCCACGGATGCAAGTGACGCGCGTGATAAATCATTGTCTGGTTCCGGAATAGACAATTATGCTGCGATACTGGGTGTTTCCCCGCGGGATTTGAACAATAAATCACTTTACTCTTTCATCGATAAGTGGCTAGGAAGTCCACATCGTCTCGGTGGAACGAAGCCGTCGGGCATAGATTGTTCTGGCTTCGTTGGGATGTTGTATCGCGAGGTGTATGGAAAAGACCTACCTCGTACTTCCCGGGATATGGGCGATCAGGTCAAGCGAAAATACGAAAGGCAATTGCGGGAAGGTGATTTGGTCTTTTTCTCTTTTGGCGGAAGAAACATCGATCATGTAGGTGTATATCTGCATAATAATAAATTTGTACATGTATCCACCAGAAGAGGGGTGATTATCTCCGACATAAAAGATAATTGGTATTATAAGTACTTTGTACGTGCAGGTACACCAAAAATCTAACATTCAAATTACAAATCCATTCTAATAAGCGTCTGCCTTTGGTGTTTAAGTTCCATCTAATGTGTATTTTTGCGACAAATTGATTTGTCATGAGTAAAAGAGCGAAGGCCATTTTTTTGGCACTGTGTATTATCGGATCCTTTTTTATCTATTGTGTTTATTATTATTCCAATATGATCAAGAATGCACCTTTTCGTTATTCAGATTTTGAATATATTTCCATCCAATACGGTTTGCGCGATTCCATGTTGAACAGTTATAATTCGGCGACACAAGATTATCAATATCTGAATCGGGAAAATGAAATTATCAAAAAGAAATTAAAGTTGACAAGTGATGATCTACTTTTTCTACATCGAAAAGCGATGGAAATGGGATTCTGGAATGTGGATGATGATCTGACAACATCTAGAACAGACTCCATTGACGGGCGGGCAGTTCCACGTTATATACTCGAATACAAGTATAAAGAAAAAGGGAAAACGGTGACGATGGACGCTGATTATCCGGGAAATCAAAAAATGATGGATGCTGCCAAAACGACAATAGAAACGGTTTTGGAACGAATTAATATCGCCAATGCACGATAAAGAAATAATTTCTCATTTAACACAACGCTAATCTTTACTTCATATGAATACTTCACCTTTGTGATGAGTAATTTTTGTTCGTCATTAATGGTTTAATTAATGGTTAGTGTTTATGTTGAGGCTTGTTGTGAAATACGCCGAAAGCAAAAGGGTTGTCCCGCAGGATAACCCTTTTTTATTTAAGTCAACCTTCGTGCGGTTAATCTTGCTCATCTTTATCTTTTCCAATTGATCTGAAGTCTGTTTCCGCCAGAAGATGACGCAAATCGTCGGAGGCAGGTAATTCAAATACTTCCAAATGAAAATACTTGATAGCAGCGAATAAATGATCAAATACATCGGACATCGTGTTTTCGAAAAATGCCCATTGTGTACCATTCGTAAACATATACAGTTCAAGTGGTAGACCATGTTCATTTGGTGCTAATTGGCGGACCATGAATGTCAGCCCTTTATGAATATCGGGATTATGCTTGGCGTATGCATTGATATATGCTCTAAACAAGCCAACATTGGTCATCCGCCTACCATTTACTAATACCGATTCATCCACGCCTGTACGCTGATTGTAAGTCTGAATTTCTTGCTCCCGCTGCGCAATGTAAGGAGCCAATAGCGCAATTTTCTTTAATTCGACAATTTCTGCGTCTGTAAGGTATCGAATGGAAGAAATCTTGATATTGATGGAGCGCTTAATTCGCCTACCACCCGAATCCTGCATGCCTCTGTAGTTTTTAAAAGCATCGCTAAGAAGTGTATAAGTTGGTATGGTCACGATTGTTTTGTCAAAATTTTGGATTTTAACGTTGTTGAGATTGATTTCCAACACATCGCCGTCTGCTCCGTATTTGCTCATTTCGATCCAATCGCCTACCCGGACAGAATCATTGGCCGACACTTGTATACTGGCGACAAAACCAAGGATGGTATCCTTAAATACCAGCATCAAAATCGCTGATGCGGCTCCCAATGATACCAGGAATGACCAAGGCGAGTTGCCCGTTACGATAGATACGATAAGCGTACCAATAATAAATATTAAAAATATTTGTACAACCTGTAAATAGCTGTCAAGCGGTTTGTCCACAAAGGCTTTGGAGGTGCGTAAAATATCCCGTACGGTCTTTAATAAACTGTTGACAAAGGCGTATACCGCAAAAATGACAATAACGCTCAGAAATTTATTAAGTCCGGCGGTAAAATTAGGAAAGCCGACAAAGATGAAAGGTATTATTTGTTGGGCGATGATCACAAGAATAAGCTGGCTAAGCTTATTTAATACCTTATTCTTTAATAAAAAGTCGTCCCAAGTAGTTTTCGTCTTTTTGATGATTTTCGTTAAGACAGAATTAAAAATGGCACTAATAATAAAATGGATAACGTAAAGAACTAAAAAAGTAGTAATTAGTAAGCTCGCAGAAGTTACGATATGCGCATATCGGTCAGATAGTCCAACGTTTTGAATGCTATTAAATGTCCAATTGTAAATTGCGCTGGTTTGCTGTGCAGTAATGTTAATGATGTCTTTTGTCTCCATATTAACAGACAAATATAGGGAAAATGGAACGAAAATCGACGCTTTAGGCTGCTTTTACCAACTCAATCGGCATTTCTAACATGTTTATGTTTGAACAAAAAGCTGAATAAAATGGCGATTATAAATGTATAAGCAGCGAAAGCTAGCCAGATATGACGCCAATCTTTTAATAAAAGATTTTCGCTAAGCGAGCCATTGGGCATGACCGATATTCCACGCGACTGGATAAATTGGAGGAGGGTATTATTGGAGGTTTCGGTTTGCAGATAGGAAGCCAACGTTGCTAAGGAAGAAAATTGTAGCGTGAAATAGTGATCTATCACCCATCCCGAGATCAGGCTGCCGAGTATGGCACCAAAACCATTGGTCATCATCATGAAGAGGCCTTGGGCTGCACTACGGATATATGGCGTGGTGGATTTTTCCACAAATAACGATCCCGATATATTGAAAAAGTCGAACGCCATGCCGTAAACAATACAAGAAAGGATGATCATCCATAGGCCTGTTTGCGGATCGCCGAAAGCAAATAATCCAAATCGAGCGACCCATGCCCACATCGCGATAAGCATCACCTTTTTGATGCCGAACTGTTTCAGAAAAAACGGGATGGCCAGGATAAAAAGCGTTTCCGAAATTTGTGAAATGGACATGATAAGTGTAGAATACTTAATGGCGAAAGCATCGATATATTTTGGATAAAATTTAAATTCATCCAAAAATACATCACCATAAGCATTAGTCAGCTGTAATGCGCCTCCCAAAAACATGCAAAAGATAAAAAAAACAGCCATTTTATAATCGGCAAACAGCTGAAAGGAATCCAGTCCAAGTGCTTTCGTCCAAGACTGCTTTTCTTGCTGCTGTCGGTTTTTAGGAGGACATTTCGGTAATGTCAATGCATATAGACCTAGTCCTATGGCAGCTATTCCCGCAATATAAAATTGATAGGCTGTTGCTTTATTACCAGTGAGATTTACTACCCACATCGCCACGATAAACCCTATCGTACCCCATACCCGTATTGGTGGAAAAACCTTAATAACATCGTATTCATTAGCGACCAATGTCGTATAAGAAATGGAATTGGATAGTGCAAGCGTAGGCATATAGAAGCACATCGCCAATAGCATGACGTAAAAAAATGTCTGCGTATTGTCGACCTGAGGAAGATAAAAAAGAGTCGCAGCATATAGTAAATGCAATATGCTATATAATTTTTCGGCATTTATCCATCGATCAGCAATGATGCCCATGAGTGTCGGCATAAAGATTGCCGCAATACCCATGGTCGAAAAAATAGCGCCGAATTGTGTGCCATCCCATTGTTTGGTACCAAACCAATAGTTAGCGATAGTAATCAACCAAGCCCCCCAAACAAAAAATTGGAAGAAGCTTACAATGGTCAGCCGAAATTTGATAGGCATGGAGAAGGTATTACCTGTTTTTTCTTCTTTCTATTTCGTCGCGAATTTTAGCAGCTGTCTCATATTGCTCCGCTTCGATTGCCTTGTTGAGATTTATCTCCAGCTGGTCGTCGCTCACATTAAAATAAGGCGATTTAGACGTATGTTCTTTTTCCGTAGGTGGAGGCGTGGTACTGCTCATGGTATTCTCTTTAGGAAGACCTTCCAAATTTTCCAAAAAAGCAAAGTCATTGCTTTCAATCACGATGCCGGCAGCATCCATAATAAAATCGTATACGTATATCGGTGCACCGAATCGTACCGCTAGGGCCACAGCGTCGGAAGTCCGGGAGTCAATATCAAAAGTTTTGTCTCCGTTGGAGCATATCAGTTTGGCGAAAAAGATGCCATCGATCAAATTGTAGATCAGGACTTCCTGGATATTGATTTGAAAGTTGTCGGCAAAAGTCTTGAATAGATCGTGCGTCAACGGACGGCTGGGCTGCATTTTCTCAATTTCTACAGCAATTGCCTGCGCCTCAAAACCACCAATGATAATGGGCAATCGGCGATTACCTCCCATCTCTCCCAAAACTAATGCGTAAGCACCAGATTGTGTTTGACTGTACGACAACCCCACGATATCTAATTTGATTTTCTTCATTCTTTATGCCTAAACTATTACAAACATATATATTACTTTTTTCCCCTCAAAAAAAGTAATCAAAAAAATGGCCAGGTTATACGATAACCCGACCATTTCACTTTGTTTCAATTGTTTCTGTTTAGTGATTCTTATATGCTTTGAATGCATCGATAAGTTTGGGGATAACATCAAAAGCATCTCCCACGATGCCATAATCGGCAACTTTAAAAAATGGCGCTTCGGGATCGTTATTAATGACCACAATGGTTTTGGACGAGCTTACACCGGCAAGGTGCTGAATCGCACCAGAGATACCGATAGCGATATAGAGATTTGGACTTACCGCCAATCCCGTTTGCCCCACGTGCTCCTCATGCGGTCGCCAGCCTGCATCAGATACCGGTTTAGAACAAGCGGTAGCGGCGCCTAATACGTCGGCCAGTTCTTCTATCATTCCCCAGTTTTCCGGGCCTTTTAGCCCCCGTCCGGCAGACACGACAATATTCGCTTCGGGTAGCGGTATTTTGTCCGTCGCTTGCACAATATCTTGAATGACGGAAGTTAAATCCGTCGCAGCAATTTGTGGTTCAAACGGCTCGACCTCTATCGCTGTTGGTGCTTCCACAGCTTCCACCGTGTTCGGCGTCAATGCAATAACTTTGATAGGAGCGGTGAGTTCCTGCGTTGCAATAGCTTTGCCGGAGAAAGCAGACTTTTTAATTTCCCAAGCTTCGCCGGTGATGGTGGGTAGGGTAATTGCCCCGTCGGCAAGTGCAGCATCCAATTTGGCAGCGATACGTGGAGCCAGCCCCTTCCCGCTAAAGGAATTGGACAGTACGATGGTCGTTGCCTGTATGCTCTTTGCGACCTCTGCGATAACAGCTGCATAGGCTTGATTAACGAATTGGTGCAACTGTTCGGTATTTACCGCTATTACTTTTTTTACACCGTAGCGACCTATATTTTCTAAGGATGTGGCGTCCACCTTTCCGATACTGAGGGCAGTCACCGGCTGACCGGTGGCGTCTCCGATAGTTTTCGCATAGGAAACCGCCTCGTATCCAGATTTTTTAAATGCTCCTGCAATATTTTCAATATATACTAAAATGGCCATAACTAAGCGCTTTAATGAAAATTTATATAACTTTTGCCTCGCTGTGTAAAAGCTCTACCAGTTGAGCAACATCGTCCTTATCCACCAGTTTTACATTACCTCGCGGAGAAGGTGTGTCAAAATGGGTAATATGCGATAATGCAGGTATATCAATGGCCGCAATAACGTCGAGCGGTTTTGACCGTGCGCCCATAATTCCGCGCATATTTGGAATTTTCGGCTCTGCTACCCCCTCAGCTGTTCCGACGACAGCGGGCAGCGGAACCTGTATAACTTCTTTACCTCCCTCAATTTCACGCTCTACCGTCGCATTTGTACCATTGATGTCTAACTTTTTGGCAATCGAAATGGATGGTATACCTAACAGTTCGGCGATATAACCCTGCACCAGACTACCATTATAATCGATGGATTCGCGTCCGGTTAAGATCAAGTCGAAATCTTGAGCTTCGGCATAAGAAGCGATTTGATGAGCCACAAACCAAGCGTCACGTGGTGGGGCATCTATGCGAATGGCATTATCTGCACCGATTGCTAAAGCCTTTCTAATAGTGGGGTCTGCAGAAACGTCGCCGACGTGGATAACCGTTATCGTACCTTGTCCATTGCCCGCAAGTTCAACAGCGCGTGCTAAAGCAATCTCATCATAGGGGTTGATAATGTATTGAATACCAGTGGTATTGAATGCTGTGTTGTTATCCGTAAATGTGATTTTCGATGTCGTGTCGGGCACATTGCTTATACATACAAGTATCTTCATTGGAGTATATTTTTTTAGCCTTCACACAAACCTATTAATTTCAAAAGCTAAAAACAAGAGCGGAAATCGTATAAGCGGTCAGTAAACTGTCATTTTTCTATGCATGCATAGTAATATAGGGTAGTGGATTGAAATTGGAATTTCCTATTTTTGTTGTTACCATGAGCAACAGACTAGAAGAATTACAACAATTTTTAAAAGAGAGCCCGAATGATCCTTTTTTAAAATACGCGATAACGACGGAGTATAAAAAAATGGGCGATACTGAAAATACGCTTGCCGGTTTTCAGGATTTGCGGGTAAATCATCCGGATTACGTGGGTGCATATTACCATTTTGCTAAATTTATGGAAGAGCAGGGGAGGAAAGAAGAAGCATTGGAGATCTACCAAGCAGGGATGGAGGTTGCCCAACGGTTACGAAATCGCCATGCATACGGCGAATTGTTGAGTGCGTATAATCTCGCGATGGGAATAGAGGAGGACGATTGGGACTAAAACGTTAAATAAAGCAGATGACGTGCTTTGTGGTACCTTTTTTGTAGTTCTTAACAAAATTTGATATCATGCGTTTGGTTGTATATATATGTGGACTATTGTTGTTGGGGTTATTCCTTATCATCAGTTGTGTGAATACCCGAACAAACGCCAATATAGAAAACCATAAAGTTAGCAAGATAACCGAAGGCCGGTTGGTAGGAACTTATAGAGGTAATCTCCCCTGCACGGATTGTGATGCTATTGCGACTGCTTTAACATTGGCAAACGACAAAGCCTATACCCTCGAATATATATACGTGGGAAAAAGTGCCGAACCTTTTTCTAAAACCGGAACTTGGGAACTAAAAGATGGGGAACTTAATTTGGAAGGGTTAGATTACAAATATAAAGTGGAGCCTGACCAATTAAGGCAGCTTGATCTATCTGGAAAAGAAATTCGAGGCGAATTAGCCGAGCGTTACTTGCTCCATTATGCAAATTGATACGCCTATTTTTAGCGATGTTCTTCACAAAGCTCTTTCAGCTTTTTAACAACAAAATCAATCTCTTCCTTGTTATTGTATTTACTAAAAGAAAAGCGGACAGCTGGTTTGTCGGGATCTGCACCTAATGCTTGCAGCACATGGCTGCCGAGCTGCGAGCCAGAGCTACATGCACTTCCCCCTGATGCGGAAATGCCCGCAATATCTAGGCTAAATAACAACATATCTGCAATTTCTGTACAAGGAAGTGATACGTTCAAGACCGTGTAAAGGGAGTCTTCGGCGGTAATATTTCCGTTAAATGCGATGTCCGAAATATTTTTTTGCAGTTCCGTACGCATATAATCTTTTAACCCTTGAATATAAACCCGATGCGTTTCCATCTCTTGATAACACAATTCCATGGCTTTCGCTAATCCCACGATACCGTAAACATTTTCCGTTCCGCCGCGCATATTACGCTCTTGCGCGCCGCCATATAACAAGGGGCGGATTTTGTTTTTACCGTTGATATAAATAAAGCCTACTCCTTTTGGACCATGGAATTTATGGGCCGCACCCGTAAGGAAATCGATAGGCAACGTAGAGAGGTCGTGCTCATAATGTCCCATGGTTTGTACCGTGTCCGAATGAAAAACGGCATCGAACGTCTGACATATTTCGGAAACTTTATGGATGTCGGTCAACGTGCCGATTTCATTATTGGCATGCATCAGGGATACAAAGGTACGCGGATTTTGGGATAGCAACGCCTGTAGATGATCCAAATCTACTCGACCTCGTTCGTCTACTTGTACAAAATCCAACTGGATAACGCCCCGTTGTGCTAGATCCTCCAACGTATGCAAAACCGCATGATGTTCCAAAGGGGAAGTAATAGCGTGTGTAATGCCTAAATCTGTGATGGACCTAACAATAGCCATATTATCTGCTTCAGTACCGCCTGACGTAAAGAAGATTTCGGATGGAGAAGCCTTTAATAAACCCGCTACTGTTTTTCTCGCCTTTTCCACAATCGTCTTGGCTTGACGACCATGTGCATGGATAGAAGAGGGGTTGCCAAAATGTTCTTGCATGATCTCCGTCATGACTTTTATCACTTCCGGATCTAATGGCGTAGTAGCGGCATTATCAAAATATACTTGCATGCGGCAAAATTAAGGAAATTTAAACCTACCACCAAGAACTTATGGTGTCACTCGAAGGCGACGCATTTTCATCTCCTTTTTGGCTAGGTTTATTCTTTTTTTCTGTTTTTTTAAAAGAGGTCGTTATCTCGTTTTGTGGAGGATCGGGCTCTTTTAAGATCTCTACTTCGGGTACATATCCCTTGTTCAATAATTGTTGCGCCAGGTTTATTTTTTCAGATAACCGAGATTCCGCGGTACCACTTGTCTGTCCGGAAATCACCAAATCGCCATTGAAAATCGCCTGAGGAGATATGACCACGGTGCTGGCTTTCACATTTCCCTCTACAATCGAAGATGCAGCTAACACAACTTCACCGGTACATATAATTTCTCCATCCACGCGTCCCCCTATGATTGCGTTAGCGGATACGATAGTACCGGTGATAAAGCTGTTCTTTTCTACAATAGCGTCTCCCTGGATAAAAAAATTACCTTTTCTGCTATCGGATAGAACCATAGTCGACAGGCATATGGTATCCTGTTCGTGGATGATAATCTCATTTCTCCCAGCGGGTTGTGGCTTCGGCTGTGTACTTGACGTGTCAGTGATTCTTTTTTTTAGAAAACGGATCAATCTAATAATTTTTTACTTCTTCCTCATCAAAACTTGTAACGATGGTAGTGGCATTGCCAATATCGATTCCCAGAGCAGATTTTCTTTTTCCGTGTGCGATACGCAGCGAATTTAGTGCGTAACCTTTGCTGGCCATGGTTTCGGGATTTTCCACTACTTCTAACTGTGCAATGCCTTCAAATTCTTCCCGAAAACACTCTACCAAGTCCTGGTAATACATCGCGCCCCCACATAGATAGATGTGGTTGGTTTTCATGAGGTTCTTGTCTGTGATAATATTTCGTAAGACGGGCGAGACAATGTCTTCATAGTATGTACGGATGGCATTGCGACGAATTTCCCGTAGATCGATATTCTGCCGGTTGAGATAAACGTATCCGCGTTGGAACGCGTCGTCAAACTGGTGAGCATTCCGAAATTCCAGGTAATATTTGCTTTTTAACTCATTGATCATGATGTTAACCGCATAGCGGATACCGTGTGTACTCACCATACTTTGTTCGATGATGCCCGAGTCAGTACTGAGAATAGATTCAAACGTGCCAAAACCACAGCTCAGCACAAAAAAGCTACCCGTTGCCTGCAGTTCTCCTCTTCTGATACCAATGGTACAGCCTACGATTTCCGGGATTACTTCAACCTGCTGCACTTCAAGGACATTTTTCTTCTTGCCGCCTGCCCCATAGGTGGAACCGTCAAAATCCAATATGTGTGTCCGTTTGAAAAAATTGATTGCTTTTTCCTTATGGATATGGTACGTTGCGTAAGGGAAGCCTGTGGTAATGGAAATAGGCTGCTCCAGATTTTCCTGGGATACAATCAGGGCCGCTTTGGCCAACAACTGATAGTCTGTGTCATCTGGTGATGAATTAATGAGCTTATGGGGTGATTGCCCTTCGTTTAGGGCTAGGTCGCCACAGATATACCATTTGTCATTGTGCAGAATCTTAAGCCCGTGGAGCAAATCTTTTGAAGTGTTGATGAGAACCGTATTATTGTTCTCTACTAGACTGGAGAAAGATTGTATTAAATACATATGTTGATAATTTTAAATGCTATTATTTTTTTTATTTGCCCATGGTGATACTTCCATCATATGTGGCTCCTCGTTCGATTGTAAGGCTTATGGTGTTTACTTTTCCGGTTACCTTGCCCGAATTTTTTATTTCAACGGATTCCGTCGCGACAACATCTCCGTTGATCTGTCCGAAAATCGTGATCGTCTTGGCATGGACGTTTCCATTTACCGTGCCCGATTCGCCGATTACCAAATTTCCGACTTCTAGAATGTCGCCCTCCAATACCCCCTCTATCCGGATAGCAGACGTTTGGGAGATATTCCCTTTTATCAAGCAGTGTCTGTCAATTAACGTGGGGGTGGTCCTGGAATCCGTTTTCTTCCCCTTGCTGTTTGCTTTTTTATTGATGATGGATACTGTCACAACTACCTAATCTAAATTCAGGAAATCGACCGGATTAATGGGCCTGCCGTTTTTTCGTACTTCGTAATGGAGATGGGGGCCTGTTGAGCGCCCGGTGGAGCCCATTTCGCCAATAACTTGGTTGGCTGCTATCTTATCTCCTTTTTTGACCAAAGCCTTCGATAAATGCCCGTAGAGTGTCTCGAAGCCGTTTTGATGCCGGATGAGTACATAGATGCCATATCCACTGTTCCTTCCGGAAAAAACGACTTCGCCGTTGGCTGTACTCCGAATTTTATCGCCTTTGTTTCCTCTAAAATCGATTCCGGAATGGAATTCTGTCGTTTTCCCGTGGAATGGGTTGCGGCGATATCCGAAATTGGAGGTCAGTTTAGGTTTGGCTGGGAAACCGGTAGGCGTATACACCAACCCTTCGAAAAGCTGTTCCATATACTCGTCGTACACGCTATAATATTCTACTGGAGCCAACTTAAGATCCTTGTATTCTGGGCCGCCAGCCCCGTCTAATACAAAACTCTTCACACCTCTTTTTTGAAGATATTCGCTGATTTTGGAAAGTTTGGCCTCCATGCGCTCCACATAATTTCGTGCATTCAGGGTATCGTCCGGTGCTGGTATCTGCTGCTGCAGTATGTTAATTTCGGAGAGGAGCTTTTCCCGTTCTTCGTTCTGCTGCCCAACGGACGTATACAATACGCTACAGGCAGTAATCAATACACCGGTAACGACCGCTATAATGAGTATATAATACCGCATGTTGTATAAATGCAATGCAGGGATACTAATGGAACGACTACTCCCTTTCTTGGGGTCTACAATAATGATAGTACACTTTGTAGGTTTAGGTGATGTCATACAGGTAGATTGTTGTCAACGACAGCAAATATACACATGTATTTCCTTATTACAAATAAATCTATTAATAATTAATGCTAAGAAAATGCTAGTTTAATACAGCGCTTATCCCATGATTACGGAGTAATAAGGTTATTTTGAGGATACGACGGAGATAATATGGGTTATGTCGTGTTCTTTTTTATCCTAAAAAGAAAATATAGAGAAAGTAAACCGCCGAATAATGCCAAATACAGGACTAAATCGCCATTTTTGGTGTAAAAAGTCAATTCTTCGTTTAGGTTAATTTCCTGTGCCAGGGCGTCGGGAGTCCACCAAGTTGTTTTTTGGATGATATCTCCCCGCTGGTTAATAAAACCGGAAATCCCGGTGTTGGCGGAGCGTGCTACCCAACGTCGGTTTTCGATGGCGCGTAGTTTGGCATAGAGCAGATGCTGGTCTTTTCCAGAAGTATTGCCCCACCAGCCATCGTTGGTCACGATGGCGATAAATTGTGCACCTTTTCGGATATATTCGGCTACATAATCGCCCCAAATGGATTCATAGCAAATAACAGGCGCTGCTCCGATACCGCTTTGTGAATAGAACACGGATGGTTCTTCTTGACTGCCATACCCTCCTGTAGAGCCGCCAAAATGTGCAAAAAGCGGTTTCATGAAACTCAATGTTTCGCCGAAAGGAAGCTGCTCCACGCCGGGAACTAACTTGGACTTATGGTAAAACTGAAGTTTGCTGGATTGATCTATCAAAACCGCTGCATTAAAAGGATCCAGAAACACACCGTTTCCAAAATTTCTGGCAGTTAGGGTTTTCGGCTCGTTGTAAATTTGATAGCTTTCGATCCCCGATAATACATTGCCATTCTTATATTTATCTAAAAAATTAATAACACGTTCGTAAGCTGGATAGCTCCTAAGCTGTTCTTCGTCAATACCGCCCCGGTCGGAAGAGATAGCCGTTTCCGGCCACAAGAAAAATTCGGTGTTCGGTTTGGCAACCCCTTCTGATAATTCTAATAACGTAGTCAACTGCTCCGCAGGAGGAATAAAACCAAACTTTCCATAGGGATCAATATTCGGCTGAACCACGACTACTTCCGAGGGATTTATATGCTCGGTGTATGTATTGTATTGTATAATGGAAATCGTAGTCGGTAGTACCAACGCGGTGGTGATCGCCACGGACAGCTTTTTCGTGCTGAATACCGCTATTTTTTCGCGTTTTTGCCACACAAACAGAAACACCAAGAGGTTAACGACCCAAATCCATATGGTACCACCAAAGACGCCGGTAAAGCTATACCATTGGATAATTTGATGGAAATTGGCAAAGCCGTTGCCCAATGTCATCCACGGAAAGGCCAAATCCCACCACTGATGGAGAAACTCGTATCCCAACCAAAAAGAAACCAGTCCGATAAAACTGTAACCTATAGCTATTTTTTTGCGAAGCTGATAGTATAACCGAAAGACGAACGCCATGAGTAGTGGAGCCAGTCCAAAAGGGATGAGCGATATGAGGAGTGATACATAGGATGGAAGATAGGCATTCATGGCATTATATACCCAATAGATAGAAGCTGTATTCCATACAAAGCCTGTGAAGAAGCTTAACCAGAAAATCTTTTTACCTTTTTGGCTATAATCTCCTCTTATGACTTCTTCTATGGCCATAAGTAAGGGAACGAAACCAATGAACAGTAGTGGACTACTATAAGGTATAGGCGGCCAAGCCAACCATAAGATGACAGCGCTTAAAAGTGCTAAAAGGTAATTTCGGTTCACGAATTAGAGTTGCGATAAGAGTTCTGACTTTTTGTTTTCGTATTCAGCTTGCGTGATCAACTGTCGGTCGTAAAGTGTTTTGAGTTTCTTTAGCTTTTGGGTTAGCTCGTCATCTTCTACAACGGACATACCCGATTGTTCGATGATTTCCTCCTCCTTGTTTTCTTCCCTAATTGACGGCGTAGCAGGTTCATCAACGACGGGTTGTACGGGTGGGTTGAAGTGCTCGATCGGTTTTTGCGTTGGAATAACCGGCGTAGGCTCTTCGGTTTTGTTTCCTGTAGGATTCTCCAATGCCGTTTTGATCAGTTGATACAGTTTTCGCGCCTGTACCTTCGGGATATAATCGATCGTAAGGTTCTCCCCCGTGAAGGGTATTACCGTGACCTTTGATCCAAAGATTTCCTCTTTGAAAGCAATATCCTTCACGTCGTTCCACGAATAGATCTCAAAGTTGGTTGCTAAACCCAGTTTGGTAAACTCGCAAAGGAAAATGCGCTTATTGCTAATCGTGATGCTATCCGGTAATAAAGTCACCGCAGGTTTCTTCTGCAGAGAGATGTATTGTATGTACTCACCAGCGGTCAGCATATCGACTATCTTATCATGGATCCTTTCCACCACTTTGGCATCCTGTCCATCTTGAATAAATTTATCTACACTCATGTTTTTATTTTTAATCGTAACTAACTTCACGCTTCACTAGCACCCTGCTACACAAAATACAAATTCTCCCTTAATAGGGTGTTGTTCAAAATGTAATTTTAGCGTTGCCAACGTTCCTCTCACCGTTTCCTCATACAATTTACTAAGTTCCCTTGAAATAGAAGCCTCTCTCTCTTCGCCAAAATATTCGATAAACTCGGCTATAGTTTTGAGGATGCGGTGAGGAGATTCATAAAAAATCATGGTCCGCTTCTCCTCGGCGAGTTGTTTTAAACGGGTTTGGCGCCCCTTTTTTACAGGTAGGAAGCCTTCAAAACAGAACCTGTCGTTAGGCAATCCGGAATTGACCAATGCGGGTACGAACGCAGTGGCGCCCGGTAGGCATTGCATCTCCAAGCCCTCTTTAATCACCTCTCTGACCAATAAAAAACCCGGATCAGAGATCGCTGGTGTTCCGGCATCGGAGATTAATGCTATATTTTGCCCGTCTTTCAAAAACCGGATAATTTCGGCGACGGCCTTATGCTCGTTATGTTGGTGGTGTGCGAACACTTTCTTCTCAATGCCAAAATGTTTGAGAAGGGGAGAACTTGTACGGGTGTCCTCCGCCAATATGATATCGACTTCTTTCAAAATACGTATAGCCCGAAAGGTCATATCCTCCAGATTACCAATAGGCGTAGGTACGAGATACAGCATGATCAAAGGTAAGAAATAGTTATGAGTGATAAGTTATAAAAAAAATATCCCCCTCGGGGTGAGGGGGATTAGTCTTCAAAATCGATGAAGTCGTCACCATCGTACGCAAACTCCTGGAGATCTACGTAGTGGTCTTGTTCGAAAATTTCTAAATCTTTTAACATACTTATTATATTTTATATTACACTACAAACTTAGCGTTGTAGTATGAACTAATAATAACGCTTATATCAAATAATTGTTAATATGATTGATAATGCTTCTAAAGTATGTAATATTTTCAATAATTAAAAATATTTTATGATAGAATTACAATATTATGATTGTTTTGTTAGTATTTTAATTAAAAACGGAGGTTTGGATTGTACGAAGTGACGAGTTTATGAAAACACTTATTATCTTTGTCCTTCTAATTACTTATTCATTTATGTTACAAATAAATTATATCCGTGAAAACAGAGATGCAGTCATCGAACGATTAGCGGTAAAGAATTTTAAAGAAGTGGAGTTGGTTGACGAGGTCATTCAATTGGACGAATCACGGCGTAAAATTCAGAACGAATCGGACGCTATTGCTGCCGAGGCAAACGCTGCTGCCAAACAAATAGGAGACTTGATGCGCCAGGGAAAGAAAGAGGAAGCTGAAGCGGTAAAGTCAAAGTCGTCCGGATATAAAGAACAAGTAAAAACATTGACCGAAAAACTTGCGGAAGTTGAACAAACCTTGCAAGACAAGATTGTACAGTTACCCAATCTACCACATACATCTGTGCCAACAGGCGTTTCTGCGGACGACAATGAGGTGGTTTTAGAACATGGTACTGTACCCACATTACCCGAGGGGGCACTGTCGCATTGGGAATTGTTGAGTAAATATGATATTGTGGATCTGGAATTAGGTGTGAAAGTGACGGGCGCGGGATTTCCGGTATATAAAGGAAAAGGCGCACGTTTGCAACGCGCGCTGATTAATTTCTTTCTAGATCAAGCCGTTGAAGCTGGCTATAATGAGGTGCAGGTACCGATTCTGGTGAATGAAGATTCTGCTTTTGCGACCGGGCAATTACCAGATAAAGAGGGGCAAATGTACCATGTTGGCGGTGATGACTTTTATCTGATCCCTACAGCCGAGGTGCCTGTAACAAACTTATACCGCGATACCATTGTAAAAGAGGAGCAGTTCCCTATCAAGCATTGTGCATATACCCCCTGTTTCCGTCGGGAGGCAGGTTCTTATGGTGCACACGTGCGTGGTCTGAATAGATTACACCAATTCGACAAAGTAGAAACCGTGCAGCTCGTTCATCCGGAGAAATCCTACGAAGTATTGGAAGAGATGAGTGCATATATCCAAGGCCTGTTGCAGCAATTGGAACTGCCTTATCGCGTATTGCGTTTGTGTGGCGGCGATATGAGCTTTACGTCGGCACTGACGTATGATATGGAGGTGTTTAGTGCTGCCCAACAACGATGGTTGGAGGTATCTTCGGTATCCAACTTTGAAACCTATCAAGCCAATCGTTTGAAAGTTCGTTTCAAAAATGAAAATGGCAAAATGCAATTAGCGCACACCTTAAACGGTTCGGCGTTGGCATTGCCAAGAATTGTGGCGTCCATTCTGGAAAACAACCAAACGGAGAAGGGTATCCGTATTCCGGCCGTTTTGGTTCCCTATACCGGTTTTGCGTGGATTGATTAATTTGAAAATAACGCGCTGTTATCTATAATAATGCCCCAAAAGTTAGAAGCTTTATGGGGCATTATTTCATCATTTTTGCTACGTAACATGGATGTAAACATGAACGCTTTTGCAATAAATCCGGATGCTTTTGCAATAAAAGAGAACGAATTTGGCTTACATGCGAATGGTTTTACGTTCATTCGGAACCGATTTTTGCGATAGCGGAACATCTTTTTAACAGAAACGTCATGGTAATTTTCGTTGTGTTTCGAATGTTTTGTCAAATACACCACGTTTATCTTGTTTTTATTCAATAAAGACACAATGTGGAGTGGAAACATCGTTTTGACAACCAAGTTTTCAACAAGCACCTTCCGATTGATGACAAAAGCAATCGGGGATAAAAAAAATACGTATGGAAAAGAAAAATATCGGATTGACTATTGCGCAACTTCGTTTGACTTTAGGTTAAAGTTTGCCGTCTTTTGGTTGTTGATGTATTTCTTTAAAAGCATGTTACGTAGCATGAGCGCGTATCTGTTGCTCTTTTTTGCAAAGCCGAATGTCTTTCGTCCAAAAGCATCTGTCTTTACATCATTTCCATTGGTGTTCGGTTTACATCCGTTTGCCTTAGTGCTGGAAGCATCCGTCTTTATATCATTTCCGTTGGTGTTCGGCTTACATCCGTTTGCCTTAGCGCTGGAAGCATCCGTCTTTATATCATTTCCTTTGGTGTTCGGCTTATATCCGTTTGCCTTAGCGCTAGAAACATCCGTCTTTATATCATTTCCGTTGGTGTTCGGTTTACATTCGTTTGCCTTAGCGCTGGAAACATCCGTCTTTATATCATTTCCGTTGGTGTTCGGTTTACATTCGTTTGCCTTAGTTCTAAAAACAAACGCCCTCACGACATTGTGAAATCTCTTTGTAATGCTTAACTTTGGGAAAAGCGCTATCTTATTACGAATCCTACTCATGCATATATGAAGTATATCCGTGCAAAAGCTAATTTTTTTCGTTATCCTGACGAGAAACTCGTCGTGACCGCGACTTGGATTATCCGTTGTATGAAAGAGTCGGTTATTTTTGTTGATCCGACACCAACCATGGCGGAAATAGAAGAAGCTTATGCGGACTACCATCAAAAAGTAGTGGAATCGGTAAGTGGTAGCCGCTTGGTGAAAGCACAAAAACGGGAAAGTAAGAAAAAACTCAGCGACCTACTTCAAGAATTGGTGTTTTACGTAAACGTAGTAAGTAATGGTGATCTAGTGAAACTCTATAGCTCTGGATTTCCTGTATTGACCGGAAAGCGTAAGGGACAAGCGCCTGATACGCCAGGATCACCTTTTTTAACCGACGGAAGAAGAAGTGGAGAAGTAGCTTTTGGTTTCCAGCCCGTGGGGCGGGATATGTTGTACGACTACTGTTTTGCTACAAAGGTTGACGGTAATAATATTCCCTTATGGGAAGAGGAGCAAACTACATCTCGTTCTTTCAAAGCCTATCGGGGTGGATTTGAGCCTGGACAGTATATTTATTTCCGAGTTCGTTCGCGAAACAAGCATGGTTGCAGTCCTTGGACACCAACGATTATGTTTATGGTGCGTTAAGAATATTTGTCTTATTGCTTCCGCGGCTCCATCCTTACCAAATACTGATCATTATCATCCTCAAAAAGAATCTGTACCACCCAATCCTCTTCATGGGCAATTTTAATCAGCTCTTGCTGGTCGATATATAACCAGTGGAACGGTTTCCCGAGAATGCCCTTATATTCATACTGGAAGCGGATCTCGCCTAGGTAATGTTCCGGTTTGGGGATACGGTATTCGTCGTATAGGTAGGAGATGTCTGACGAATCAAAAAGCAGTTGCCCTTTGTCAGATAGCAGTTTTTTACTGTGACGGAGTAATTCCCGTAAACCCACAATCGTACCGGCAAGACCGATCCCGTTCATCAAGAAAAGAAGGGTATCATAATTTCCTTCCTGCAACGTGAAGAAATCATGTTGAATAATATGCCGCACCCCGCGTTGCTTCATAATACTGCAAGCCGATTCTGATATTTCCAGAGCATCCACTTGAAAACCTTTATCCTGTAAATACAACGCATGACTGCCCACACCGGCTCCCACATCCAATACATGGCCATCGCAAAGAGCCAACGCTATATGTTCCAATTCGGGAAAATCTTCCGCATCTCTATAGAAAACCTCGATAGGCATCTCTTCTATATCGCCATAGCTGCTGTGCAGCAATAAAGTGTCTTTCAGGTCGCCAAGTATGTGGAAATCATACAAGGCCTCTCCATATACATCGCGTTCCATCAATCTTCTATTTTCAATATTTGTTTGGCAATCGCTATTTCGTCGGCGTTTCCAGTATGTTTACCCAGTTCATCGGAGAGTTTAATGACTGCTGTCCAGTCGCCGTCTTCCGGTTTAGCCTCCACCATCTTTAACACGATATTCATGCGCGCCAGACCGACATCATTCGTGAAATCAGTTCCTATACCAAACGAATACCCGATTTTCCCTTCACAAAAGCGAACGATATTTTCGACTTTGTCGTAATCCAGTCCGTCGGAGAAAATAATGGTTTTCGATTTAGGATCTATTCCTTGCTTTTGATAATGCGCCATAGTCATTTCGGCAAAGGTAACGGGGTCACCACTGTCGTGCCGCACACCATCAAACAATTTGGATAATTTTTTATCGAATTGTTTGAAAAACACTTCGGTCGTGTACGTGTCCGAAAGGGCGATACCTAAGTCGCCCCGATATACATCCGACCAGTGCTCCAATCCGAGTAGATTTGCCATCTTGTACCCATATTTAGCCGCGTGGAACATAAACCATTCATGGGCATGGGTGCCGATGGGCGTTGTTTCATATTTCATCGCAAAATGTACATTGGATGTTCCGATAAACGTCTTGGACGGTTGGTTTTTTAAGGTGCGGATAACCAGATCGTGTACTTCGTAGGAATGGCGACGCCGTGTTCCGAAATCGGCAATGGTGATATTCAATTTATCGTATTTTTCCATTTTACCTTCTACGACCCGGCAGACCTCTTCATTTGAAATACGTGATTCGCCGCTTACTTCATAATATAATTCGCATATTAGCGACATGATAGGCACTTCCCAAAGAATCGTACGGTACCAATATCCGGCGATGGTGACAGATAACTCTCCGTCCGTCTGTGCCACGTGAACTTCCTCGGGATCATAGCGGTAACCTTGCAAGAAATCCAAATAGGTAGGATCTATATACGGGCATCGAGTACGTAGAAAATCTTTTTCTGCTTTGGTAAGTTTTAGTCCCGCCATCTCGTTTATGGCGTCTTTTAGCAACTTGTCGAAACCATCGGGAAAAATGTGCTTTCCCCGGTTGATAAACTGGTATCGGGATTGTGCTTTCGGAAACAATTTACTGGCGGCAAATTGCATGGTGAACTTGTAGAAGTCGTTGTCGAGAATGGAGGTGAGTGTCGCCATGTATAAGCCTTTCTATGTAAAATTAGGGTGAAGTTACGGAATTAATTAATTACATAAAAAGAAGCCCCCTGTTTTGCTCTTGCAAACAGGAGACTATCTTTCATTGCTTCAATATAAAATAGATAGAAAATTTTTATCTGCTTCCGCGTGTAGAAGAAGAGCGGTTGTTACTGCTACTGCCGCGCGAACTTGTGCCGCTGCTACGCGACGAAGAACTGCTACCACGTTGTACACTGGATCTGTTTGAGTTGTTTGAACGGTTTACACTATTCGAAGAACTGCTGCTAGAGGAACGGCTAACCTGTGCTGGTGCACTGCTCCGTTGACTCGTTTGATACACATTGCCCGAAGGCGCGCTCTGGCGGGATGGTTGACTGCCCCGCGAAGGCGTCTGTGTGCGATTGGGTGTAGCGCGTTGTTGCGTATTGCTTCGATTATTTTGTTGCGGTTGTGCTGTTGTTCTCCGGTTTACCTCGCTACGTTGTTGTGTGGAGCGCGTATTAGATTGCTGACTCCGCGGCTGTGTTGCGTTCTGATTCCGCTGTGTTGAACTGCGGTTAACATTAGACTGTTGTTCGTTGGAACGTGTCTGACGTTGCGTCGTTGTACCTTCGCGATTACTCGACGACGAGCGGCCGCCCGTATTTGGTGTCCGCGTCGCATTTTGATTTTGTGTACGATTATTGGACGTTGTATTGCTACGTGTTGCCCGATTTTCTGTCGTGCGCCCACTATTACGGTTCGGGTTATCCCCAATATAACGTTCGGTTCTTCCGGAATTTGACCCGGTAGTAGCACGGGTGTTACTGTTGCGGTTTGACTCCGTTGAACGTGCCGTATTTTGGTTACTACGCGTATTGGTAGCCCTATCCGGACGATAAATGGATACCGAACGACGATCTACCTGTGCGCGTCCCGGGCGTTCAGTCGTGCGAACATTTCGAACATTAACGCGACGACCAATTTGACGCTCGATATCGCGACGAGCCGGTCCACCATAATAACGGTTGTTGTTTACAATATACGTATTGTTGATAATCGTTGTGCGGTTATAAATAGCACGTTGACCATGGGACCAATGACGATGGATATAGGGGTCGTAAATACGGCGTACCGGAAGAAATACCCATAAATTTATCGGAAGACCAACAGAAACGGTAACGCCTACTGACGGAGCCATAGGCGCCCATCCGTAATAGCCTCCACCACTTCTCCAATCTACCCAAGCAGGCCCCCACTCATAACCTGGGATCCATCCCCAACCACGGTAGTTGGTATATACCCAACGTCCGTAATGGAAGGGTGCCCATCCCCAATCGTAGTTGGATACCCATGTGTTACCATATTCGGTCATTGTCCAATAACCGTTTGTACCGTACGGACGAAAATTAGCCTCCGCCCTTGGAAACCAAATGTCGCCATAAGTAGCGTCACGATCCCAATGCCCATAAGGCGATAATTCATCGTAAAATAAATCAAATGAAACCGAACCATGGGGTTGAGCAGACACTTGTTTATGGGAGAAGACACTAAAAGCAAACGCCATTAGTGCGATAAGTAGTGTGGTTGTTTTTATGCTTCTCATGATCTACGTCTTTTATAGTAAAACCTTCGCGTTCTTTTATTACTTTATTATTATGACTGCATAGTAATTAGAAAGGTTTAATTACGCTACTAATTCCTATCTTTGGAAAAACTAACAACTAATGAAATTATATACTTTTTGGTACTTGTTCCTCTTTTGTTTTTTGAGCCAAAACATGAGTTATGCAGCAGAACCGAAATTGACAACGGCTAAATCTCCTGGATGGTTACGTGTTTCGGAGAAGCAAATAGAACCTCCAAATTTGGAAGATATCAATGATGGGTATTACTATGAACGCGTCGAATATCAAGTTAATTTAGCAAATCAAACACGTTTTTACCGCACGGTGAAAACAATTATCGAAAATGCCGGAACCGAAAGTGCTGGACAAATAAATATATTTTTCGAGCCACAATACCAAACGCTTACGTTGCATGAACTATATATTGTGCGGGAAGGTAAGCAAATGGACAGGTTGGACTTGGGTAAATTTAAACTGATGGCCTCTGAAACTGAGCTGTCACGTTCTATCTACAATGGAACTTATTCCGCCTATCTTCTATTGGAAGATTTAAGGAAGGATGATAAGATTGTTATGTCCTATTCATTAACAGGTTTTAACCCTGTATTTGGTGATAAGTTCTTCGATACTTATTTTTTGCAGAGTTATGAGCCGATTGGTGCACTTCATGTAAATTATATTGTTCCGAAAGATAGAAAGCTGAGGTTTAAGAGTTTTGTGGGTGCTCCCCAGGCGAATCAACAGGATTTAGGAAATTCAACTTCGTATTATTGGGATATAGCCGGCACAGAAAAGGCAGACTACGAGTTTTACACACCACTCTGGCATTCCACCCGGCAACGTATCGAATGTTCGGAGTTCAAAGGCTGGATGGATGTCGCAAAATGGGCAGCCGAGGTGAATCCGATTCCCGAACTGAAGCATGGAAGTGAGCTTCAGCAGTTTGTCGAAAAACTTTGGAAAGGAGCCGATGCTGATCCCATGGAATATTTGAAAATGGTTGCTGATTTTGTGCAGAACGAAATTCGCTATATGGGTGTCGAAGTCGGTGAATACTCGCATCGGGCAAATACACCCGAAAATGTCTTTAGACAACGATATGGCGATTGTAAGGATAAATGTGTATTGATGGGGGCCATGCTTAAATCGAAAGATATCGAGAGTACGTTGGTATTGGTGAATTCTTATGAGGAATATGGTTTGAACGAATATCTTCCATCGCCATCAGCCTTTAATCACGTCGTTGTCTACGTATCGATTGATGGAAGAGGACAATACATCGATCCCACCATCCCGAATCAAGGGGGAAATATTCGTGATCGCTACTTTCCGTTCTATGGGAAAGTATTATGGGCAAAAAAGGGAGAGAAGCTGCGAGATACGGAGCAGATAGTAGCTGGAAATACACGTGTGGAAGAACGCTTTTATCTACAAAAGGACGGAAATGCACAGCTAGATGTTTCGACTATATATACAGGAGCAGACGCGGACAATATACGTGGTTATTTTAAACAGAATGCAAAAAATCAAATAGAGAAATCTTACGTCCAATATTATCAAGGACTTTATAAACAATTGACAAAGCGGTCTGCGCTAACCTTCGAAGATGATTTGCTTAACAATATATTTTATGTGAAAGAACAGTATGATATTAAATCTTTATCGGAGACAGACGCTACTTCCAACAGACGCGCTGTTTCGCTTTATTCAACAAACCTAACTAATTACTTGCCGGATGTAACGGATATGCGGGTCGGGCCTATAGCGCTCCAATATCCGCTTTCCTTAGAGCACGACATCTATGTCATCAACCCAGATGGTGTTGCTGTCCCTCCTTTAAGAGAAAGTAGCTTTTTGAATCGGGATAGTTATTATTTTGGAAAAACCATTACGACGCAACAGGATACTTTAAAAATAGCCTATCGACTAGGCGCTCATGATACTTATGTGAAAGTCGCTGATGTAAACCAATACATTGCTGATTTTGCTGATAAGCATGAATTATTTTCGTTGGCGGTGTACTTGGATAATGATGGTTTTGTTGTCGGATCCACTACACAGGGGAAAAACAACTTTTGGGCAATGGCAACTTTTGTTGGTTTACTGACGTTGTTTACATTCCTCGTCATGAAGTTCTATAACCCGCAGGGAGCGACATCTTTGATTCCGATGTATGATGAGGTACAATATGACCGTATCGGTGGTTGGCTTATTGTTTTGCTGCTATCTTTGACTGCTACGATGTTCCGGACATTTTTTGAGGGAATGATACAGTTATTTTTCAAAGAGGATGTTTGGTCTGCTCTACAATATAATATTGGTGTGCCGCCTTTCCTTTACGTCATGCTTATTATTTTGGAATTTGTGGGCAATACAGGGATTATCTTCCTTTCTGGATATTGTGTTTATCTTATGCTGAAAAGAAGAGATATTTTTCCGCAAACATTATTTTTTCTGTTGATGTTTCAATTGGTATTCGTCGTATTGGATACGATTCTGGCTGCAATAATTTTTAAACAATCCTCGAATGTATACGAAGGTATGTCTGAGGTGTTTCGTGCTATTATATTTGCGCTGATTTGGTCATTATATATCTTTAACTCCACCCGGGTAAAGGGAACCTTTCGTGTTGCCAGCAAGACGCAGGCTGCAGAAGAGACAATTTACGCCGAAATTTCATCTCCCGTACTTCCGGAGATACCAACGGCAACTTATAAGGAAGATAATAATAACGAATCATAAGCGAACATCACGTTGATGACTTCTTACTAAAAATAAAAGTTTGTACATTTGTTGGATGATTTTTTCGGAATGGGACGTAAAATAGAAAAACTACTTATCGAGTTCGCCAGAATCCATCGCTTCATGATGAGTTTCCTACGGGAAGCAGTATCCCCCCCTTATGAATTTAAAGAGATTGTCCGGCAATGTTACGAGATCGGGTGGAAATCGTTTCCATTGATTAGTTTGACGGGATTTATAGTAGGCTTTGTATTTACCAAGCAATCGCGACCTTCTCTCGAAGATTTTGGTGCCACTTCCTGGCTCCCGAACTTAATATCCATCGCTATTGTCCGGGCATTAGCCCCTTTAGTTACAGCATTGATCGCTTCGGGCAAGGTAGGTTCCCAGATTGGAGCAGAATTGAGTTCGATGAATGTAACCGAACAGATTGACGCGATGGAAGTATCCGGTACAAACCCGACGAAATTCTTAATCTCTACCCGTATCATTGCTACCACGACCATGATTCCGGTACTCTGTTTTTACGTAGCAGGCATTGGTTTATTTGGGGGATATTTGAGTATTGCTACCAAAGATGATTTAAGTATTTTAGCCTTTTTTACCCAAGTTTTTGAATCTATTGCAGCCAAAGATGTTTTCGCCATGGTATTACGGGCGGTAGTCTTTGGATTTACCATTGGATTCGCAAGTACCTATGTAGGGTATTATTCTTCCAAGGGAACAGAAGGTGTTGGTAAGGCGGCCAACGCCGCGGTAGTATCATCTATGTTCCTGGTGTTTATCGAGGAATTGTTAATCGTTCAGTTACTTTCCTTAATTGGTTAACGGGTATGGAAAAAAAGAAAGTAAATATCAATCGTGACGATGTTGTTATCCATGTTGACAACATTAGTAAGTCGTTCGGTGATTTGCATATATTACGCGATGTTGACCTCAAGCTATATAACGGAGAAAACTTGGTTGTCTTGGGGCGTTCGGGTACCGGTAAATCGGTCCTGATTAAGCTTATATCGGGTTTGTTAAAACCAGATAAAGGCGATATTCATGTATTGGGAGAGATTGTAAACCAATTAGATGAACGGGAATTACGGGATTTACGCCAACGCATTGGCTTTTCTTTTCAGAACAGCGCTTTATACGATAGTATGACTGTACGGGAGAATCTGGAATTTCCGTTGGTCAGAAACAAGCGGAATCTGACGAGAGCAGAAATTGATAAAGAGGTAGAGGAGGTGCTAGAAGGTGTAGGTTTGTCGCAAGCCATTAATCAGATGCCTTCTGAACTATCAGGCGGACAGCGTAAGCGTATCGGGATTGCCCGTACATTGATATTACGTCCGGATATTATGTTGTATGATGAGCCTACTGCCGGCCTTGATCCATTGACTTGTCTGGATATCAATTCGTTGATAAATCAAGTACAGGAACAATATCAAACGTCATCCATTATTATTACGCATGATTTATCCTGTGCAAAAATGGTAGGGGATAGAATGGTGATGCTATTGGATGGAAAATTTGAAAGACAGGGAACGTTCGAGGAGATTTTTAATACGGATGACGAACGTGTGAAACCCTTTTATGATTATAATTTTATTGATTAAAGATATATGAGTACAAACGAGAGGAAGCGTTCGCTTACAGTTGGATTATTTGTCCTGATTGGCTTGATTATTTTGGTTGCGGGTATTCTGGTATTGGGTACGCAACAAAATAAATTCAGCAAGAACTTGGTGGTGACGACCTATTTCCATGACGTAAAAGGATTGAAAGTGGGAAATAACGTCTGGTTTTCGGGTGTGAAAGTGGGGATCGTCAAAGAGATAAAGTTTCAAAGTATCAACGATGTGAAAGTCGTTATGCACATTGAAGAGAAATCTAGCCAGTTTATTCGGGAGGATGTCGTCGCAAAGTTAGGCTCTGACGGATTGATTGGAAATGCTATCGTCAATCTGGTTGGTGGATCGGATCAAGTTCCGCCGATACAAGACGGGGATGTTATCAAATCAGTAGGTGGCACCGATACGGACGCGATGTTTGCGACATTACAGACAAATAATGAGAATCTGGTAGAGATAACGAAGAATTTTGCTGTTCTTTCTCAGCAAATGGTGGAAGGAAAGGGTACGGTAGGGGCGTTAATGACCGACTCTACCATTGCACTTTCTCTAAAAAGTACTGTACAAGGGCTAGATAAAGTAATGGGGGATGTCAACAAAGCTTCTGCTAACTTGGTTGTTTTGATGAACAAATTAAATAGTAATCAAGGCTTAATCCATGAGCTGACAACGGATACCGTCGTTTTTGCGAGTTTACGGGAGTCAGCAACACAACTGCAAGGTGTAACAGAAACGGCATCCACGCTGATGGAAAATCTGAACGCGACTTCTGCACGTTTAAACGATAAAGATAATGACATAGGTGTATTGACTAATGACCCTGAAGCCGCAGCGGAAATTAAGCAGATATTGCGGAATCTTAATATGAGTACGGAGAAGCTGGACGATAACATGAAGGCACTGCAAAGCAACTTTCTGTTTAGAGGTTACTTTAGGAAACAACAAAAAGAACAGGAAAAAGCAACCAAAGATTCTTTATAGTCATTCGGATGAGCATAACCGATAAAGATGTTATCTACGAGGACAATCACTATATCGCCATTAACAAACGTGCGGGTGACATCGTACAAGTGGATGACACGGGAGACAGGTCGTTGGAAGACATGGTCAATGTTTACCTTACGGCTAAATATCAAAAGCCAAACGGTGCTTTTGTAGGCGTTATCCATCGGTTGGATAGGCCGGTTAGTGGCATGATTCTTTTTGCAAAGACAAGCAAAGGTCTAGATCGGATGAATCGTTTGTTTCATGACCGGAAAGTATCGAAGACCTATTTAGCCATTGTGCGTAACCGTCCGCCAAAAGATTCGGATACATTAAAAAACTGGCTGTTACGAGACCGCAAAAAAATGATTACCAAGGCCTATGATCGGGAAGTGAAAAGCGGAAGCTTTGCACAACTGGATTATGAGGTTCTAGGTGTTCTTGATGGTTATTATCTATTGAAAGTAACACCTCTTACTGGACGCACTCATCAGATTCGTGCTCAATTAGCATATATGGGTTGCCCTATTGTAGGCGACAACAAATATGGATACCCGCGGGGAAGCCTCCGCCGTACAATTTGTCTGCATTCCCGCTCGCTAGAATTCGTCCATCCCATAAAGGATGAAAAACTAAAACTCACTGCAAAACTACCTATAGATGGCTTTTGGGAGCGTTTCAACGTTTTGTTGAAGTAGAGAAAAATCTTTTACTTCTTTTTTCTTGACAAGCATTCATTCTATTTAATCGCTGTCTGCTATTGATTGCGTAGATTACACCACTGTACTCTTCTCTCCGTTTGAAAAATAGTACTACAATTAAGCACAAATGTAATAGACCTGCGAATGCCGTACATGTACTTTTGCTATAACAGTATACACATAAATTAAATCAAAACATTGTATATGAGTAAGCGTAAAATTGTACACCCGGATAGAGACGCGGCTTTCGTTACCGGAGCATATTCTGATGGTATTATTGCAGGCGGATTTCTTTATATCAGTGGCCAGGCATCGGTGGATTTCAAAACTTCTACTTTTATCTTGGGAAGCATTGAGGAAGAAACAACCCGTACCATGGAAAATATAAAATCCATTGTTCAAGCTGCAGGTGCTACCATGGATGATGTGGTCAAAAGTACGGTTCATTTGTCTAATATCGACGATTTTGGTCGATTCAATACTATATACGCACGTTTTTTCGGAGATGTGAAACCTGCGAGAACAACAGTACAGTCCGTGCTAGGAGAAGGAATTTGTGTGGAGATAGATTGTATTGTAAAGCTTCCCGATACCCATGAAAATGAATGATCGCTTAAACAGGCAAATTGCTGTTGTAGGACTTGGGTTGATGGGAAGTAGTATCGTGGTTTCCCTGCTTGCCTCTGGTTACCGTGTCGTGGCTTTGGCGCCCATACCGGGAGAAAAAAATCCTGCTATCCAACATATTGTGACGTTGCTGCGGCATGCAGACAAATCTAACTTACTGCCCAAAGGTTTGGACTATTGCGTGCGTAACCTAACAGTAACAGAAGATTACCGAGAGATAGGGGGGTGCACCTTTGTGCAGGAATGTGTAATTGAAGATATGGGGATCAAAAACAAGGTTTATCATCAGATCACGAACCATGTATCTCGAGAAACCGTTATAGCCTCCAATACTTCAGCGATTCCCATCAGCGATTTGCAACAGTTCGTGTCCAACCCTCATCGATTTATCGGTGTGCATTGGGCAGAGCCGGCTTATATGACCCGCTTTTTAGAAGTGACATGTGGCGCAAAGACAGATTTAGATATAGCCAAGCGTGTGATGGAATTGGGGAAAAGCTGGGGCAAGGAGCCTACACTTTTGAGAAAGGATATACGAGGGTTTATTACCAACAGGCTGATGTATGCCGTTTATCGTGAAGCATTGACGTTGGTTGAAAACGGTGATGTTACGATGGAAGATGCCGATAAGGTTTTTCGCTATGACGTGGGCTCATGGATAACCTTAATGGGGATTTTCAGACGAATGGACTTTATGGGGTTTAGCGATTATATCGATTCTTTTGAGGGGGTCCTCCCAAAATTAAGCAATCGTACCGATGTGCCGGATATGATGCGACCTTTGGTAGCAGAACGGGCGAGAGGTATACACAATGGTAAGGGCTTTTATGATTATAATGAACAACAAGCTAAAGCCTGGGAAGAAGCATTCGCACAATTCAATAAAGAAATTTATGATTTAGCGACACGATATACGGAGAAACATATTAGCGAAAAGGCATATAATGAAGAGAAGAAGCTATCAAAAATCTAAGGATCTATTGGACAGAGCCAGTCAGGTCTTAGCAGGAGGTGTATCCTCCGAATTTAGAAAATACAACCATCCTCATGCTATCTTTTATACACATGGTGAGGGCACGCGCATATACGATGTAGACGGTAATGCCTATTTGGATTTTACCTTAAGCCAAGGGCCGTTAATTGTTGGACATTCCCATCCGCGAGTGTTAGAGGCGGTAGAAAACTATTCCAAAGACGGGCAATTGTTTGCCGGACAGCATATCAAAGAAATTGAATTAGCGGAGAAATTACAGCAGTTGATTCCTTCTGCCGAGCTCATGCGTTTTTGTTTGGATGGCTCTGAAGCCGTTCAAACAGCTTTTCGAATTGCACGGGCGAAAACGGGAAAGCATAAATTTCTGCGTTTCGAAGGGCATTACCACGGATGGTTGGACAATGTCGCTTGGAGTATCAGTACGGCGTCTGTTGAGGCCTTAGGCAATGAAGATGATCCCAATGTGTTTCCGTGGTCAGCCGGATTATCGCCAAACAGTAAGGATGACTTTATTGTTTTACCCTGGAATGACTTGGCTTTAGTGGAACGTATCGTTGCAGAAAAGCATAACGAATTGGCGGCGATTATTACGGAGCCTATTATGTGCAATAATGGGTGTATCGTTCCTCATGAAGGTTTTCTACAAGGGCTTCGGACGATCTGTAACCGTTACGGAATAGCGTTGATTTTTGATGAAGTTATTACCGGGTTCCGATTAGGACTCGGAGGTGCACAGCAATACTACGATGTCACGCCAGATTTGTCCATCTTTGCTAAAGCCATAGCCAGCGGGTACCCGATTAGTGCGATTGTCGGTAAAAAGGAATGGATGGAGGAGATTGTATCGGCGAGGGTAATTCATGCAGGTACGATGAATACCAGTAATCCAACGGTGGCGGCGGCTTTGGCAACCATTTCGGTTTTGGAACAGGATTCGGATACCCATAACCGTATGTTCCGTTTGGGAAATCGTTTGATATCCGGTTTACGAGAAGCTGCAAAACAAACAGGACAGAATTTACAGGTGCAAGGACCTGGTCCGATGTTTAACACCGCGTTTACTTCATTGTCTGCCATAAAGAATTACCGGGATACGTTCCAGACCGATAAAATTAAACTCAAGCAGTTTATTGCCGGCTTACATGACAGAGGTATCCGTGTGATTGGTCGTGGACTCTGGTATATATCAGCCGTGCATACAGAAGAGGATATCGACCATGCGATCAACATAAGTGAGACAGTATTAAAAGAAATTGAATGATATGGTCGAAAAGAATGGAATGATACACCCGATCATGGTCATTGGTCAAGATAAACTTGCATATAGTATTGTCTCTGATTTGCTGCTTTCGATGCATCCAGCACTTCTACTAACCGATGATCGTCCAATCGCAGAAGAGACCATCAAGCAGTATACATCAGACAGTAGAAACCTATCCATTGTCACCGATTGGCCAGAAACGATACACAGTCAGTTCGTCGTACTCGTTACCAGCGATAAGCTAGAAGAGAAACAAGAACTTATTAAGCAAGTAGAAGAAAGGTGCGACGAAGATACCATCATAGCTGTAAACTTGGAGGCGCTTTATTTGGATGAGATACAAATGCAGACGCGTAATAAGTCAAGGCTATTGGGGGTGAATTGGACGTATCCTGTCCATCGAACTTTTTTTGCAGAAGTTATCGCTAATCAATATACTAGCCTCATGAGCTTATCAGCTGTAGATAATTGGCTGAAAACATATTGGAAGAAAGACCCTTATATACTACGGCATGGGTTTAGTATTCGCGCTAGAATGATGGCCGCTATGCTGCGTGAGGGAATCTATTTGGTAGAGAACGATTTTGCATCGGTAGAAAGTGTGGATAGGGCTTGCCGGAATGATGCGGGGTTTTATCTGCCATTCGTCGGAAATTTCAGATATATGGATTTAATGGGGACCTATGCTTATGGCATGGTGATGAAAGATTTGAACAAAGAACTATCTAATTGGATTACCTTACCCAACATTTTGCAGGAAAAGAGAGATAAGGGCGAGACGGGGATGGATCGCGGTAAAGGGTTTTATACCTATGCTCCGGAAGAAAAGGAACAATGGCAGGCGATTTTTGCGATGTTTAGTGAAGAAATACAGCAATTAATAACCAAATATTCCCATGAGTCGTTTGATCGTTGATGCACATCTGGACCTGGCGATGAATGCCATCGAATGGAACCGTGATTTGGCCATGCCTTTAGAACATATCCGTTTGAAGGAAATGAATATGAAAGATAAGCCAGATCGGGGGAAAGGTACCGTTTGCTTACCCGCGTTAAGAAAGGGGAAAGTTGGTTTTGTTGTGGCCACACAGTTGGCTCGTGTCAATCCGTTCAATAGCGCATTGACAGGGTGGAATTCACCTTCACAGGCATGGGCGATGACACAAGCCCAATTAACTTGGTATAAGGAAATGGAGAAGCAGGGGGAGATGGTGCAGATTGTCGATAAAAAAGGTTTGGATGCTCATGTCAAGCTTTGGAATGATGCAGCGATTGCAGATGAAAACAAACCTATAGGTTACTTATTGAGTTTAGAGGGAGCGGATTCGCTGGTTACACCAGACTATTTGTACGAGGCATATGGTTATGGGCTTCGGGCTTTGGGCTTATCTCATTTTGGACCGGGGCGGTATGCAGATGGTACAAAGACAGCCGGACGAATCCATCCAGAAGGGTTGGAATTGATGAAAATCATGGATGAATTACACATGATATTGGATGTGACCCATTTAACGGATGCGGGGTTTTCGCAAGCTATGGATCTATATACTGGGCCAATCTGGGCCAGCCATCATAATGTACGGAAAATCGTTCCGAACCAAAGACAATTGAACGATGTACAAATTAAGCAGTTGATCGAGCGGGATGCGGTTATCGGCGGTATGTTGGATTGTTGGGCGATGGATATACGCTTTATCGATACGGTTTCGGATCCGTGGCAACTGGACATTAGATTGGAAATGCTCATTGACCATTGGGACCATATTTGTCAGATCGCCGGAAATTCCTTGCATATCGGTATCGGAAGTGACCTGGATGGTATCTTTGGAACAGAGCAATCGCCATGGGATATGGATTCCATCGCAGATTTACAAAAATATGCGTATCTTTTGTCCAATAGAGGCTATACCGAGCAGGATGTAGATAATATATTTCACGGCAATTGGTTGCGTTTTTTGAGGAAATATTTATAAAGATGGCTAATAATTCACTTCAAGCTGCGGCTTTACAAAAAGACATTACACCACCGTTAGGCACATTGATCAACGGAGAATTCCAAACGAGATATGCCAATAAAATACACGACCCATTGTATGCGAAATCTTTGGTGCTCAAGAAAAATGATACGGTACTGGTATTTGTGATAGTGGATATTTGCGCCATGCAGCAAGACTTTTTGGATGAAGTGAAAGCCGATATCTTTAAGGCAACGGGAATACCCAAATCCCATGTGTTGATTTCGAGTACACATACGCATTCAGCAGGTGCTATCGTCGATTTGTTGATGGGACATGCTGATCTCACCTACAGAAAGAAGCTTCATCAGATTCTGGTTGATCTAGTGATAGAAACACACGCTGTGGTTCGTGAAGCCAAGATAGCGTTTGGCGCTGTTGACGCACCGGAGCATGTGTTATGCCGACGATATAAGATGGCTTCTGGGTATAAGGCGTTTAATCCTGTGACAGGAGGATATGATGTGGTGAAAACCAATCCTTTTGGGGACGAAGAATATATTCTGGAAGGGAACTCCGCACCGGATCCCCAATTAGCTTATCTAGCCATAAAGGGTTTGGATGATCAATGGATAGCACTCTTAGCCAATTATTCTTTGCATTATGTAGGTGATGTTGACCGTGGCACCATTAGTGCGGATTATTTCGGTTGTTTTGCCAAGCGGCTTTCGGAGGTGTTGTCGGTAAATGACAGCAATTTTGTCGCGATGATGAGTAATGGCACCAGCGGCGAAATCAATATTTGGGATTTTAGGGATGCGGATCGTTATCCAAAGGAGCAGCATCGTAAAAGTGCATATATCGGACAAGATTTAGCGGATAAAGTCTTACAGCATTTGAAAAACCTTCAGTGGGAGGAATATCCGGCTTTGGAGGCCTTGTATGCGGAATTGCCTGTGCGTGTGAGAAAACCCTCCGCACAGGAATTGGAGGAGGCTAAACGTGTGGTGAGGGATACGGACTATGAGCATATTACCTTGGATGCAGACGGATATCGACGTATTTATGCGCGGGAACAGGTTCTATTGGACGCATTTCCGGAGCAAAGACATTTCTATATTCAGTCTTTTCGTATCGGTAGTGGTATAATAGGTGCATTAGGCGGTGAATTTTTTGCGGAGACAGGATTGGCATTGAAAGCCAAGGCGGCTAGCGGAAAATATTTTACGATCTGTTTAGCAAACGACTACGTCGGTTATGTACCGCCTAAGCATGAAATAATGTTAGGGGGCTATGAGACTTGGCGTTGCCGCACCAGTTTCTTGGAAGAAATCGCAGAGGAAAAAATTAGCGGTGTTTTGTCGGAACAGATTGAACAGCACATACATGAATTGGTATAATTTACATACACCGGAACACGTGGATACACCGGCACTATTGGTTTATCCGGATCGTATCCAGCATAATATCGAGGTGCTTAAAGGCATGATTGATCGTGTCGGTAGATTGCGTCCGCATGTCAAGACCCATAAAACGAAAGAAATTACCCGGATGCAACTGGATGCAGGCATTCGTAAGTTTAAATGCGCGACGATTGCTGAAGCGGAAATGCTAGGCGTGTGTGGTGCGCCGGACGTGTTATTGGCTTATCCGCTACATGGCGCGAAATTACAGCGGTTTGTGGCATTGATCCAGCATTTTCCACAGACGCGTTTCTCCGCTATAGTCGATCATGTAGATGCCGTAGAGAATCTATCAGCTACTGCGGTAAAAAACAATATACAGGTGGATGTGTTCATCGATCTGAATATTGGTATGGGGCGTACCGGTATACGACCGGATGATGCCGCTTTCGAACTATACCGATTTTGCAGTGAAATGGATGGATTACATGTGCAAGGCTTCCATGCGTATGACGGTCATGTGCGAGAAATGGATATGGTGGAACGGGAAAAGGTTTGTGATCGGAATTATGAGCCTATTGCTAAGTTAATAGAGCGACTGTTGGGCGAAGGCTTCGAGAAGCCATCTGTGGTTATCGGCGGTTCACCTTCCTTTCCGATTTACGCGCAATATCCGGAGGTGGAATGCAGCCCCGGGACATTTGTGTTATGGGATAAGGGCTATGCAGACACCTTACCGGAACAACATTTTCTTCCGGGGGCTGTATTGATGACACGTGTAGTTTCTTTACCCTCCGAAAATACAATTTGTGTCGATTTGGGCTATAAAGCCATAGCATCCGAAAATCCATTGGACAATCGGGTATTTTTTCTAAATGCTCCTCATCTAAAACCGATAAGCCACAGCGAAGAACATCTCGTGTTAGACGCTGGTGTAAACCATCGCTTTCAAGTAGGCGATGTATTGTATGCTTTGCCTATCCATATTTGCCCGACGGTTGCGTTGTATGATAAGTTGTTAGCAGTCGAAGAAGGCAAAGTTGTGGACGAATGGGAGGTTGTGGCGAGGAGGAGATAGCGTTGATTTATTTCTATAAACGATAAAAACAAATTATCGAAGCCCATAGTTTTATAAGAAATGTACCTTTACTTTTTAAGATAAAGTAGAGGTATTGGATATAGAAAAAATTTGCACAATGGGATTAAATGAATTAATGATAAATAAAGCCTTTGTCGATGGACAATGGGTAGGAGGCACAGATACATTTGATGTCGTAAACCCAGCTACGGGTACCGTTATTGAAAAAGTAACGAATCTAACGGTATCCAACGTACATGAAGCAGTAGACGTAGCATATAAAGCTTGGTGCTCTTTTAAG
>PJTZ01000148.1_pt1 | contig 42993 bp, 32 predicted proteins | sample 1512131 | NCBI WGS metagenome assembly PJTZ01 (sample SAMN08177679, study PRJNA422409) | Soil metagenome, whole genome shotgun sequencing project. | reverse complement strand
TCCTTTGCACCTATGCTGGCACGTTTCAAAAAAATATTTTCACGTGAAAACGTCATTCCAAAACAAGCAAGTGCAGCCGATGGTCCAAGTAAAGTGTTTGCCATCAAAAAAAAGAATATAAAACGGTTTGAAATAGAAGCAAACACACTACACGACGATTTTTCCCTGTTCAATGTGGCTGCCGTCATCCCCGGAAAATCGAAGGCAGACGAATTTGTTGTTTTCTCCGCGCATTATGACCACATTGGTATCATTGATCCCGTAGGACAAGATTCTATAGCCAATGGAGCAGATGATGATGCATCAGGCACAACGGCCATGATTGCCCTGGCGAAACATTTCAAAAAAGAAAATATCAATGAGCGTACGTTAATTTTTGTTGCGTTTACCGCAGAAGAAATTGGCATGTTTGGTTCTAAATATTTTTCCAATAATATCGATGCCGATAAAGTGGTAGCCATGGTTAATATAGAGATGATTGGTAAAGATTCAAAATTTGGACCGAATACGTTGTACATAACCGGCTATCATCATTCCAATCTAGCAGAATTGATGCAAGAAAGCCTAAAAGGAACTGCGTTTACTTTCCATCCAGATCCATACCCAACACAGAATCTCTTTTATAGAAGTGATAACGCTGTTTTAGCGGCATTAGGTGTTCCGGCACATACCTTCTCCACTTCACAGATTGATAAAGACGAATATTACCATACCGTGAAGGATGAGCTTTCAACATTAGCTATTCAAAATATAAAATCCAGCATTGAAGCTATTGCCAAAGGTGTTGTTGGAATCGTTACGGGAGAGCAAACACCTTCACGCGTGGAGAAGTTAATGAACTAATCGTTGCATTACATAGTCATCGAGGATGTAGCCATAGTAAGGTATATCCACCTCCGATATAACCTTAAACCCTTGTTTAAGGTAGAAATGATACGCCTTATTCCCTCTATTTACATTCAACTCAACAATGGAAAAGTCATGTTCTTTTGCCTGGTCTACCGCAAAATCAATCAGCTTTTTTCCCAATCCCAATCCTTGACTGTCCACCAAAAGATAAAGCTTTTCTATGCGCAAAATGTCATTGTTCTTTTTTTGAAGGGCGATAAATCCCAACGGTTGCATCTTTTGCTGACAAATAATATAAAAATCCTGTCCTTCTGCCATCGCTTGTTGAATGGCTTCGGGGGTATAATTTTTATGTAACATGAAGTCGATTTGTGCACGACTCAAAATAGCTGTATATGTCGTATGGTATACGGCTGTTCCTAAATGGTGAATAACCGCAGCACCTTCCTTACTTACTTTTCGAATAGTATACATTTTTAAATCTCCTCGCCTATACAAACATATTCATCCGAATTAAATTCCAGATACATAAAACCGTCCTGTTCGGTTATAAATCCATGAGGGCTTATATGTTTAAGGCCGACCAACGATTTGAGATGGTTTTCCGGAACGGAAATACGCGCACCTGCTTCTTTCCATTTTTCGTAACGATGACGAATGTATACATATCGCATCCCGTGAGACAACACAACCATGTTAATTGCCGCAGAATAGGCTTTTAATGCTTCATCAGGCGCATCGCAAACAATATTAACGGCTTTGTGATTGTGGTGGATAAGATAATCTAAAGCGTCAGGTATGAACCCTTTTTTTATCGGAATATTTTTAATTTGTTCTTGCGGATATGTTATTTCTTTCCTGCCGAAGATTACATCCACTTTAATATCAGCGGCTAAGAAAAAATCTACGGTATCATCGTTGGCTATTACCGTAGGGCTCCACTCTAGAAGTTGTCCCATATATTCTTCATCGAGCGCTTCATAAGAGGCAACAATCAAAGCGGGTTCTTGATTTTCTCTAATAATATGATGTGAGGACATTTTTAATTCTCGCCAAGTTGCCGCAATGTAATATACGACATCAAGCCTATACTTACTTTCAGTGCATTTTCATCGACATCAAAGGTCGGGGTATGGACTGCAGACGTAATACCGGCGGCTTTATTTCCTGTTCCCAATCGATAAAAACAAGCATTGGTTTCTTGCGAATAATAAGAGAAATCTTCGGCAGCCGGCCATATATCTAATTCAACAACATTTTCTTCACCAAGATATTCCACGGCAAAAGCGCGAGACGACGTGGTTATTTTCTCCTCATTAATTAGAAAAGGATAACCTTTTCGCACTTCAAAATCACAAACAGCCCCCATACTCTCCGCGATGCCAGTTGCCATCTTAATCATCTTTTTATGGGCATCTGCCCGCCATTTTTCATCAAACGTACGGAACGTACCTTCCAGATACACCGCATCGGGAATCACATTGGTCGCACCATTTCCGGTTATTTTCCCCCAAGATAGAACCGTTGGTATCCTCGGATCCGCATTCCGGCTTACGACTTGCTGGAGAGCCGTAATAATTTGTGCTGTAATCGCAATCGGATCAATATTTTGGTGTGGATGCGCACCGTGGCCACCCTTACCCCGCACGGTCATATATAGTTCATCACTAGAAGCCATGTATTTCCCCGTACGGAAACCTACTTTCCCCGTCTCGATAAGGGGCATAACATGTTGCCCGATAATACCGGCAGGAGTTGGGTTCTCCAACACGCCTTCTTTAATCATGATCGAAGCACCGCCGGGTAGACGCTCTTCTCCAGGTTGAAATATAAGTTTTATAGCGCCCCCAAATTCGCTTCTCAGGGATTGTAATATCGATGCAACTCCCAATAACGAGGAGGTATGCACATCGTGCCCACAAGCGTGCATAACGCCAAAATTCTGTGAACCATAACTGCGCCCCTCCACCTCCTGTATGGGGAGAGCATCCATATCCGCACGAAGAGCTAATACCTTAGCCGAGGGTTTCTCGCCATGAATCAGTCCTACCACACCGGTATTTGCCATAGACGAGTATGGAATACCCAAACGCTCTAGCTGCTGCTTGATAAAAGCAGATGTTTGGTGTTCTTCAAAGGAGAGCTCAGGATGTTGATGCAAATGGCGCCTAAACCCGACTGTCTCTTCAAAGAAGTCTTCCGCAAGTTGTTTTATCTTTTCTTTCAACATCGATATGGTTTTCCTCGTTATTCGTAAGCCCAAACCTCTTCGGTGAAGACAAATACATTACTATACTGGGAGCGTAGCTCCTGCATAAAGCTGGTTGCTTCTGATCGGCTTCTAAAGTCACCAACCTTTACCCTGTAATTTGGTTCATCGTAAGTCACATAGGCGCCTATATCTTTATAAGATCGTTGAAATCTAGCCTGTACGGCATAGGCATCACTTCGGTTCGCTCCAGAAAATACCTGTACACGAAAACCGCGCACTTTTACCCGTTTACCGCTTTTCTTATCAACGACTTTCGACCCTAAGCTAACCATTCGGGCAGTAGTAGGATTGATACCGTTCTCCGCTCTGAACTCCTGCAACAGATTAATCAACGAATCCTTCTCTACTTCGACGATTCCCGATTGTGCTTTACTGAGCTGTGCAAATCCAAGGAGTACAAAACCAAATATCAATCCTTTATATAACATCTTTATTTTAAAAAAGTGAGAACGTCAACTATATAACTTCTCGATAATTTTATTTTAACTGTTTTTTCCGTGACAGTTTTTATATTTTTTCCCGGAACCACAAGGACATTCGTCATTTCTACCTACCGTTTGTGTTTTACGTATAGGCTGCGTGACTTGTTGCTCACGGGTATCTCTATCTTCATCGGAAACCCCTGTTGGCGAGCTCAGCTCCGCTTTTGTAGCTTTAACCTGTGCAGGCTGCGGCTGTACCGGACGTGCTTCCCGAACGTTTTGCGGCTCTTGTTGCTGGCCAGGAATTTCTCCTTTAAACAAGAAGCTTACTATCTCTTTATTCATGGAAGCAAGCATGCTTTTGAATAAATTGTATGCTTCCATTTTGTAGATAATAATAGGGTCCTTTTGCTCGTAGACAGCATTTTGTACAGATTGCTTTAAGTCATCCATTTCACGTAGATGCTCTTTCCAAGCTTCGTCAATCAATGCTAAAACAATTCCTTTTTCAAACGATCTGAACACTTCTTTCCCACTGGACTCTACCGCCTTCTGCAAATTTGTCGCAACTTGTATGCCACGAATACCATCGGAAAACGGTATAACGACATTTTCTATCATTCCTCCACGTTCAGCCAAAACATTTGTCAGTACCGGAAGCGTTTGTTCCGCCACCTGTTGTCCTTTATTTTGATAATGTGTAAGAACCTGTTGGAATAATTTATCGGTCAACACCGCTAAGCCACTTTGTGCAAATTCTTCCGCCGTAATTTCAGGATTTAGGGCAAACAAACGAATCACTTCAATCTGGAACTCTTCATAGGTTCCGCCTTCTTTTGCTTCGGTCACCACATCTTCCACGACATCGTAGATGGTATTGTTCAAATCAACGTCCAAACGTTCTCCGAATAGTGCGTTCTTACGCTTCGAGTAAATTACAGTACGCTGGGAGTTCATCACGTCGTCGTACTCCAACAATCGCTTACGAATACCAAAGTTGTTCTCCTCCACTTTACGTTGCGCTCTTTCAATAGATTTCGTCAACATACTGTGTTGCATCACTTCACCTTCTTCCACACCCATTTTCACCATGATGTTGGAAATCCGTTCAGAAGCGAATAGACGCATCAAGTTATCTTCCAAAGACACGAAGAATTGTGATGAACCAGGGTCTCCTTGACGGCCGGCACGTCCACGTAACTGACGGTCTACACGACGCGATTCATGCCGTTCTGTACCAATAATCGCCAGTCCTCCAGCTTTGATAACCTCATCCGTTAATTTGATATCCGTACCACGACCCGCCATGTTGGTAGCGATCGTTACTTGTCCGGGACGTCCTGCTTCCGCAACAATGTCCGCCTCCTTTTGGTGAAGCTTCGCGTTCAATACATTATGTTTGATGCCACGCAATTTCAACATCCGACTCAGCAATTCCGAAATCTCTACGGAGGTTGTTCCCACCAATACCGGTCTTCCTGCCTCTGTTAGTAACTGAATCTCCTGTGCTACGGCGTTATATTTTTCTCTAGCTGTGCGGTAAATCAAATCTTGACGGTCATCTCGCTGCGTAGGTCGGTTTGTCGGAATTTCCACTACATCTAGCTTGTAAATCTGCCAAAGCTCACCTGCTTCTGTAGATGCCGTACCCGTCATCCCTGCCAGCTTATGGTACATCCGGAAGTAGTTCTGCAAAGTAATTGTCGCATACGTTTGTGTTGCATCTTCTACTTTTACATTTTCCTTTGCCTCGATTGCCTGGTGTAAACCATCGGAATAACGACGCCCCTCCATAATACGGCCCGTCTGTTCATCCACAATCTTCACTTTACCTTCATCCACGATATATTGGTCGTCGATCTCAAATAAGGTGTAAGCTTTAAGCAATTGGTTTATAGAATGGATACGCTCTGATTTAATAGAGTAATCCCGTAATAATTCTTCTTTTTTCTGTGCTTTTTCTTCTAATGATAATTCTGATTTTTCGATATCCGCTATTTCGGATCCCACATCTGGCATGATGAAGAAATTTGGATCTTCCCCAGAAGCGGTGATCAATTCAATACCTTTTTCACTCAGCTCTACTTGATTGTTTTTTTCATCGATCACGAAGAACAACTCTGCGTCCACCTTAGGCATGTTGCGGCTTTGTTCCGCCATATAGTGGTTTTCTACCTTCTGCAACAGCTGTCTGTGATTCCCTTCTGATAGATATTTAATCAAGGCTTTGTTTTTAGGCAACCCGCGATAAGCACGCAATAACGCCATTCCTCCACCCTCGACATCAGCATCGCCGTTGGCAATGGCTTTCTTTGCCTCGTTAAAAACCGTATTTACATATGCTTTTTGCGCATTTACCAGCCGTTCAATACGCGGTTTTAGTTGATAAAACTCATGCTGATCACCGCGTGGGATAGGACCGGAGATAATTAACGGGGTCCGTGCATCATCAATCAAAACGGAGTCCACCTCATCAATCATGGCATAATGTAGTTTACGCTGTACCATGGAATCCGGTGTCTGTGTCATATTGTCGCGCAAATAGTCGAAACCGAACTCATTATTTGTTCCGTACACAATATCTGACAAATATGCTTTTCTTCTTTGTGGCGAGTTGGGTTGATGTTTATCAATACAGTCTACGCTCAATCCGTGGAACTCAAATAACGGCCCATTCCATTCGGAGTCACGACGTGCTAGATAGTCGTTCACTGTTACAATATGTACCCCCTGCCCGGATAATGCGTTTAAGTAAGTCGGTAATGTACCTACCAACGTTTTACCTTCCCCTGTAGACATCTCCGCAATCTTACCTTGATGCAAAACGATACCACCGATAAGCTGTACATCATAGTGTACCATATTCCAGGTAACCTCCGTACCGGCTGCGATCCAAGAATTTTTCCATACCGCTTTATCACCTTCCACAATCACATTCGGTTTACGTGCGGCCAGTTCCCGGTCAAAATCGGTTGCGGTAACCTCAAGTTCTTTATTTTCCGTTAATCGGCGAGCGGTGTCTTTTACTACTGCAAAAGCTTCGGGCAAAATTTCCAGTAATACTTCTTCCAGCTTTTTATCCCTATCTTTCGATAATTTATCGACCTGTTCATAAAGGGCTGTTTTTTCACCCATATCGACATTATCCTGATCCGCTTCTGCTTTCAAGGATGCAATTTCTTCGTCTATATCGGCTAAATAGGCTTTGATTCGGTTTTTAAAATCAGCAGTTTTCGCCCGCAATTCATCGTGGCTTAACGAGGATAACTTCTCGTATTCCTCTTTGATTTTATCTACAATGGGCTGAATGGATTTGATATCTCGTTCTGACTTGCTGCCAAATAATTTACTTAAAAATTTTAACATAATATTTTCTTATCTCGGTGTACCGCGTGCAATAATGAATCCAATAGTATTTTGCAGACATTTTGGCACTAACCGGGCAAATTTAATTATTACATGTGATAACTAACAGAATTCCAGTTTATTTTTTTGTAACGAAGTGAAAACCGAGTCTTTTCTAGGTTCCGGGGGTCAAGAAAAGTCGTTTATCTGTCGTTGGAATAAGTTTTATCGCCCGTGCTTTATCAAACATTTGTTGAATAGCACTACGCCCCTCGTTCCCTAAATGCTCCGAATATGTATTGACATATAGATCAATGTGCTTATACATCACGTCTTCTTCCATTTCCTGTGCGTGCGAACGGATATAGTCTAACCCTGATCTAGGATTTTCAAAGGCAAACTGCACACTCTCACGAACCAATCGGTTGATTTTTAACTTAAGTTCCGCATCCAAACTACGTTTAACAACAATTCCTCCCAACGGTATCGGACTGTTCGTCGTTTGTTCCCAAAAATCACCCAGATCTACGACTTTATGCAACCCTTTAGCTTGATAGGTAAACCTATTTTCGTGAATGATCAATCCCAAATCAATCGTGCCGTCCAATAGCGACTGTTCAATGTCCGAGAACAACAGCTCTACTTTATGCTGTAGGGTTGGAAAGGCTAAACCAAGTAAAAAATTAGCCGTTGTATATTTTCCGGGAATACCAATTTTCAAATTACGCTCGTGCGAGCTCCGCGCTATACCCCTTTCTAACACCTCCTGTAAACGGTCAGCAAGCTGGGGGTCTTTCGCGATGAGCAAAGGTCCTACCCCAGAACCTAATGCGCTCCCGGCGTCTAGCAATTCGTAGTCGTTTACCGCATATGCAAAAGCATGGTAACTCAGCTTGGTGATATCTAGTTCCCGTTGAAAAGCTTTTTGGTTCAAGGTTTCCACATCTTGGTATTGTACATCAAATTCCAGTCCTCCGGTGTCGATTTTACGATGGATCAACGCATCAAAAATAAAGGTATCGTTGGGACAGGGCGAAAAGCCTAGCGTAAGTTTCATGTCTTTGCTGTTTTTTTAAGCAAAAATAAGAATTTGCTGCTATCTCCTAGCTATTATTTCCCAAGTTCCCGGTTGAAGCTCAATTGGTGCCGTACATTTTCGGCCATTAAGTTTTATTTTTCGATATCCGATAGGCAGTTTGACATGTGCAGTGGTTCCATTAGGCACAACAACATCGAGATAGAGTCTATCATCTATCATCTTATAACCAGCAAAGATATCTCCCCTTACGCTTGCCACCTTTGCCGACGCCTCACGAACGTCACCCGGTTGAGGCGCCACTAGGAACGTTTTATACCCAGGCGTAAGCGGTCTTATTCCACAAAGCCTACTGGACAACACGGTCAACCCGCCACCGCTCCACGCATGGTTTACAGTTCCTCCTCCAAAACCCTCACGACCAATTCCCCAGCCTTCGAAAAGTGTCGTGAAATAGCCATTATTGACCATTCCAGAAAACCGCTTTCGGTGTCGAGCATTCGCTTTCGTTGGCTCCTGCATTTTATACATAGCTTCAAACACATACTTTTCCATGTATGGACTTGCATGCTCTTCCTCTAAAAAAACTTTTAAAATTTGATCGTAATATTGTTCATCCGCAATTTCTGCCAGAACGGCCAGCGCATGTACCCGGTCATCCGTTTCACCTGTATACTTAGGATCCCTATATGATTGACCATTCCAAAATCGTGCGTTGAAATTTCTTTTAAACTTCTGCATCTCAAGCCAATATTCTTTAGCCTGCTCATCATAGCGCAACTCGTTTGCTATTAACTGATTACCTTTTATGGCCAGATAGTACCATAGGTTATGGATGAGCAGCATATCTTTATGGTCTCCCCAGTCTCCCCATAGCCATCCACCTTCCCTTACCCTGACAAGCCCATCGCCATCTTTTTCCCACAGTTGAAGATATTTCTGTATGGCAGGAAAAAGGTCTATAAGCAACTGTTTATCGCCCGTATGCATATAATATGTCCAGATCCCGTAGAAACCAATACTAGCCAGTGATTGATCAGCAATTTCGCTATCCCAGTTCCCCGCAGGAATGGGGGAAAATAACGCTCCATCTTCTTTTTGCCAGCCGATCAATTCATAGAGCCATTTTTTCCCCAGCGCGTGAGACGATGGCGTCAGGGCATAGAACGCTTCCTCACATTCCAGAACCGCGTCACCTGTCCATTGCGCGCGCTCACGATCCGGACAATCCATATAATTATCCCTCATCGTAATGTACAATGTGCGCACGGCCTTATCCCATAATTTGTTAAAAAACAGGTCGGATGAATGAAATTCCCCCTCAAATGCCGTATCGTATCCGGTTTCCCTGAAGTGGAGTTTGTGCACACGTAACCCCTTCGGAATCACGACATGCAGATAATGGCCATTAAGCCACCCTAAACTTTCATATTTCTGTCGTCCCTCTTTGGTGATATAAGTTGCTCGGATATTTTCTGCTCCTCCATTGTATCGGAGATAATTATCCGTCAAGAATTGAATCGTATCTCCTGCCGAGCCCTCTACATCGATAATAGGCGTAAATTGCATGTTATAAGGCAGTTTACAGATCAATGTATCCCCTTTTTCGGTAATATCTGTATCGTTGAATGCGCGCTCACCATAGTCTTTCCACAAGGGGATTGGCCGCTTCACCAGCTTATTCCAGGGATGTACACCTATTTCCCCGTATGTTTTGACATGACCAGGATTAACAAAACCAGCCGCTAGTTTATACCAGTTTTCGTTAGTTATCCTGGCATCGTACTGAATATTAGATTCCGATAACCGGAAGTTCGGCACAGTACCGGCGCTCGTTCCATATTCCTCTAGTCTTTTTCCCATCCAGGAACTATCGCTTAACAGCTCATACCCCTCACTTTGTGCATCGAAAAATAGGCCTAGCATACCACTGCTCTTATGCGAGAAACCGTTTTTACCAAAATACCATACTTTTACACCGATTGTATTTCCTCCTTTTTTTAAATATGGCGCAATATCAAACTCATCATAGTATGTATCGTTTGGGGTGGGGCCCCTTTTTAGTCCACCTTCAAAAATAACGAGTTTATCGTTGATATACAGCCAATATTTGCTGTCGACAGCAATCCGCGCAACCAACTTAGTGGGTAGGTGGTCTATCGTGAAATCTTTTCGAAAACCTGCCCAGACATTGACGGTGTCTCCTTCCGGCAGATCGATACCTATCCATTTTGCTTTCCATGGTTGCGCAGAGGCCTTACCAATCAAAATGTGGCCTATAAAGAAAAATACAACTATTATCTTTAAACTTGATCCGCTCATTTTAAAACAATTAAACGAAGCGCCTGTCCTCATTATAAATTATAGCGATTCTATCAACGTCACCGTATACTTTACCGTCGTATTCGCCGGTAAAGTAGTATCAAAACCTACCATAACCGTTCCCTTATTTTGTTGATTGTAATCTCCGTATTTATAGTTCCCAAATTCACTTTTATATTCTCTTGGATTTTCAGAAGGTCTTATGGTGAGTTTAAAAGGCACCTCCGAATCGACCGTTAGGATCATATCTTTCCCCTGCTGGGAAAGTCTTATCGTATTTTCGTCCATGATTTCCGCGGATGCCGGCGTCACCATATTCCATCTCAAATCGACAGATTCGGCATTCGTTTCTATAAAATCTTCTATTTTTAGAAATGACTCCTCTACGATGACCGCCTTTCTGGTTGCCCGCTTCAGCTCATTGTTCAAGTTTAATGCTGGTGTCAAATCCACCATAGCACCGAGCTCGCGACCCCTATCATACGTTTCGATAATTTCGGATTTACCCTCCACATTATGCCGTTGATTATTAATAGTCAGCGTATTGTGATTTAAATTATTATACCTAAAAATATCCCAACGTTGCGAATTTTGACTCATGTTCCAGAGATCTACGCCCTCGGACTCCAGTGTAATATAGCTCTGCAAACCAAAATCCATTGCCCAACGGAGCTTCCCGACATCATACACAAAGGTACCTTGATCCATATGTCCATGGGGATCACCTGCTCTTCCTCCTTTGATGCCTAGATACTTCCCTTGGCCATCCTTCCAGTTCGTGCGAACAATAGATATTGGCGTCATACCATGCCCCGTATAGGTATTTCCGCGAGGTGGTTTAATTTCCGATAACGTTAGATTTTTCCCAAACACTAAAGCATTAGGTAGGAAGCGGTGTTCGTCCGAATTGATTTTTTTTGTGTACCCACCTTTTTTGATCAGCGGTATTTCCTGATAAATTAAAGCCGGATCTTGTTCATTTTCCGCAAACCAGAATAAAGCAGAGGACGGCGCTACCGCCCGACCACCATCGTAATAATTAAAATAATAGCCAGACGGACCAACAGCATAGAGCATATAGTATGCGGAGGAGGTAAAGCCGGGTGCATTAGACAACCCGAGCTCCGACCCTAAGGCACTCTCTAACGCCGCGAAAAACATCACCTGAAAAGTGGTTCCATAATTCCAGTAGCCCGGACCTTCGGGATAATTTCCGTCCGGCGCATATGTTTCCAACGGCAACTTGGTAGATTCTAGCGCCCGTTCGATAATCGCCGTAGCCTGTTCTTTTTCATCTTCAAAAATAGCCAATGCAGCATACACCAGCCCGCCGTTACACACCGGATTCCAGTTATTATGTCGTGTTAAAAACGAATTGTCCCCGGATACATAGGACGGCTTAAAAGCCTTCTCTACAATGGCCTGCCGAACCAGCTTACGCGTATCGTCTGTTAAGCCATCATAGAGCCAGTCATAAGCGATAGCCACCCCCATTGCCATCTCCCCAACATCAAGAAAATGGGATGGATTCCAAGATTCAAATGCACATACCGCTTTAAGCTCATCCTCTGCCCGTTGCAGATAGCGGGTGTCGCCGGTCATTCGGTAACTATATGATAGGTAATACAAGCGCGTAAGAGCAAGGCGCGATATGGCCAACAGACGTTTACCTTCTTTTTTGAAGACGAGCGTCGGTTCATCAAATAGTTCATCACTAACTTGCCGAATGTAGGTGTCGATTTGTTGAAATTCGGGATTTCGCTGCAAGGAAGCGCGGATAACTTCTTCATCTCCTTGTTTCAGCAAGAGCCTTGGATGACCAGCTATCTTGTCATAATCGTATGATAATTTCGTTTTATCCTGCGCACAACTCCATAGGGAGCAGGTCACAAAACAAGTTATCAAAAGACATTTTATAGTATGAAACATAGATTTATGGTATTTTTTGCAATATACGGTTCTTTAGTTAAGTCTGGCATTGAACACGGGTGCATGCGTCGCGCGAGAAGGGGTTCCCCCTTCTACATAAGGCCAACCATCCTGACCCCATTTTATTTGATCAAGCATCAGCACCCGACCGGAAGGATCGCTGGTGCGCACACCATGATACAATATCCAATCGTTACCGGCGTCATCTTGAACGATCTGCGAACAATGTCCATTGCCCACGAAAGAATCATTTCGATCAATAATTAGGGTTCGTCCGTTATTCATCATATCAAAGCCACTTCTATTATAATAAGGGCCGGCGAGGCTAGTGGAACGTCCTACCACCAATTGATAGGTACTGTTGATTCCCGCACAGCAAGATCCGATAGAAGCAAACATATAGTAGTATCCATCTTTCTTGTGAATATACACCCCTTCGAAATAAGTGCCCGCCACCTGTCTTTTTTCCGCACCCTCTTTTACCGAAAGACCGTCCTCGCTCATCTCAATCAAGTAAATGCCGCGGAAACTTCCCCACATCATATAGTTCCGTCCATTATCTTCGATAAAGCACGGGTCGATGGAGTTTTGCACACCAATCTCATTACTTCGGAATAACGGTCCATGATCCGTAAACGGACCTGCCGGATTGCTCGCTGTGGCCACACCAATGCCGCAGCTCCACTCGCCACCCCATACGGACATGGAGTAATATAGTACGTACTTTCCGTTGATATAGCGGGCATCGGGAGCCCAAAGGCCGCCATTTGGCTCAAACGAAGGGCGAGTGGCATCCGTAAATGCTGTACCCAACAGTTCCCAGTTGACTAAATCGCTAGATTTCATGATCGGAATATTACGGATGTCCTCGGTCGCATATAAATAAAAGAATCCATCTTCCGCTTTGATTAGTGTCGGGTCAGGTAGACTCTGTGCTATCACCGGGTTACTATATAAGTTATCCAGGTAGGAGAAGCGTCGAACATTCGATTGATTGGTCCCAATATCCACACGAACGTCCATGGCGATGCGTTCGCCGAGCTGTGGTGAAAACACCCGAACTAGCGTATCCGTCACCAAAAGAAGGTCGGCGGTATCGCCATCAAAGGTCACGGTAATATTTTCTTCCAAATTCCCAAATCCCGAGCCCATGATATCGACTGGTTCTCCGATATAGGCACGGGTCAGGGAGTCAATAGATGGCTTCGTAAAGCCAAACGTGAAATAGTATTGGTTGGATCGTTCTTCGCCAATCTCCAAGTGTATCTTGGCATAACCAGCCTCGGTTTGAGCAGGCACAACCGCCTCAATCCTGCCTGAGGAGTAATTTACAATCTCTGCAGCTTGGTCGCCAAACATGACCTTGATTGTCGAGCGGTCATCCCCAAAGTTTACGCCGGAGATGATCACATGATTACCAGGGAGTGCCGTTCGCGGAACCACCGCCCTTATTCCAGGTTTATTGCTGTCACCAACGTTCAAGTCATCTATCTTTTTGTCAGAACAGCCTAAAAACAGCACTGCGATAAATAAGGATGCCATGCCGTTTACTATTAATTTTTTTATCTTTTTATCCATCTTTTTCATCGATATAGTTATCTATGCTTGTAAGAAATAAATGGTGATGAAACGATCAGGTTTCATTACAGGGCTTACGATAAACCCGTTTTATTACCATGGAAAACGTTGATCCAGCTGCGTATTAATCGTTACTTCCTGCAATGGGTACGGCAGCAGAAAATGTCGACTCCGGTCGAAGGTTATCCCAGGCTCCCGATAGGTCTGGTGAAAAGCATCAGTTTCCACATAGAACGAATTAAAGCGGATCGCTTCGTCGAGTTGGTCGAGCTTTTCTCTCAATAAATTCCAGCGCACCAAATCCTGTTTGCGCAGTCCCTCAAAGCACAATTCACGCAAGCGTTCATCGACCAGCTCGTTGAAAAAAGCATCATGTTGCGTACTTCCGATATACGGATCCAGCCCTGCCCTCTCCCGCACGATATTTAAACTATTCACCGCTTCCACTGTTGCGTCTGCTGTTCCGAAACGGCCGCCGATAATGGCTTCCGCATGCATCAGCAATACGTCCGAGTAACGTAATAGTGGAAAATTGATACTGGTATAGTTTGGATCAGTAGCTGATCCCGTCACATTGTTTAGAATAGTATACGGAGCGTCTACAATGCTTCGCTGTGTACGCAACGCCTCCATATCCGTAGGTTCCCATCTCCTGTACTTGCCTATCGCAAATTCTTGGTGCAACGGGCGGTCAAAAATATAGCTCATCGTATACCGTTGATTGGCCGAAGAGTAATTGTTACGGTATCCTGCGATATTCCAGGTCATGCGGGTATCCTCCGCTGCATAGCGATTATATAGTGCAACAGAAGCATTCACATTAGCAAAACCTCGGGGAATATCGGATGTTCCGACAAACTCTACACCATTGATATTACCCATCCGTCCGTGTACATTCAACCCCATTTCGATCAAGTTGCCAAAGGACACCTCATAAAGTGATTCCCGCAAATCGTACCGATTTTGCAGGTAATTCATGAAGTGGTTACGATAGCTCTGCGGATCGGTAGCGTAAGGCACAATATGGTGCCAGCCATCTTGAATAATGATTTCGCATTGTTGTCTGGCTTTCTCAAAATACTGCCCGGGATTGTCAAAATAACAATCTGCTTCATTTTCTGCCAGGTAGGGTTGAAAGCCACCCATACGTAGATACAAGCGTGCCAGCATGCCGTGCGCCGCCATTTTATTGGGTTCGCCCGGAACGTAGTCGGGGTTATTGGCATGAAGCAGATGTTCTACAGCAAACAAATAATCGCGTTCCACCTGTTGGTAAACGTCTAGCACAGGAGAAGCGGCAACATGATTATCATCTTGATTAGCGCTGGGCGTTAGACGGATAGGCACAGGACCAAACCAATTCGCCAAATTAAAATAGGCAAATGCGCGCATAAAACGAGCCTTGGCTAAGTACAGGTTTGTTTGTTCCTCAGAAAACATCTGTGGATCTAAGTTCTTTTCTAGTTGGTTCACCAAGTTGATCATGCTGTAGAAGTGTAGCCAGATATTCTGCACTTCATCACTGGAAGAGGTATACGCATATCGAGCCGCTCCCCAGTTGGCAGCAGAAGCGTTCGTATACATCTCGTCCGTACCGCTTTCCAACACCACATTAAACTTATAACCATACATATCATCGTTGGCCATGCCGCTGTAGATCCCGGCAAGCGCCATTTCCACTTCCGATGCGGAAGAATAGAAAGTCTCGTCCCGCCAAGTCGATAGCGGGTCTAAGTCAAGAAATTTCTTGCATCCGGCACTTATACATGCGGTTAGCAAAGCCATCATGGCTACGGCCACTCGAAATCTTTTTGTATTCATCATTTCCTAATTTTATACCGTTTTATAATCGATTAAAAAGAAAGTTCCAGTCCGGCCGATATGGTCATGCTCTGCGGATAAGCAGAGTAATCCAATCCAGGGGTTAACGCCCCAAACCTTCCTACAGACACATCGGGGTCGTAGCCTTCATATTTCGTTAAGGTTAGTAGGTTCTGTGCGGAGAGTGATACTCTACATCGCTTCATACGGACGCGCGATATCAAATCCTCGGGAAGATTATAACCGAAGGAAACCGTCTTTAGCTTGAGGTAGGAACCATCCTGTATATGCCTTGAATCCAACTTATACCCGAAGGGTGTTAACAAGTTCGTACCATCGAAACGCATGCCGCCGATCTCGGTATCCGGATTTGTCGGTGTCCAAAAGTTCGTTAATGACTTTAGTCCATTTCTGCTAGTCTGGTATATATTTCCATATTCCGACTGGTTTCCATTCAACAGGTCGAATCCATACGCCCATTGCAGTAGAAACTGCAAATCGAACGCCTTGTACTGGAAATTATTGAACAACCCACCGGTATGTTTTGGATGTGGGTTACCGATAATCGTCCGGTCGTCCTGATTGATAATCCCGTCGCCATTCACATCCTTAAACCGTACCATTCCCGGCTTAGTGACACTCACATGTGTCGGAATTCCCTCCTTAAGAGTATAAGTTCCATTTTGGAAGCTGAAATCGTCCATCTGGTAAAGCCCATCGAATACGAAGCCGTACATCATACCTACTGGCTGGCCGACTTCAGTAATATACTGATACTCCGTCTGCATGAACTGCACATCCCACTGTGGATCGGTGCGAATCTCATTCTGACCACTGTTCAACTGTATCGTTTTGGTCCGGTTGAAAGAAATATTCAAATTGGTACTCCACGTGAAGTTAGCGTTTCGGATATGCTGTGACTCGAGCGTAAATTCTATTCCACGGTTGGAAACCTCGCCCACGTTTTGTTGTACACGGGCAAAGCCGGTACTTGGTGCCATATCAGCCGCCAGCAACAAATCTACCGTATTCTTCTGGTAAACATCTACCGTCAAATTATACCGTCGGAGGAGCTGTAAGTCTAAACCGACGTTGGTTTGTTCCGTTTTTTCCCAGCGCAGGTCCGGCACCGCCATATTGCTTTGAAAGGCCCCTGGAACATAACCTTGGTTGGCGCCCAGTATATAGCCGCTATTCGAGTTGACACTAAAAAGATTGTACGCCACGAAATCCCCTACACGGTTATTTCCCGTAGCGCCCCAGCCCCCGCGAAGCTTAAGATCGGTAATTGCTTCTATAGGTTTGATAAAAGGTTCCTCAGAAAGCCGCCATGCGAGGGAAAATGAGGGGAAATAGCCCCAGCGGTTGGCTGTACGAAACTTTGAAGAGCCGTCTGTACGCATCGTTGCGGTCAGTAAATATTTGTTGTCGTACGTATAGTTTACCCTTCCAAAGACCGAAAACAACGAATTTCTGGAATAGTCCGTACTGGCAATGGTTGACGCGGTCGCAATCCCTAAGTTATAGATACCAAACTCATCGGTAGGCAGGTTGGTGTTCTGTAGGCTATTGAACTTAGATGTATTGTACTGCGCTTCGAGTCCAGCCAATACGCCGTAATTGTGTTTACCAATCTGGTCTTTATACCGCAATGTATTGGAGGTTGACAACACATCCCAGCGATTGTTCGTCAACGAACCGTTGATTCCCCTACTGGTACGGGTTGCTTCATAAGAGTCTCGTTTATGGAAAGTCGTCGTTTCCCGGAGACTCGCTCGATAATTACCCATCATGCTCAGCGTCAATTTTTTCGTTATATTATAATTGAAACCAAGCGTACCGCCCAATACATCGTCAAGCCGAAAGCGATCGGTACTCTGCATTCTGCGAACGGGATTCAGAAGATAAGGGTCAGTATCTTCTACACCGGCCTCATCGCTGTCTGTCCAGTTGATCGGCGTCAAAGGGCGTAAAGATATCGCATCACGGATGATACTGTGTCTTGAATTTCCAGACGCTATCTGTCCATCGTGGTTGTTCCGGCTGTACTCGAACTGCACATTAGCCTCAAAATTAGGCGCGATTTTGTGTGTGAATTTCAACCGGTTATTGATTTTCCGGAAATTCGTCTCAATTAATGTTCCTTGTTGATTGACGAAGTTTCCACTATATAAGAACGTCGTTTTACTGTTGCCTCCGCGCAACGAAAGCGACTGATTCGTCGAGTTCGTCGACCTGAATATCTCGTCTTGCCAATTGATGCCTTCTACATCGCGGTATAATTCCGGATCCACATACTGCCGGTTAAAGAGCTCTACATTCGTGCCGGGCACATAATTGTCATTGGCGTATGCCAACTTTTGTTGATAAAGCACGTATTCATAAGGATTCATCACATTCATACGGGTCGGGATATGTTCAAACCAGGCCGACGAACGGATGTCTACATCGGTACGTCCGTCGTTATTCCCACCATAGGTATTGATCACGACGACCCCATTTGCGCCTCGCGAGCCATAGATAGCGGTCGCGGAAGCATCTTTCAGAATATCAAAACTCTTAATATCGCGTGTATTGATGGTACCTGGATCAAACCCTTCCAATGGTACACCGTCCACGACATAAAGCGGAGAGTTGTCACCCGTTATGGAGTTTCCGCCCCGGATCACGATCTGCAAAGGTGCCCCCGGCGTACCATCCTGTGAAGTCACCTGTACGCCTGCTACCCGACCGGCTAACGCCTGATCGAAGTTGGCTGCCGGTGCTTCCGCAAGTTGCTTGGTGTTGACACTAGCTACCGAACCCGTTAGATCCTCTTTTCGGATCACATCGTAGCCGATCACCACTTCCTCCAGCTTCACATCTTCTACCTCCAACACCATGTCGATCTGCTGCCGACCGAGGACAGCCTGTTCTTCTCGGCGAAATCCGAGGGAAGAAAAAATCAACACCGCATCGGATGGTACGTTATTAATGACATACGTTCCCTGCTCAGTCGTGGTTGATCCGCCTGTTTTTCCTTTTATAGAAACACTGACGCCTCCGATCGGTGTTCCACTTGCCTCTCTTACTGTCCCTTTCACACTTTGCTGCGCCTGTGCGGAGAAAGCGGAAAGGACACTGATAATTAGTATAATAAATAGGTTACTCCTCATATTTTATTAATTAGTATATCCAATAACTTAGTTTTCTGGTTCTACCGCTCTGTAATGGAAATCTGAAAGGAAGAAAATTCCCCCTCGTCCCGGTGCGGATGCGTTGTTCAGCAATTCTCCTTCGAAATAAGAAGCAATTTTAAACGCTACGGTAAAGGTTGTAGAAACCTGTTCCACAGGAATAGCATAGGTACATTTCACCCACTTGCCGTAAAAGGTACCAAGCTCTGGCCGCTTACGCCCTTCGGGATCAGCCCCCTTTTGGTCTCCAGGATACGGGGTTCCGATAAACTCCGGACCCCATGGCGCCCCAGAAGAATTGCTGCCCGCCGTACCTTCGGAACGTTGACAGCGCATCACATCATTGACCTGTGTCCAAGTACCGTTCTGCCAGTTGCCATTCGCGTCCTGAATAGCGCCCCCGGTATAATCTGTGGAAATATACACTTCCATATCCGCAGGTGTACGGCCATCTGCCATATAGGTCTGGAAGTGTGGCATATAATAATAGTCAAAAGATAGCTCGTAACCGTATTCAAACGGCGTTAAATCCTGCGTGTTGGTGACCATCCAGCTTGTCGTTGGTGTGGTGGCGTTTGATCCGTTATGCAGTTGGTTTTCAAGTACGGTCTGCGTGGTATTTTCCCGTGGTCGTTCGGGCGGTGCCACAAAGGCCCGGCCGGAACTGTTGTCAATTTCACCCCAGATATCATCGCCGATACCACGTTGAATAACCTGTACCGTGAAACCGTCACCTCCGGTAGGATATGACCCGGACGTCCGTAGGGTAGGATAAAAGAAATAAATCGTTTCTCGCGGCATGACTTCCGGCCGATCGGTGATGATGGTGGTTAGCTTCCCGTCGAACAAGACCTCTTCGCCCGTAATATTGCTGACAACACGCACGACCGGCATCAATGTATCGTAACTCGAATAGACATAATTTGGGGAAAGGGAAACCTCTCCTGTTTTGCCATCAATGACCAGCTTATCTTCTTCTGTTGCCAGTTCGTAGGTTACATCAGGGTTGGCGCTCGGCAGAAGTGGAGCGGAGGTTTTACTATCCATTTGGCCATACACTAAATTTTGGTTTTTTGGTGTATAAACAAGATTGGTCGGCAATAGCGGCCCGACGTTCAAATGAAATGCTTTCTTAAACACAGTTTCATACTTGGAAACACCATCCTGCGTCGTTACCTTAATATCAAAATAGTAGTCGCCCGCGGTAAAAGTGTGCCCAGCAGCTACCGTGATAATGCCATTGCTCGCTGTGTTCTCCGAAGCAAAAAAAGTAAGTGGGTTTCCATATTCATCCACATAACCTGCATCTGGGCTGATGGGAATATCCACCACGTGGCTCTCGCCGATACGTATGTACTGCAGGTAGGAATCATCCAAAGAAGAACCGTCGCTTCTCGAAATACCGATCAGCTCAAACTTTGGTGTCAGTCCACCGGTCTGTACCGTCGGTGGGGCCGTCACAATCTGGCCGCCCTCCCGGGCATTGCCAACACTTACATACCGCAGATCGTAGGGAGCTCCCGGCGGGTTGGTTCTAAAATCATCCTTACAAGAGAAGGAGACTATCACCCAACAACAGAGCAGGAATAAAAGCCGTGTCTTATTTTTCATGATCGATTCGTTTATAAAAGGTAGCATATATACAACATGCCTCCCTTAGTTTTATAATTGTTTTTTAATTTAATTAATGGTTTTAATAACTGTCTGTTGCAAATATCAAAAAACAATATGCATCACAGCGGGGGTAAAGCGTCTAAATTGAGGGGTCATTTTAAAATTATCTGTTATGGCACTTGGCATACGTCTGCTATTAAATTTGCTCGCTAACCATCATCTACGTTAGAAAAAAGTTGGACATTTCACACCTTTTATTCAGACGATTACCCCCCTATCCCTACGGTGAAAATTTCTTTAATTTGTTTTGTTGCTAACAATCCATATAATACTAATGAGCAGAAACCCTATAATATCCTTTTAATGTAAAACACATCCCTTTAAATAAATATACAATAGAATGAACATAATCAAGTCAACCTTGCTTTTATCCGCCCTGACATTTTTTGGCTGCCAGACAGACGATAGCAGCAAAGTATTATTGGATAGAAGTGAAAAACAGCTTTCAACCCTACGCATCGCAGCACGCGAAGAGAACAAAAATCCTAGAACCTTAACAAAAGACGGCCATATTCATTGGATCCAATCTTCTTATGATTGGACAGAAGGATTTTGGCCGGGTACCTGTTGGATGCTATACGAAGTTTCCAAAGATAAAAAATGGAAAGACGCCGCGGCAGCTTCACAGAAATTATTTAGGGAACATAAAGATCTGACCACAGATCATGATTTGGGTTTCATTTTTAACAACTCATATGGAAAAGCTTATAGAATAACGCAGGAAGAGCAATACAAGCAAGTATTGATCGATGCCGCCAATGCATTGTCTACCCGGTTCAATGATACGGTCGGTTGCATACAAAGCTGGGACGTGGACCATGGTTGGCAATCCGAGAGAGGTTGGACATTTCCGGTCATCATCGACAATTTGATGAATCTAGAGATGTTATTCGAAGTAAGTAATATCACGGGCGATAGTAGCTATAGAACGATCGCTATTGCGCATGCCAATACGACTATGGCGAACCATTTTAGACCAGATGGCAGCTCCTTCCACGTCATAGACTACGATCCTGAAACGGGGAAAGTAGCCCATAAAGTAACCGCACAGGGCTATTCCGATGAAAGTGCGTGGGCGCGTGGACAAGCTTGGGCTTTATACGGATACACGATGTGCTATCGTTATACGAAGGATAAAAAATACCTTGATTTTGCGGAGAAAATAGCTGCCTTTATACTGAATCACCCAAACTATCCGGAAGACGGCGTTCCCTATTGGGATTTTGACGCGCCGAGTATTCCAAATGAAATCAGAGATGCTTCGGCTGGCGCCATTATTGCTTCTGCATTGTTGGAATTGAGCACGTACACAGGTGATAAGTACCTCACACCCGCACAGCATATTCTTGACGCTTTGTCAAGTGATACATACACCGCAAAGACGGGAGAGAACGGAAACTTTATTTTAAAACACAGTGTCGGAAGTATTCCTCATGGAAACGAAATAGACGTTCCATTAAACTATGCTGATTACTATTATATAGAAGCACTAATTCGCCTTAGGGAAAGAGGACTATAATGCTTAAATTTGGGCTCATAACCGTGTTTCGAATGAACATTTATCTCTTTTGTTTTACACTTTTTTGGGGGACATTTTTACAAGCGGTACATGCACAAAAGCTAAAAAATATACCGGATGATCTAAAATTCCAACATTTCACTTCTGTAAATGGTTTATCCCAAAGATCCGTAGCAGACATTATACAGGATAAGAAAGGATTTATATGGTTCGGAACACGGGATGGCCTAAATAAATTTGATGGTCAAAAATTTGTGGTTTATAGACACAATACAACAGACAGTGCGAGTTTAAGTAACAGCAACATACATGCGATATATGAAGATCAGGGCGGGAATCTTTGGGTGGGTACCGAAAGGGGGTTAAACAAATATAATCCTGCCACAGACAAATTCATTCGTTATACATTCGCGGATTCCCCTCATGCCGTGGCGGATAACTTGGTACACGATATTACACAGTTAAGCAGCCGCATATTATGGGTCGCCACCGAGAACGGGATTATCCAATTGGATATACAGACAAATGAAATCAAAAAAATTCAAAAACAAGCCGGCAAGCCACATTCCCTGAGCGACAATAACCTACGGTCCTTTTTACGGGATGGGGATGGCAATATCTGGATCTGTAATACCCGTTATATTGATGTATATAATATCCAGCAAGGTCAGTTTAAACGCTTGGAGTATCCACAGAAAGCCAATAAGAGTAGCATCCACCTGAATGACCTTCCTTCCCTATATCTCGATAAGAAAAACACACTATGGCTCGGATATGAGCAGGGTCTTGCACGGTACGACCGCTCTACGGAAAGCTTTGTCGACTTCGAATTTAAGCAATCGAAAGCCATCACCAGCGCTACACGTACCATCTGCGAAGACCATGCCGGAAACCTGTGGATAGGCAGCTATTCAGGACTCTACATTCTAAGTGCCGACCGTCAGGAATTAAAGCATGTTGTACACGATCCGGATAATTCCGGCAGCCTGAGCCAAAACTCGATCTACCGCATTATTCGCGATTCGCGGGGCGACATGTGGATCGGAACCTGGGCCGACGGCATCAATTACTACAACCGGGACAACACCGTTTTCAAAAACATACACGCAGGAAATACCGCCAATAAGCTCAACTACAAGGTGGTCAGCGGCATGGCCGAGGATGCATCCGGCAACCTATGGATAGGTACCGAGGGCGGCGGGCTGAACTACTACAACAGAAACACACAGAAGTTTACCTATTATACCCATCGTGCAAACGACCCACATAGCATAAGTGCCAACAACATAAAATCAGTCATTATTGGCCGCGACAGCAATATTTGGATAGGTATGCACGATGGTGGGCTAGATCTTCTAACCGCTAGCGAAAAGCCCTTTAAATTTCAAAAAATAGACTTTCCTCCGAACCAAAATATTTCTTTAAAAGCTTATAAAGTGCTTACTCTTTTTGAAGACCATAATGGTAACATTTGGATCGGCACGCTCACCGGGGGATTGATTTTCTATGACACAGATAGAAAAATGCTGTCGAAAATCGATAAGGACATCAAAACAGTGATGAGCATAACCCAGACCGAAAACCCGGACTTATTACTTATTGGTGGGAACAACGGTATAGAAACTATTCATATCCATACAAAACAGAAACAGCGCGTACAAGTAAAGGAACACGCCCAAACGGAGCCCCTTCTCTATGTAAATACCATATTCGTAGACCCATCCGGCCATTACTGGATCGGAACAGAAGGGCAAGGGTTGTATATATACAATCCTAAAGAACAAACAACAAAATCTTACAGTAAAAAAGACGGTTTACCAAATGATATTATCTATGGTATTCTACCCGACGACAACGGTAAGATCTGGGTAAGTACCAATAACGGAATCAGCCAAATCGATCCCGCATCCAACACGCTAAAAAACTACAATCAATCAGACGGTCTACAAGGAAACGAGTTCAACTATGGCTCTTTTTTTAAAACAGGTAAAAACGAGTTGTTCTTTGGCGGTACAAACGGATTGTCTTACTTCGACCCAAAGGATCTTCGAAGAAATACGTTTGTGCCTCCGATTGATATTACCAATATCGATGTAAATAATGCGCTTTTCCGTAAAATCACAGATTCGGTGACGACCATTATCCTCGCGTACAACGAAAATAATTTTAGTATAGATTTTACCTCATTAAGCTATATGCGCCCCGAGAAAAACGAGTTTGCATATAGGTTGGAGGGATATGACGAAGATTGGAACTATATTGGAAACCAGCGACGCGCTGTATACACCAATATTCAGCAGGGAGAATATGTTTTTAAAGTAATCGGGGCTAATAATGATGGGATCTGGAATGAGCGGGGGACAACACTTCGTATACATGTACTCCCTCCTCCATGGAAAACTTGGTGGGCGTATTTACTTTATTTTATCTTGTGTAGCAGCCTGTTTCTTTACATCCGAAAATTAACTCTTCTACGTATAAAAGAGCGAAAAGAAAAAGAACGGGCAGAAGAGATCAATCAATTGAAGCTTCAATTGTTCACGGATATATCGCATGACTTTCGAACACCACTAACGTTAATCATCAGCCCCCTTGAAAAGATGGTTCACAAAAAACTAGGTGATTCTTATATTCAGCGGCAACATGATATTATGTTGAAAAACGCAAGGATGCTATTACAGTTGGTCAATCAGATATTAGATTTTAGAAAAAGTGAATCCGGAAAGCTTACCTTACAAGCCACAAAAAATAATATCGTGCCTTTTATCGAGGAGGTTAAAAGCTCCTTTGACGCACTTGCAGATAAAAAAAACATCCAATATCGGTTCATCACGCGCCATGATCATATTCCCGTCTGGTTCGATAAGGCTAAGCTGAAAAACATGTTGTTTAACCTATTGTCGAATGCCTTCAAATTCAGTCATGACGACAGCGATATAACGATATATGTTTCTACTACCTCAAAGAAAGTGAATGGTAAGCTTGTGAATTATGTAAAAATTAGTGTCCTTAATTTCGGGCCAGTTATCTCCAAAGAAGATCTTCCGCTCATTTTTGAGCAGTTTTACCAGCTTCCTTACAAACAAAAGAATCTCGGATCCGGTATAGGACTTTCCCTGACCAAGCGACTCGTGGAGCTTCATCGGGGCAAGATCATCGTCAACAGCTCTGAAACCAAGGGTACACGTTTTAGTATCTTATTAAAGTTGGGAAACGAACATCTGGAAAAAAATGAATGTATAGAAGAATCAGCTATCTTCGAAAGATACGAAGAAGACTTCCAATACGTGGATGTAGGAGAAGATCAACTTGACCTACAGCAAGAGATAGGTATAGACGCAGAACCTTCGTCCGACACCCATTTTGTGGAAAGCCGACAAAATCTTCTCATTGTGGAAGACAACATCGATCTTCAAAAGTTCATTCAAGAAATATTCAAGGACAAATACCGTGTTTTCACCGCCGAAAACGGAGAAGATGCTATTGCGATCGCTCATCAAGAAACTATTGACCTGATTGTCAGCGATGTGCAAATGCCGATTATGGACGGTTTTGAACTCTGCCGATACATCAAAACAACGCTGATCTGCAGTCATATTCCGGTGATATTGTTAACGGCAAAAACATCCTCGGTCCACCAAGAGAAAGGCTATCGTACGGGAGCAGATGCCTATATTACCAAACCTTTTAATGCAGAAATTTTGGCGCTTAGGGTCGATAATTTATTAAAAACGAGAGCCAATCTAGTCCGCAAATTTAAACAGGATACTATACTGGAGCCTAAGAAGCTGACTATATCTTCACCCGATGAACTTTTTTTGGAAAAAGCAATTTCTGTTGTGGAGCATCATATTAGTGACCCGGATTTCAACGTTAGCGCATTCATCGAACAGATGAATATGAGCCGTACGGTTATCTATACAAAACTAAAAGCGCTTACCGGTCAAAATCTTTCTACTTTTATTCGGCTCATCCGACTTAAAAAAGCAAGCACACTGATTACCCATACACCAATGAATGTATCACAGGTAGCTTACGAAGTCGGTTTCAACGACCTCAAGTATTTCCGGGAGAGTTTTAAAGAATTATATAAGGTTACACCTTCGGAATATAAAAAACAATACCAGGAGAAAAAACATCAGGCATAGGAAAATACCATCTCTCGCATAAACACGATCAAGACAATCATCGCTAAAAATGTAGCCAACACCACGCCATTAGCTGTAGCTTCTTTTTCGTTACGGTATAAGAAACGAACCGAAATAAGGTTCAGGGTAGCAGCAATTACATACAAAGCGATAGGCTTTTGTATAAATAAAGACGTTTGAATGGAGGTAAAGATCGTTGCTAAATGAGCCAGCAATGGAAAAATAACCCCTAATGCCATACCTATCCAAAAGTTATTTTTCATTCCTATTTCACATCAAAATTCCACGAATTTAATTCCGTGATGGTATGGTGAGCGGTCATATCAAACTGTGTCGGCACAATGGAAACATAGCCATTACTCAAAGCATAAGCGTCGGTATCCTCTCCTCTGTCCAACAATTGAAATTTACCCGTCATCCAAAAATATTCTCTATCATAAGGATCCAAACGCTCGTCAAACTCCTCAAACCACTTAGCAGTAGCCTGTCTACATATTTTTATTCCTTTCAGCTCTTGGCTGATATGTGGAAAGTTAACATTCAATAAGGTCGCTTTTTGCAATCCGTGATCCAGCACCTGCTGTGCTATAGCCCTTACATAGGGTCGGCAATGGGAAAAATCGGCATGATGGGAAAAATCATCCAAGGAGAATCCAATCGATGGAATATCCTCTATGGCCCCTTCTACGGCAGCAGACATTGTGCCCGAATATAATACGTTGATCGAATAATTCAATCCGTGGTTGATGCCCGATACGCACAGATCCGGCTTTTTACCTTTAAAAATCTTATTTACGGCAAGCTTAACACAGTCTACCGGCGTGCCAGAGCATTTATACATCTCCACACCTTCATACAAATCGATTTTATCCAAGCGGAGCGGCTTGCCAATGGTAATGGCGTGCCCCATCCCTGATTGCGGACTGTCGGGAGCCACCACAACGACATGACCTATTTTTTGCATTTCTTCCAGCAACACCTTGATTCCAGGAGCAGTAATGCCATCATCGTTGACGACCAAAATCGTCGGTTTCTTCTTTGCCATAGGGCGAAAATAAGGTTTATGTTCTTTTTTTTGCTTAATTTATACAAAATTCATCATTTTTCTATTTGTTCTTGTATACGTAAAGTATAACTTTGGAAGTCAATTAAAACAGATATGCAACAAAAATCAGATATAGGCGTCATTGGTATCGCCGTTATGGGGGAAAACCTTATCTTAAATATGGAAAGCAAAGGCTTCCATGTGTCTGCTTACAACCGTACAGTAGACAAGGTAGAACATTTTGTCAACGGTCGCGCAAAGGGTAAAAATATCTATGGAGCTACTTCCATCGAGGATTTGATCCAGTCGTTAAAAAGTCCGCGGAAAGTGATGTTAATGGTAAAAGCCGGGAAACCTGTTGATGACTTCATCGAGCTATTGATTCCACATCTGGATGAGGGCGATATCATTATCGACGGCGGAAACTCCCATTTTCCGGATACCGAGCGGCGAACCAAATATGTAGAAAGCAAAGGTTTGTATTATATCGGAACCGGTGTGTCAGGCGGAGAAGAAGGTGCATTATTGGGTCCATCGATCATGCCAGGCGGTTCTTCGGCAGCATGGCCTGCCGTACAGCCAATTTTTCAGTCGATTGCTGCAAAAGTTGCCGATGGTTCTCCATGCTGCGACTGGGTAGGTTCCGGTGGCGCAGGACATTTTGTGAAAATGGTGCACAACGGTATTGAATATGGCGATATGCAGCTGATCAACGAAACTTATCACATCATGAAAGATGTGCTGGGTATGACACCCGATCAGATGCATGAAGTGTTCAAGGAATGGAATGAAGGTGAGTTGGATAGCTACCTGATTGAGATTACCCGTGACATTTTAGCATTTAAGGATGAAGACGGCGAGCCGCTAGTGGACAAGATTCTTGATACCGCCGGACAAAAGGGTACCGGTAAATGGACAGGAACGGTAGCGCTTGATCTGGGCATACCGCTTACGCTTATTGCCGAGTCGGTATTTGCGCGTTGCTTATCGGCACTGAAAGATGAGCGCGTAGCAGCTTCTAAGGTGTTAGAAGGGCCAAAGCCATCTTTCGATGGGGACCGCCAAGCGTTCATCAATGACCTACGCGACGCGTTATATGCGGCTAAAGTTATCTCCTACGCACAGGGATATCAAATGATGGCCGCGGCTGCCAAGGAATTTGGCTGGGAATTAAACTACGGCAGTATAGCGCTCATGTGGCGCGAGGGATGTATCATCCGTTCTGCTTTCTTAAGCAAGATCAAAGAAGCCTTTGATAAAAATCCGGCATTGCAAAACCTGATTCTGGATGATTTCTTTAAAGATAAAATTCAAACAGCCCAGCATGGCTGGCGCCGGGTGGTTGCAACGGCGGTTACCAACGGTATTCCTGTTCCTTGCCTCAGTGCCGGCTTGATCTACTATGATGGCTATCGCTGCGAACGCCTGCCGGCAAATCTGTTGCAGGCACAGCGTGACTATTTCGGCGCGCATACCTACGAGCGCCTCGACAAACCACGTGGTGAGTTTTTTCATACCAACTGGACAGGTCGCGGTGGGGAGACTTCCTCCACAACCTACGACGTATAAGTCTAAAATTTTATTTAGATTTTTTCATTTCATGCGCTGGGGCTTCCTCAGCGCATTTTTTTAAATATAAACCCGTATCTTTCGTTAAAAATCATGAGCATGGAAAGAAGAAATTTTCTAAAATCAGTGACTGCCGCAGGTTTAACCGGTACGTTGCTTACATCCTGTACCTCCTCGGTGGAGAAAGGCACAAAGTCTGCTAACACAATCGCAAATGGTACCATTTTACATAGTGTATATTTTTGGTTAAAAGACGATATTACCGAGGAAGAAGAGCAGGATTTCCTAAACTTTTTTGAAGAGCTTCGCAAAGTACCTGGTGTGCAAACCTTGCAATACGGAAAACCTGCTCCTACCAATCCACGCCCGGTTGTTGACAATTCCTTTCAATACAACTTGGTCGTTACCTTTCAGAACATGGACGATATTAACACGTACGAAACACATCCTGCGCATATTTCCGCAGCGGAGCAATACAGTAAATATTGGACAAAAGTGGAGGTTAGGGATACGATCATTATGTAAACGTTTCCGAAGATATTTGCCTTTAAGTGCACTTTAACTCTTATCTTAGACCATTTATCAGTTTAATCATTATAATACTATGGCAAACCATACCATTTTCGAGAGTCGATATGCGATTGGACCCAATGAAACGAAATCATTGGATACCAAGGGCCTTCGTGAAAACTTCCTGATTGAAACCGTTTTCGCAGCGAATAAAATCCATTTTGTATATAGCCACTACGACCGTTATATGGCCGGTGGCGCAATGCCTGTCGACGGACGCTTGCAACTGGAGACTATAGATGATCTTTTGAAGGAACCCTACTTTCTTTCCAGACGGGAGCTAGGCGTTATTAACGTGGGTGGAGATGGAAAGGTAGAAGTAGATGGTACGGTCTATGAAATTGGTCACAAGGAGGCTTTATATGTAGGAAAAGGCGCGAAAGAAGTCTTTTTCAGCAGCAATGATGCCTCGAACCCGGCGAAGTTTTATCTGAATTCTACGCCGGCACACCACAGTTTTCCAACAAAGCGAGTGACCAAAGCCGAAGCAAATAAAATAGAACTCGGCGCCATGGAAACAGCAAACCACCGCGTTATCAACCAGATGCTACTACACAAGGTACTAGATACCTGCCAATTGCAGATGGGCATGACCGAACTACAACCAGGTTCTGTATGGAACACCATGCCATCCCACACACACGACCGCCGTATGGAAGTATACTTCTATTTCGATTTACCAAAAGACCAAGCCGTTTCTCATTTTATGGGACCAATTGATGAAACACGTCATATTTGGATGAAAAACGAGCAGGCCGTTATATCTCCTCCATGGTCTATCCATTCGGGCGCCGGAACCAGTAACTATACGTTTATCTGGGGAATGGCCGGTGAAAACTTGGACTACGATGATATGGATAAATGTGCCATAACGGATTTAAAATAGCAACAGCGATGCAGAAAACGATTTGGTCGATCCTAGCTTATGCTTTGTTGAGTGCAAGCTGCGCTGAGCAACAGAAAGGCATTGTCGTCAGCAATCCAACGGATGTTGCACGCCAGGAGCTCATCAGTATTCCCTATGATGAGTTTACAACACATTTTGATGTAGACTCTATCTTTTCAGTCAAGCTGATGGATACCGAGACTGCGCTTCCATATCAACTGGAAAAAAGAGGAAATACCACCCCTGAAAACGTATTGATTTGGATACCTGTAGATGCGAAAGGTGAAGTTACACTATCTGTAACAAAACAGGAGGCCAAACCGGCGTTCAAAGCACAAACCTTTGCTCGCTTTGTGCCAGAGCGTTTTGACGATTTCGCCTGGGAAAACAATGTACTTGCTTTTCGTATGTATGGCAAAGCGCTAGAGGGACGACCAGATGATGCACAGGGGATGGATGTATGGGCAAAACGAACAGAAGAATTGGTGATAGACAAATGGTATAAGGATAACGATTATCATACCGACCACGGCGAAGGACTGGACTATTATTCGGTCGGGCAGACCGTGGGTGCGGGCGATATAATGCCTTATTTTGATGGTAAAGTGCATTTCACCAAACACTATCGGGAATACCAAATACTAGACAATGGTCCGCTTCGAACCACATTTCAACTCACTTTTGAACCGGAGGAAATAAACGGGCAAATGATCTCCCTGACCAAAACCATATCGCTCGATGCGGATCAACACTTCAATAAAGTTGTCATCGACCTTAAAAACCAACAGTCGGAAAGCACGCCTGTAGTCGTTGGGCTAGCAAGACGAGGAGAAAGCGAACCGCAGTACGACTTTAACGAATCAAACGGTAGCTTGGCTTATTGGGAGCCAGATATCCAGGGGCATGGCCAAACCGGAACGGCATTAATATTAACGGAAAACAAATCCACGTTTATCGATAACGATAATGCACAGTTTTTACTGGGCACTGAAGTTCAGCAGAATAAGCCTTTTGTATATTACAATGGCGCTGCTTGGAACAAAGCGGGTCAGGTGACTTCTGCCGACGAATGGAAAGGCCTTGTCGAAAAACAAGTAGAAAAATTAAAAAATCCTTTGGTTGTTAAACTAAAATAAAAACATAAAAAATGTCTATTCTAAATACATTTGATCTATCCGGAAAAGTGGCCTTGGTTACAGGCTGCAAACGCGGAATCGGAAAAGCCTTAGCTGAGGCACTTGCTGAAGCCGGTGCTGATGTTATCGGCGTATCGGCAACATTAGAATTGGAAAATTCCAAAGTTGCCCAGTCCGTAGAAGCCATCGGACGCAAATTTTATGCTTATCAATGTGACTTCGCCAATCGCGAATCGCTTTATCAATTCATTGAGCAGGTAAAAAAAGACCATCCAGTTATTGATATCTTGTTCAATAATGCTGGCAACATCTTGCGTAAACCCGCTGCGGAACACCCTGATGAATATTGGGATCAAATTATCGAAATCAATCAAAATGCACAATTTGTGTTGACCCGTGAAATCGGGAAAGACATGATCGCTCGTGGTTCCGGAAAAATTGTTTTCACCGCTTCTTTATTAACATTCCAAGGGGGTATCACCGTACCGGGTTATGCGGCATCCAAAGGTGCAATCGGCTCATTGACCAAAGCTTTTGCCAACGAGTGGGCCTCTAAAGGTGTGAATGTGAATGCAATTGCTCCGGGATATATCGCTACAGATAATACGGAGGCTCTGCGCGACGATCCGGAGCGTTCCGCTTCTATCCTCGGGCGCATCCCTGCGGGGCGTTGGGGCGAACCGGAAGACTTTAAAGGTCCTGCCGTATTCCTGGCCTCCAAGGCTTCGGATTATGTACACGGTACAATCCTAACCGTAGATGGCGGCTGGATGGGCAGATAATTAATTAGCTGATTCGATTTTCAACGCATCCTCCACAATACTAAGGATGCCGTCCATATCAAAGGGTTTGGGCAAAAACATATCTGCCCCTGCATCAAGCGCGATGGTTTTACCATCGCGACTTGCAGATATACATAAAATAAATATATTGCTCAACTCCCGGTCCTTTCTTATTTTCTGAATCAACAAATCACCAGAAATGACGGGCATCCATAAATCTACAATGAGAACATCCGGTTTGTACTGGCGCAACCTTTCATATGCATTTATGCTGTTCGTCTCTACAATCGTCTCTGCATCAATAAATTCAAATATCATTTCCAACATTTCGGAAATGCCTTTATCATCGTCACAAATGAATATTTTTTTCCGTGTCATTACTGTTGTTCTTTTATAGGAAGCGTAAAACTAAACGTCGACCCTTCTCCTAATTCGCTTTCTACCCATATCATCCCTTGGTGCTGTTTAATAATCTGTTCACAGATATATAATCCCATGCCCATCCCCGCAAACTTCTCTTTTACTGCACCAACCCTATAAAACCTATCGAACACTTTCTTTTGATCCTTTTGTTCAATTCCCACGCCAGAATCTGTAATCGAAAACTTAATATGTCCTTTCAATCGAGATAAATAAACATGAACCTGCTTCTGCGAAGGGGAATATTTAATGGCATTCGATACAAGATTTCCGACCACCTGACTTAGATGCGTTTCATCTCCGTTATAAACAACCCCTGTACTCCCTTTCAAGATTATCGTATGGTCGTCGCTATTAAACTGGACATGTTCTATAGTATCACGTACCATCTGATCGAAATCAAAATTTTTATGATGGATGTCTAGATTCCCAGATTGGATTTTCGATACATCCAAAAGCTCAACGATGAGTTTATCCAATCGTTCAATCTGGCTGACTGATTTCTGCACAACCTCATTGAGTTTTTTATTGTCATCTGGCATCAATCTTCTGATTAACTGTATATACCCTTTTATTGCTGTCAATGGTGTTTTCAACTCATGACTGGCAATGGACAGAAAATCATCCTTTCTTTTTTCTATCGAGCGCCGATCAGTAACATCTTCTATCGCCAGTAATATTCTATCTTTATAATCTCCTTCGAGTTCAATACGGTGTGCATTCAACAACATCGTTTTCTTCCCAATGTGTGGAAAATCGTGTTCGACCTCAAAATCTAATACTGGATTATTTGTCGGCAGTATCGTTTCTAACAGTATCCGTAGACCGTCAATATCCCATTGCCTATTTCCTAAATCGAAAAGTTGCTTTCCAACCGTATCAGAAGGCGTGACCTTAAACGTCCGGAGAAACGATTCATTAACCGTAAGCACGTTTAAATCGGGGTTTAGTACAACAAGGCTTTCTCGTATTGTTTGGATGATACTATTAAAATATTCTTCGTTTAACCGCAGATTTTCCGTTCTTTCATTGATTTTCTTTTCAACCTGCAGCCGCTCGAACATCAATTTTTCTTCTGCATTTTTCCGAAGACTTATATCATTTTGCACACCGATAAAATGGGTTATTTCCCCATCATCATTTTTTAAGGGAGAAATAGAAAGTTCATTCCAAAAAAGATCGCCATCTTTCTTATAGTTTCTGATCTCTACGGTAATACCTATGCCGTTGTCAATCGCTTCACGTATAGCTTCGCGTGTCTCCTGTTTACGTTCTCCCGCCTGCAAAAAACGACAGTTATGTCCAATAATCTCGTCGGACGTATATCCGGTAATACGTTCGAAAGCCTTATTATTATAAATGATCGGATTATCGGGAAGCCTATTATCGGTGATGATGATACCTGCCGAACTTGCATCCAGCGCGGCATATATCAGAGGTGCTATCTCGTTGTTGTGTCGTGTATTGTTATTTTGTTTATCGTTTTGTAACATACCTGCATTTTTCCACTAGATCGGTTTCGAGAACAAAAATAGTTTCTGTATGAACGCTCGAAATAGCGAATAGTTTTTGGTCTGTTTCCCAACAATTTATTGTCTGCGATAAATTCCTAGATTTTCCAACGTTTAAAGAATATAGATTTAAATATTAACTTAAAAAATTTTCGTAGTTTTGAGAACGTTTCAATTTGTTTTTCCATAGAACTTATTGCTACCAAAATATTAATACGCGTGCTTATTGCACGGTGGTTTGTCGGCTACTATTTAGAAAGGAGAGAACGTATGCGGCATATCGACTGTCATGAGGAAAGAATACATAGCTGCGGAAAGATTCAGTCTTTCGGCTATTTATTTGTATTTGACAGGTATGAACAATGTATCGCTGCGAGTGAAAATACGGAGCAACGTTGGCTTTGTTCGGCATCTAGTCTGATCGGAAAGAATATAGACGAACTTCTGTATTTTCTTTTGCCAAAATACAATACCCTTTTTCAGCATTTTAGAGACGAAATTGCAGATCCCGTATTTTACCGTTTTGTAGAGAAGGTAGATCTGGATGGTTCTGATTACTATGTTAGTATTTACCGACATGCAGAAAAGTTGTATCTCGAAATAGAACAGAGTAACGGATTTGATCTAAAACAAACAAAACTCTATTACTACGCTAAACATCTTGAACGCGAGGACAGTGATGTCTGGAAATCGCTTACACAGCTGATCAGGGAGATTATCCAGTTTGACCGCGTTATGATTTATCGTTTTAAGGAGGATAAAAGTGGTCAGGTAATTGCCGAATCGATTAGCCATAATCTTGATCCGCTTTTGGGATATCGCTATCCGGAATTTGATATTCCACAACAGGCACGGGCGCTGTATAAAGCATTCTTAGCCCGCCATACTGCCGATACCGAAAGCATTGTTAGTCCTTTGGTACAATCAACAGAAGAAGAAATAGATCTTACCCGGTGCAGCGTACGGGCGCTATCTCCTATACATCTCCAGTATTTACGCAATGCGAAAGTTCGGGCAAGTGCTAGCTTTTCTATTATCGTGGATGGCGAACTTTGGGGCTTGGTAGCTTGCCAAAACGTCTTGCCCAAACATGTTGATCTCGCACAAAGACACGCTTGCACGTTTTTGACACAGTATGCAGTCAATTACTATCTGGCTGTGTGTCGGAAACAGGAAACACAATATATCGAGCTAACAAGTCAGCTGGAAGCAGAGCTGAAAGAGAAACTGTGGTTAAATAATGACTTATTGGCCACTTTTAACAAGTTCGCACATCGATTAATGAACAAGCTGGCTGCAGACGGCATGTGGATTGGCAATCATAAAGAACAACTTTCGTTTGGTCATGTACCAGCAGAACAGCATATCGCTGCCATTCACAAACTACTGGACGTACAGCAGGAAAACGTATTTGCTACGCATGAATTTACCTATACGGAGGGGCTGCAAACCAGCGAACCACTATTCCCGGGGATCATTAAAGCAAATCTTGTTCCCGATTCCTCTTGGACCTTGTTATTTTTTCGGAAAGAACATAGAATAGAAGAAGTATGGGCGGGTAAACCCGAAAAAATCATACAGTATGACCCCGTTAGCAATCAGAAGTTTCCTTCTCCACGTACTTCTTTCGAGGCTTGGAAACAAATCAACCAAGGCACATCCATCAAGTGGGAACAACGGGAAATCCAGTTTATCGAACGTATCGTCCTTTTAGTACAACAGGTTCTGGCTAAAAAAGCTGGAGAGATACAACGACTAAACGAAGAACTGGTGAACGCAAATAATACGTTGGATACCTATAGCTATACGTTGACGCATGATCTTAAAAATCCGTTATCTGCTATTCGGCTTTCCGCACAGATGATTCAAATGAAATCCGATTTAAGCGAGGCGTTTTTAAAGCGGTGTAGTACCAATATTTTGGATGCCGCACAGTTGATGGCCGAGATGATGGATAAGATGCATGAAGAATTTGCGAGCTCAAGCGCTGTCTTATTGAAACCTTATTTAATTGATCCAACAGCACATATTCTATCTATTGTAGAAACAGCCAAGCAGGAACATAACGTACATCATCTACATTTTGAACTTGGTGAAGTTTATCCCGTATTAGCCGAAAGAACATTACTATTTCAGTTATTTTTAAATCTAATAGGTAATGCTATAAAATATAGCGGAAAGGAACAACAACCCCGCGTGAATGTATATAGCCGAATTGACAATAGTCATATATCCTACTTTATTGAAGACAATGGTATCGGCATGGATTTGAAAGATAATAGTGATATTTTTGAGATCTTTCGTCGTATGCCAAATTCGACGGGTTACGAAGGTTCTGGTGTTGGTTTATCTATTGTCAAAAGGATTGTCAATAGATTAAATGCAACTATTGCCGTAGAAAGCGAAGTTGGCCAAGGTACGTTGTTCCGGGTGGATTTTGTTCGACACCAATAGCTTCCTCTCTCGCCGCAATTACACGCCTATATCGTACAATAAACGAAAATAGCTGTAGCATTTCGTTCTGCTTTACGGCGAGTGCAGCTTAGCCTTGTTCGGGAAATTAACATAGCCGTATCATTTCTTTATTTTTTAAGACAATAATGTCTGCGTATTGTATACTAATGCAACATACCTGTGGTATTTTCGGCTATCACCCAACAATAGCGTCCCTGGGTCCCCCAATCAAACAAAGATCTAGTAAGGTTATTTTCCGCACTCGTGTAATAAGACCCCGCTCCCGCCTAATGACACGAAATCCTTGCACGAATTTTATAGGGTGTCACACGCTTTTTATAAAAACGCTTACCATAATTTTGCATTGTTGTACAAGTTTGCAAAAAACTTGTCCGTTTCTTATTTAGACTTTTATCACCCCACGGGGGTAAAAAAACCATCTTTAAAGGTCTTTAAACATTGTTTTTAGCTTAAAAAGAACCCTTTTCAAACACCTCTCATATGGCAAAATCCTGCCAAAAGTTTTTCGGGGTACCCCTATTTTTGGCAGGATTTTGCCATATCGGCGCCAAACCGATGTCGTATGTTTGTATCGTTGCAGCAATCAAAAAAACATCTGTTTACCATTTAAATTTTTAAAATCATGAAAAGACCAACAACACAATCACATCTATTAGGCGATGACGCGATGATGCAATATGTAGAGCAGATCATCACCGAAATGAAAGCGAATGAAGTTTTGTTTCCTAATCCGGTACCCGCACTAAACGTCGTCGAAACAGCACTGGCGGCATTCCGTCTATCGGCCACCGAAGCCGCTTACCGGGACACACGGGCTGTCAAAATACGGAAAGCAAAGCGAAAAGCACTCGTTTACCAACTTCGCGAACTATCGAAGTATGTCGATACCGTTGCGCAAAAAGATGTGACCATTATTCTTGCAGCCGGGTTTGTCCCCTCCAAGGAAGCGGAATCGTATGCCGGTTACATACCAAAGGCGACTCGTCTCGTCGCGAAACCACAAGAAATCGGATCGTCCAGGATCAAGCTGAAAGTAGACCGTTGGGAAGGTGCCCGCATGTACCAGTTTGAGTTTCGTAAAAAAGGTGCCGAAACAGCTTGGTCGGTACAACTCTGCTCCAAATCGACTTGTTTGCTGGAGGAGTTAGATCAGTTTGCGGAATATGATTTCCGTGTTACCTATATCGGGATCAACCCGAAACCAAATTACAGTGATATTGTATCAAGTTATGTGGTATAAAGTAACCCAAGGGGTTTTATCAACGCAGATAAAGCCCTTTTTTATCGATAAACTCAATAACCTTATCCGGTACATAAAATTGGATGCTTTTTCCGGCTTTTACCGCTTGACGAACAAAGGTAGAAGATAGCTCCATCACAGGGGTTTCCGTGATGGTAATGGATGGATGCTGTTTAAGTTCTCCCCCATCATAATCCGGCCTAGGGTAGACGATAATCCGATAATCACGAAGAATAATATCGGCGTTTTTCCATTTATGAAAATTGGCGAGGTTATCCTCCCCCATAATTAAAGAGAATTCCCTTGTGGAATACTTTTCTGCCAAATGGATCAAGGTATCGATGGTGTAAGATGGTTGAGGTAATGAAAACTCTATATCAGACACCCGCAGCCTCTCGGCACCTTCAATGGCCAAATTGACCATCTCCAAGCGGTCGTACATATTTCCGAGATTCTTCTTGTCCTTAAATGGGTTTTGGGGGGATACCACAAACCATACCTCATCAAGTTCCGTATAATTAGCCATATAGTTGGCAATAATCAGGTGTCCGATATGTATAGGATTGAATGAGCCAAAGAATAAGCCAACTTTTTTATTTGCCATTCTAACTCGCTAACTATTTATTTTCCTCCAAAAAATCCAACACAAGTGCTTCCGCCTCTTTACAGGCGGTCTCCAGATCAAAATTGTTTAACACGACATCAAATTTATCGGCATAACTCAGTTCCAACTCGGCTTTCGCAAAACGTTCCTGCAATTTCTCTTCGGAGTCTGTTCCCCGGCCCCTCAAGCGTTCTTTCAGCACGTCCAACGACGGCGGATTTACGAAGATGGCGAGAGCTTCTTCAGGATATTTAGATTTCAGACGGAGACCGCCTACCACATCAATATCGAAGATAACGGATTTTCCCAACGACCAAATACGTTCTACCTCTTTTCTCAATGTTCCGTAGAAGGTTCCAGCATATACTTCTTCGAATTCTATAAATTCGTGTTTAGCTATTTTATGCAGAAAATCCTCCTTGGAAATAAAATAGTAGTCTTTCCCGTCGATCTCTCCTGTCCGAGGTTCCCGTGTACTAGCAGATATAGAGAACGCTATTTTATCTCCATGATTAGACAACAACCGCCTAACGATTGTCGTTTTTCCTGCGCCGGAAGGAGCTGAGAATATGATCAATTTTCCACTCATTTTTATAACACGTTAAGTAGCTGTTCCTTTATCTTTTCCAATTCTTCTTTCATCCGGACAACAATCTGCTGAATATTAGCATCGTTCGCTTTAGATCCTAAGGTATTAATTTCCCGACCCATCTCCTGCGAAATAAAGCCTAATTTTTTCCCACTGGAATCACTGGCATTCAATCCCTGGATAAAGTAATTACAATGACTTCTTAAACGAACTTTTTCTTCGGTGACATCCAGCTTGTCTATGTAATAGATAATCTCCTGTTCGAAGCGATTCATATCTACGTTTTCCTTTCCTACAGCTTCATCGAGGTAATGGCTCAAACGCTCCCGTATTAAGGGAATACGGTTTCCTTCTACTTCTTCCACTTGCGTTAGGTAGGAAAGAATTAGATGCACGCGGCTTTCCAGATCTTTCTTCAACACGTCGCCCTCATCCTCCCGAAACTTGGTAAAATGTGCTATTGCAGTATAAAAGGCGCCCATCAGTACTTTTCCCTCCTCTTCATCTACCGTATCTTCGTTCGCACTTACAACCTCCGGCATGCCGAGTGCCATTTGAAATAGGGAGGCATTAGTTTCTCCCACATCTTGTGCTATTTCTTGTAATTGCTTATAATATTGTTTAAAAAGTGCTGCATTAATCGTCGAAGCTTTCGCCGTTTGATCAGCATATTCAACGGAGACCGTGATATTTACCTTACCCCGTTCAATCAATTTACTGGCTTCCGTACGAAGCGTCAGTTCCCGATCTGAAACAATTTTGGGTAAACGCAAACTAAGCTCAAGAAATTTGGAATTGAGGGATTTCAATTCCACGGTATATTTGACTTTTCCATTTTCATGGCTGCCTATACCGTACCCTGTCATAGATTTTATCATACGCAAAGGTAGAAAAAGACTTTTATCTATAAGGAATTAGGTTTTAATATTTTGGGGAAATGCTATAAAAAATAAAAAAGGAAGTTTATGCTTCCTTTTTTATTTTTCTGCTGCTTATCTTCTCTTTGACTACCTCGAAAATAATCGGTAGAACAGAAAGGAAAATAATGAGTAACACTACTTTCGAAAAGTTATCCCGAATAATAGGAATATTACCTAAAAAATACCCAGCCAACGTGATACCTACGACCCATAAAAAACCTCCAACCACATTATAGGTTAAAAATGTACCATAGTGCATTCTGCCGATCCCGCCCACAAACGGAGCTAACGTCCGCACAATAGGCACAAAACGCGCAATAACAATCGTTTTGCTACCATATTTTTCATAAAAAGAATGCGTCTTTTCGATCTGTTCGTCTTTTACCACACGTTTTCCAAATAATTTGAATTTGGTTATCTGCATGCCAAAACGCCGCCCGATAGAATAGTTCATCGAATCTCCGGCAATAGCCGCGATCAAGAGCAGCACCACCATAATCCATACATTCAAATCGTTAGGTTGCGCAGCTAACATACCTGCCGCAAACAAAAGAGAGTCTCCTGGTAAAAAAGGCATGACGACAATCCCTGTCTCAATAAAAATAATCAAAAACAGGATAAGGTATGTCCACGTCTGATAATCATTCACGATCTCCACAAGATGTTTATCGATATGGAGAATAAAGTCTATTAGCGAATATATTACTTCCAAAATGACAAGTTTAGATATTATTCAACATAACCGGCATCACCAACATCAAAATATCTTCGTTGTCTTCTTTTACAGCAGGGATCAATAATCCGGCCCTGTTTGGTGTACTCATTTCAATAACGACTTCGCTTGAATTTAAATTGCTTAACATTTCTACTAAGAATTTAGCATTAAATCCAATTTCCATATCTTCACCTTCAAATTGACAATTTAGACGTTCGTGTGCTTCGTTCGAGAAGTCCAAATCTTCTGCCGAGATATGTAATTCGCTGCCTGAAATCTTTAATCTCACCTGGTGCGTCGTTTTATTTGCAAAGATAACGACACGGCGAAGCGTGTTTAAAAATAGCAATCGATCTACTGTTAATTTATTCGGATTAACTTGCGGGATAACTGCCTCGTAGTCTGGATAGCGCTCATCAATAAGACGACATATCAAATGGATGTTTCCGAATTGGAAAAATGCATTGGTGTTATTATATTCAATGGAAACAGCTGCATCATCGGATGGAAGCGAAGATTTTAATAGTGTTAATGCCTTTTTAGGTAAAATAAAAGACGTCGGTTTCTCTGTGCGCACATCTGTACGGCGGTAGCGAACTAATTTATGAGCGTCTGTAGACACAAACGTGATATTTTGTTCGGCCAATTGAACCAACACTCCAGACATTGCCGGACGCAATTCATCGTTACTCACGGCAAAAAGCGTTTTGGTAATGGCTTCTGAAAGAATAGATGCACTTATCGCCACCGTAGATACGTTATCAACTATCGGAATTTTAGGAAAATCGTCGGCATTTTCTCCACTCAATTTATATTTCCCATCACCGGCACTAATCTCAATGGCCAACGTATTGGTGTCCACAGAAAATGCAACCGGCTGATCAGGAAGTGTCTTTAATGTTTCTATTAAGATTTTTGAGGGCATGGCCACTCGCCCTTCTTCTTTTGCCTCTATCTGCAAAGAAGTAACCATACTCGTCTGTAAATCTGTAGCTGAAATGGTCAACAAGTTATCTTTGATTTCAAACAAAAAGTTTTCAAGAATAGGTAGGACCGTACTGCTACTCGAAGCGCCGCTAATTGATTGTAGTTGTTTTAATAAAATTGACGTGGATACAATAAATCTCATTTCCTGAATTTTATAGATTTTTATATGCAATATTACACAAAAGAATCTATATTTTATACCTGAATACGTGTTAATTCTTATCGCAAATTAATTAATTAGTACCTTTGTGAAGTTACATAGACATGCAGTTTAAGGATATTATAGGTCACCGAACGATTAAAGCGCATTTGGTTCAAACCGTAAAAGACAATCGGGTAAGCCATGCGCAACTATTTCTTGGTCCCGAAGGGTCGGGAAGCTTGGCTTTGGCTCTTGCGTATGCGCAATACATCAACTGCGAAAAACCATCGGAAAATGATAGTTGTGGAACGTGTAGCTCCTGTCGGAAATATCAACGGCTGATTCATCCCGATCTACATTTTTCTTATCCATTTTTTGCGAGTGGAGAAAAAGATGTAGCCACCACGTACCTAGACGTTTGGCGCACGGCCTTTCTGGAAAATCCTTATATGGGATTGGATTACTGGCGTCATCAGCTAGAAGCGGGCAACAAGCAGGCAAATATCAATATTGCAGAAGCCCACGACATCATCAAAAAGCTTAGTTTGAAAGCATTTGAAGGAAAATATAAGGTATTGGTGATGTGGCTGCCGGAATACCTCCAGACACAGGGAAATGCTTTACTGAAATTGATTGAGGAACCTCCCGAAAAAACACTTTTTATACTCGTATCGGAAAATCAAGATAGCATATTGAACACCATCATATCGCGTACGCAGCTGGTAAAAATTCCAAAATTTTCGCCTGGTGATGTGAAACAGTATCTGATCACCGAAAGGGCAATATCCGAAGATCGCGCACAGGAAATTGCTTTTATAGCTGATGGAAGCGTACAAACAGCAATAGATCTTCTAGATGAAGATACGCATCCTTATTTTGATTTGCTCATCAACTGGTTACGATTCATCGTCACGGATTCGGGGCTGAATATTATCCGTTTTTGTGAGGAGGATTTTCCTCGGTTAGGCCGAGAAAACCAAAAAATTTTTTTACTTTACACCATTAATGTGCTGCGCCAAGTGTTATTAACACAAACGGGGCTTTCACAATTAGTACTTTTAAAGGGACAAGAACTGGATTTCGTCCAGAAATTCAGTGAAAATTTTAAAAGCGAACAATTGGAGCCCGCTATTGGTTTGCTGGAAAAAACACATTATAAAGTAGAACGCAATGCTAATCCTAAAATTCTATTTTTAGATTTATCTTTGCAATTAGTTTTAATATTTAAATATCAAACGTTCCCACAAGGGACTCAATATATATAAAAGGAAAGAATATGGGATGTGGCAATTGCTCATCCGGAGGTGGGTG
>PJTZ01000147.1_pt1 | contig 43267 bp, 34 predicted proteins | sample 1512131 | NCBI WGS metagenome assembly PJTZ01 (sample SAMN08177679, study PRJNA422409) | Soil metagenome, whole genome shotgun sequencing project. | reverse complement strand
TCCATCGGGATCGAGATCAACAATCTGATGCCCGAGCCGCTCAATACCTGGGGTTGCGAGCGACTTTATGAGCGTTTTGGTGACGAGCGCGCGCCCTTTGGCTGTACGGCGGATGATTATGTGAGCTGGAAAGTGGCTCCCAAGGCCGGCAAGGTCAAATAGGATCAGGGGCGCCGCGAGGCGCCCTTTTTCATTCCGGTTTAGCGGGTCCAGCAGGGAAAATGCCGGACATGACGGTGAAGCCCGGAACGCGGCGGACCCTGTCGGTCCAGCGGCGGAGGGCCGGATAATCCTGCCGCGAAATGCCGCCTTCTTCCGACAGCATCACATAGGGGAAGCAGGCAATGTCTGCGGTGGTGGGATGAGCGGGCGAACAGAGCCAATCGCGCCCCTCTTTCTCGCCAAACCAGAGATCCTCATCCATGATGCGGAAGATGCGATGCGCGCCCTTCTGGCTCTTTTCGGTGTCGAAATCGTAGCCATAGCCGAGCGCCAGACGCGCGGCGGAGGAGGTGGCGGTGATGTCGTCCGCCACGGCGTGCCAGCGCAGGATTTCTGCGGTGATGGCCGGATCGTCCGGGAACCATAAACCGGACGCGTCGTATTTTTTGGCGAGATAGGCCAGGATCGCGCCTGAATCGGAGAGCGTCAGGTCGTCATCCTGCAGGACGGGCAATTGCCCGAAGGGATTGAGGCGCAGGAAGGCGTCCGACTTGTGTTCGCGACCGGGAAAAAAATCTACCGGCACGATGTCATAGGGCAGGTTGAGGATGCTCATCAGCAGGCGCAGCTTGTAACAATTGCCGGAGAGCTCGAAGTCGTGAAGGGTGATGGTCATGGGCAGACACTTTCGGCGGCCGTCATTGCCCGGCTTGTCCGGGCAATCCATGCGGCACATGCCGTGCGTGGGGACAGATGGATCGCCGGGAAAAGCCCGGTGATGACGAAGAAACGGATACTGCGGCGCATCATCAAATATCCAGCACCAGACGGGCCGATTTTGCACGGCTGACGCAGGTCATCATGCAGGTGTTGGAGGCCTTCTCGGTCTTGTTCAGATAGACGTCCTGATGGTCCACCTCGCCCTCGATGACGGTGGTGAGGCAGGTACCACAGGCTCCCTGTTCGCAGGAGGACGGGACCGTGAGGCCCGCCTCGCGCATGGTTTCGAGAATGGTCTTTCCAGCGGGGACATGCAGGGTCATGGCCGAGCGGGCCAGTTCGACATCGAAAGCGCTGGAGCTGTCGATGACCTTATCGTTCTGGAAATATTCGAAGTGGACCGCCTCGTCGGGCCAGCCAAGCGACGCTGCCACTTCCTGCACCATTTCGAGCATGGCCCCGGGGCCGCAGATATAGACGTGGTTGGCGAACTGGTATGGACCGAGAACGGCAGCGACCTTGACCCTGATGGCGTCGCGCGCCATGCCAATGTGCTTTTCGATTGCGCCGTGCAGCACGCTCAACTCGCTGGAAAAAGCGGCGCTGTCTTCGTTGCGGGTGAAGTAATGCAGCTCGTAATTGAGGCTCGACTTGTCGAGGAAGCGCGCCATGGAGAGCAACGGAGTGATGCCGATGCCGCCGGCGATCAGCACGGTGCGGGTGGCGTCGCGGCGCAGGGGGAAATTGTTGCGTGGCTCGGAAATGGCCAGAACATCGCCTTCACGCACGCTTTCGACCAACACCTTGGAGCCGCCCTTGCTGGCGCTCTCCTGCTTGACGCCGATGATATAGCTCATCAGGTCGCCGGGGCCATTGGTCAGCGAATATTGGCGCACAAGGCCATTGGGCAGGTGCACGTCGATATGGGCGCCAGGCTGGAAGGTCGGCAGGTGCCGGCCGTCGCGGTCGGCGAATTCGAAGCTGATGACGCCATCGGCATTCTGCCACTTGCGCTTGACCACGACATTGAACGTATTGCCGCGCGGAACGGCAATGTCTGGCATGGTGGATAGTTCTGCAGAGACCTTTTCGTAAACCGGGGTCAGCGGCGCGGGCGCAGGCTTGCGGGCGGCGGCTTTTTCCAGCCGGTCCCGCAGCTTGGTCAGCATTTCATTGTAATGGCGGAGCGTCGCCACCTCGTCGGCGGGCGTTTCGGGCAGGAGGCCGCGAATAACGGCGCGGTCCGCGTCGACAGGCTGGACGAAAAATACCGCAGTGCCGAGCCTGACGGTCAGGCCCGGCCACAGATCGGCAGGCTGATCATCAGGGGCGAGGCGCACAAGGCCGGCGACGGCATCTTCGGGCGTGGCATTGACTGGCATGGGCCGCAGCACGAACCAGTCGTGGCCCTCGGCGCCAGGAAACGGCCGGAAGGGCTGGTCGTCATTGGCCGCCGACCAGATCAGCCCATAGGCTTCGCGCACGGGATATTTGCGGTTCTCGATCCGCCGCGCCGGGGCGTCGGCGGGGTGCGCCGGAATATAGGTGCAGCCGGCCGATTGGTTGGCATAGCGCCAGCCATGATACTGGCACTTGAGTTCCTGACCCTCATTGATGCCGATGGAGAGGCGCACCCCGCGATGCAGGCACCGGTTCTCCCACACGTTCACATTGCCATCATCGGCGCGCCAGACGGCGAGTTCGCGGCCCAGCAACTGGCCTTGATAGACGTGGCGAAAGGGCAGGTCCTCGCTGGAGGCGATGGGATACCAGGTGGGGTCTGCGAGGGACAGGGGCATGTCGATCAGATCCGTTGTTACGAGATCGCGCCACGATCGGAGAGTTCATACCTGTCACCCTGGCGTACGGGGTAACTCGATCTAGCCCCTCCCCCCTTGAGGGGAGGGGTGGGGGTGGGGTGCTGAGCTATCCAAGTCCACCGAGTTTGCGGATGCTTCAGAACCCCCACCCTCGGTCTCTCCCCTCAAGGGGGGGCGGAGGCGAAGGAGCCGATGGCTCCAGAGCTCTTAGCTTGCCAGCGGGATAACCCCGTAGGTGATCCCTTTCTGGCTCAGCCAGCGGCGATAGGCGATGGCGCTTTTGTCGGCGCGGATCGGGGTTTCGGCGCGGGGGTCGAGGGGCAGTTTCTTGGGATACTGGTTTTCGAGAATGGGCTTGTCCTGACCGAAAATGGTCTGCTGGAAGCGTCGCAGTTCCTTGATGGTCGAATAGGAGTCGACCATGGATTGTAGCAGATGCGCGCGGCAGGTTTCTTCGGTCATGGGCTGGAGGAAAATGCCGATGACGTCGCGGCGGCTTTCATCCTCGGGGCAGGATTTATAGAGCACCGAGCAGAAGGGATGCGGTACGCGATAGACATATTCGACTTCCATCGCGCTGGTTGCCGATTTGGCGGCACGCGGCTGGATGAACTTGCACTTGGTGGCCAGAACTTCGTCGCGTTCCTCGGAGACTTCGACGTCGTATTCCTTGACCTCGGTATGGGGTTCAGCGCCCAGAATGTCTGTGTGGACATAGGGGAAGTGGCCCATGTCCAGGAAATTTTCGACGGCGCGCGGGGCGGAAACGTGAATGCCGATGGAGCCGCAGCTCATGTTCTTGCGGTCAGGTTCGGCAAATTCGGGAATGGGGAACAGCTCGGCGTCAGGCGTGCCGAGGCAGGTCCAGACATAGCCATAGGCGGTCTTTACCGGCAGACGGTCGAGCACGGTTTCGGCATCGATCTCGTCGCCATTGTCTTCGTTGCTGCGGAGCCAGACGACCGGCTCGCCATCGGTGCCGCGTGTGAGAGCAAGGCGCGTATCGAGCAAGAGCGTGGTTTCGACGAGACCGATGGGCAGTTCGTCGATGGCCGCGACGACGTGCCAAAGGTTGCGGGTGATCGCGTCAGGAGCTTGGGGCATGGGCATAGTCTCAACTTTGGCGGTCACAATAGTCCTCAGCGCGCGAAGTGCCAGCACAAAGTTGCGAAACGGCTATGCATTGAGGGCATGGATTAGCGCCCATATGTGTCAGTGCGTCTTGTGCTCACTTGTTGTCGGCAGCAATAGGCGATGCCGGCTAGGGCGAGGCCTCGATGGGCGTAGTAGGCGCCCAGCCGGGACGTGTTGCCCGCCGTAAGTGTCTCTCAGACTTAGGGTTTACTTGTCGCGGTAAATATCGAATGGCCCAATAGCTTGTGTGGTGGCCATCATCTGTATCTTGTTGATGTTGACGTGTTCGGGCAGGGAAGTGGCCCAGAAGATGGACTCGGCGATGTCGTCGGCAGTCATGGCCTTGGTGCCTGAATAAACATTGCCAGCTTTGCCCTCGTCGCCCTTAAAGCGGACCAGCGAAAATTCCGTTTCGGTCAGGCCGGGCTCAATGTCGGTTACGCGGACATTCTTGCCCTGCAAATCCGAGCGGATGGCGAGGGCGAAATGCTTCACGAACGCCTTGGTGGCGGCATAGACCGAGCCGCCGGGATAGGCGAATTCGCCTGCGACCGAACCAAGGGTGACCACATGGCCGCCGCCGCGCGCAATCAGCCCCGGCAGCAGCAGGCGCACTGTATAGACCATGCCAGAAATATTGGTGTCGATCATGGTCTGCCAGTCATCGAGATCGGCTTCTGCCGCCGGTTGCAGGCCGAGCGCGAGCCCGGCATTGGCGAGCACGATATTGATGGCGTCGAAGGGCGCGGGAATGGCGGCGATGGCGGCTTCCATGGCGGCACGATCGCGCACGTCGAGCGGGATGATATGGCAATTGTCGTGCCCCAGCTCGTCGCGTAACTCGATCAATCGGTCTTCGCGGCGGCCCGTTGCGATCACCTTGCCCCCTGCGGCAACATATCGGCGCGCAGCGGCGGCGCCGAAGCCCGATGTGGCGCCGGTGATGAAGACAACAAAGCGGCTGGGATCGAGCAGCGGGTACATGATCAGTCCTGAAAAGGTGATTTGGGAGGAGCCTTTGCAGGGTGGACCGCCAGCATTGTCTGCGTCAACCTTTCCAAAGTTTAATCCGCCCTAACGAGAGCTAAGGTGCTTCGCGCGCCGCTCTTGTATAGGGTGACGCCGGTTTCCCCGTTCGAGGTTGGTTCGTGAAGCGCTTTGCCAAAGTCCTGTTGGTCCTGATTATTCTCGCCGGTGTCGTTGGTGCTGGCTGGTACTATTTTGTCGGCCAGACACAGGCGCAGAGTGCGCCCAACACGGTGGCTGTGACGCGAGGCGATATCGAGACCAATGTGCTGGCGTCCGGCGTTCTTGAAGCCAGTTCGCTCGTGAGCGTGGGGGCTGAAGTTTCAGGCACTGTGAAAGCGGTGCATGTGGCCCTGGGCGATCAGGTGAAACGCGGCGATCTTCTGATCGAGATCGACAGCCTTAATCAGGAAAATGCCGTCAAGTCGGCAGAGGCGGCTATTGCGGGTATTGCCGCGCAGAGGCGCAATCAGGAAGCCAATCTGACCCGCACGGAAGCGACCCTGGCGCGGCAGCAGCAATTGAATGCCAATAACCTTGTATCCGTCACCGATCTGGAAACGGCCCAATTGGCAGTCGATCAGGCCAAGGCGCAGATCGATCAGCTCGACGCGCAGATTGCTGAGGCCGAGTTGAAAGTCGATGCGGCAAAGCTCGATCTGGCGCGAACGCAAATTGTTGCGCCCAATGACGGCACCGTCGTTTCCCTCAGCGTTTCGGAAGGCCAGACGCTCAATGCCAATTCGGCGACGCCAACGGTCGCCAAGATCGCCAATCTCGACACTATGGTGATCCGCGCGGAAATTTCTGAAGCTGATGTGGTCAAGGTTGAGGCCGGTCAGCGGGTCTATTTCACCATTCTGGGTGAGCCGGACAACCAGATCGAAGCCACGTTGCGCGAGGTCGAGCCCGCTCCAACGTCCATTTCGAGCGAAAGCAGTTCTGCAGGCAGTGCTGTTTACTATAACGGTCTGTTCGAGGTGCCAAACCCCGACCACCGGCTGCGCATTTCCATGACGGCATCGGTAACAATCGTGCTGGCCGAAGCAAAGAATGCGCTGGTTCTGCCGTCCGGTCTGGTGTCGAGCACCGGGCCCGATGGCAAGGTGATGGTTTCGGTTTACGATCCGGCTACCGAGCAGCGTCGGCCTGCCGAGATCACAATCGGGCTGAATAATAACGTCACCGCGGAAATCCTTTCCGGGCTCGATGAGGGTGATCTGGTGGTCAACGATACGGGTGCGCGATTTGGCGCGAGTGGCCCAGGTGGGCGCCGTATGGGTGGCCCGGGCATGATGTTCTGATCGGGGGAGCGGCATGAGCGATCCCATCATTTCCCTCAAAGGTCTGGTTCGCCGGTTTCAGGCAGGCGGCGAGAGCGTTGCCGTGCTCAAGGGTGTGGATCTCGATATTCGTCGCGGCGAAATGGTCGCGATCATCGGCCAGTCCGGCTCTGGCAAGTCGACGCTCATGAATATTTTGGGCTGCCTCGACCGGGCCAGCGAGGGCACATATAAATTTGCCGGGCGCGAGGTCAGCAAGCTCGATGCCGATGAACTGGCGGCGCTGCGGCGCGAGCATTTTGGTTTCATCTTCCAGCGCTATCAACTGCTGCCCGATCTCGATGCGGTCGAGAATGTCGAAGTGCCTGCGGTCTATGCTGGTGCCGATGGCGCGGTGCGCCGGCGGCGGGCCATCGACCTGCTTAGTCGACTTGGTCTGGGCGAGCGGCTGAGCCACCGGCCCAATGCGCTTTCGGGCGGACAGCAGCAGCGTGTCAGCGTGGCCAGAGCGCTGATGAATGGCGGTGAGGTGATCCTGGCTGACGAACCGACCGGGGCGCTCGATTCTCGTTCTGGCAAGGAATTGATGGCCCTGCTCAGGGAATTGCACGCCGATGGGCAGACCATCATTATCGTGACGCATGATCAACAGATCGCGGCGCAATGCGAGCGGGTGATCGAAATTGCCGATGGCGAAATCATCGCCGACCGGCACAATGTGGAGCCGAGCCGAACTGAACAGCCTAAGGCGCAGATGCGTGTTGCCGCGAGCTGGCGGCGTGGTCTTGACCGCACTATGGAAGCGCTGCGCATGGCCTTGAGGGCCATGGGCGCGCATAAACTGCGCACCTTCCTCACCATGCTCGGGATTATTATCGGCATTGCCTCCGTGGTGTCGGTGGTGGCGCTGGGGCAGGGCAGTCAGGAGGAAGTGCTCGAAAACATTGCTTCGATTGGCACCAACACCATCAATGTCTATCCGGGGCGCGGATTTGGCGACATGCGTTCGGGCCGCGTGCGCACCCTGAGGCCCAGCGATGCCGATGCGCTGGCCAGCCAGCCCTATGCCGATAGCGTGACGCCCCAGGTTTCGGCGAGCGCGACGGTGCTCTATCGGAATACGGCGACCAATGCCTCGATCACCGGCGCCGGTGCCGACTATTTTCAGGTGACGGGGCGCGACTTCACGGCGGGCACGACTTTCAGCGCCGGTAGTATCGAGAATATGGCGCAGGAGGCGGTGATTGACCAGAATGCGGTCGACGCCATCTTTGCCAATGGAGATGATCCGCTTGGAAAGGTGATCATGCTGGGGCGTGTGCCAGTGCGCGTGGTTGGCGTTGTCGCCAACGAGACGGGCTTTGGCTTCGGCAGCAATAATCCGCAGATCTATCTGCCTTACACCGCCGCGATGAGCCGTATTCTGGGGCAATCCTGGCTTAATGGCATTTCCGTACGTGTGGCTGATGACTACGACATGGCACGAGCGGAGGCCGAGATCTCTGAGCTGATGCTGCGCCTGCATGGCGGCACGGAAGACTTCTTTCTGCAGAATACGGCAACGATCCGGGAAACCATCGAATCGACATCGGCAACACTGACTCTGTTGATCTCCACGATTGCCGTCATCTCGCTGGTGGTCGGCGGCATCGGGGTGATGAATATCATGCTGGTGTCCGTGAGTGAGCGGACCAAGGAAATTGGTATTCGCATGGCGGTAGGCGCCAGGCGCAGCGACATTCTGCGGCAATTCCTGATCGAAGCCGTGCTGGTGTGTTTTGCGGGTGGAGCAGCAGGCGTGGCGCTGAGTTTTGCGCTGGGCTATGGGCTCACGACGATCGTGCCGGGTGCGCGGCTGGCCTATTCCGCAGAGTCGATCATGATCGCGATTGTCTCGGCCAGTCTTATCGGTGTTGTCTTCGGCTTCATGCCTGCCCGCTCGGCCGCGCGGCTCGATCCGGTGGAAGCGCTGGCGCGGGAATAGAATGGCGTTGCTCAATGGCAACGCCTTGACCGGCACCGCACATCAAATTTGCTTCCAAGGGTGGTCGTTCTGGAATGATCGCCCTAAACTTGCCCCAAAATCTTCGCCATTTGGGCGCGGGCTTGTCGGGGGCGTTAAGGCTTAACGGAATCTTTCCGCCCAGTATGCAAAGTTGGCTTTGGCCCGGTTTGGTTGAAGCGTAAAAGGGCGGATAGAACACTGCGAAGCGCGCGTTTTGTATCGAATTTTGGCGCCTTGTGTCTGGCCATGGCTGTGTCCGCCGTGCCAGTTCTGCCTGCGCATGCCTTTGAACTCTTCGGCATCAAATTCTTCGACGATCAATCCGATATCGATGCGGAATCGGTAATCGTCGATCCGCAGAATTATTTCGTCACCTTCACTGCAAGCGATGGTGGTTCGGTTGAAACGGCGCTGCGCAATGCATCGGCGCTGCTGGCCGACGAGGCTGAACCGGCTTCGGGCGCGGCGGGGCTGATTGCCAAGGCGCGCGGCGATTATCGCCGCCTTTTGGCTGCGCTATATGGCGAGGGCTATTATGGCGGTGCGGTGAGCATCCGCATCGGCGGCGTGGAAGCCTCCAATCTGGCCCCCGACACCAGATTGCCGGACCCGGTCGATGTGGCCATTGCCGTCAGTGCCGGGCCGCTTTTCCATTTTGCCAATGTGAATATTGCCAATCAGGCGCCGCCTACCGATGATCCCGAAGATCAGGTCGATCTGCCGGTGATGCGCGGCTTTGGCACCGGGGAAGTGGCGCGCTCGGCTGTGATCCTGCGGGCAGAGCAATTGGCGCTCGAAGCGTGGCGGCAGCTTGGCTATGCCAAGGCCGAGATCGTCTCGCGCGATGTGGTTGCCGATCATGCGACCAACACGGTGGATGCGACGATCATCGTCAATCCGGGGCGACATGCTGCCTTCGGGCCGATTGCCGTCAGCGGCACGCGCGACATGAATCCCGCATTTGTCGCGCAGCAGACCGGGCTCGCGGTGGGTCAGAAATATGATCCCGACGATGTGCGTCGCGCGCAAAAGCGGCTCGACCGATTGGAAGTGTTTCGTTCGGCGCGGCTTGAAGCGGCACAGTCGATCGGCGCGGACGGTCTTTTGCCCTATGAATTAATCGTCGAGGAATTGCCGGGACGCCGTTTTGGCGCGGGCGCGACCTTCTCCACTGTCGATGGGCTGGGGCTGGAAGGCTATCATCTCTGGCGCAACCTCTTTGGACAGGCCGAACGCCTCCGGCTCGATGCGCGCATTGCCAGCATTGCCTTTCCGATCAATACCGCTGAGTTCGACTATTTCGCCGGTGGCACGTTTACCAAGCCGGGCTTTTATCATCCGGACGTAGACCTGATTGCCGCCGTTTCGGCAGAGCGCAACGCCTATCCGACCTATCTGGAAACGTCGGTTTCGGGCCGCGTGGGTCTGTCGTGGTTTTTCTCGGATGAGCTGACCTTTAATGGCGGTGCCAATTTCAAAGTGTCCCAGTTCGAGGACGATTTCGGTATCCGCGATTTTGCAACGGCGGGCGTCTATGCCGGGGTCATTTTCGATGGCCGTGACTCCACGGTCGATCCGACCGAAGGCTGGTATGCGTCGGGCAATGTCGAGCCCTATTATGATTTTCTCTATGGCAATACCGGTCTCAAGATCGAAGCCGAGGCGCGGACCTATTTCGGCTTTGGCGAGAATGATCCATTCGTTCTGGCCGGACGGCTGAAGGGCGGGGCACTGCTCGGGCCCGATCTCAATGAAATTCCGCCCGATAAACTGTTCTTTGCCGGTGGCGGCGGATCAGTGCGCGGCTATGGGTTCAAGTCCATCGGCGTTGATGATGGCTCGGGCACGGTGACCGGCGGGCGCTATCTGCTTGAGGCGTCGCTCGAAGCGCGGGCCAAGGTCACTGAGGACATCGGCATCGTCGGTTTCCTCGATGGTGGCTATGTTGCTGCGGATGTCTTTCCCGGTATTGAGGACCTGCGGCTGGGGGCAGGGCTGGGCGTGCGCTATTATACCGGGCTGGGTCCATTGCGGCTCGATGTGGCGGTGCCGATCAACAAGCGCGCCGGCGATCCTGACTATGCGATCTATGCTGGTATCGGGCAGGCTTTCTGATGCGTAAACCCTCCCGCAAGACCCTGCTCGTCGCTGCTCTTTTGCTTGGCTCCGCCGCCGTTCCTGTGGCGCTTGTCGCGCAGGATATGAATAATGAAGAGCAGAAGGACTGGCTGACCAGCTTTGTTCAGGACCGGCTCTCAACCCCCGAGCGACAAATCCGGCTGTCCAATATCGATGGCGTTCTGGGCTCGGATGTTTCGATCCGGCAGATCACCATTTCGGACGCGGAAGGCGTGTGGCTGCGGGTCAATAATGCGAGCCTGAACTGGAACCAGGCGGCCCTGTTCCTCGGGCGGCTTGAGGTTAATTCGCTGCGCGCGGACTCCATCGAATACATCCGCAATGCAATTCCGGTCGAAGGCGCAGTGGACCTGCCGCCGCTGGAAGCGGGGACGCTGGAGATTCCGGAATTTCCGGTGGCGATCCAGCTTGGCGAACTGGCAGTGCCGAGCGTTACCTTTGGCGAGGGCGTTTTCGGGCTCGGCTCGGAAATATCACTTGCTGGTTCTATGACGTTGGAGGGCGGCAATCTCGATGCCGTGCTCGATATCGAACGTCTCGATGGTCCGGGCGGCACGCTGGACCTCGATGTCGCTTATCGGCGCGAGGGCAATAGTGTCGATCTGGGCCTGTCGCTGGTCGAGCCGCCAAACGGGGTGATTGCCAATCTCCTCAATATCGAAGGCCGCCCGGCCATGACGCTGACGCTGGATGGGGAAGGACCGGTTTCCGACCTGACTGCGCAGATGCGGCTTCTTGCCAATGATCGGGAGGCTTTGGCTGGCACGGCGCAAATCGCGCAGGGCGCTGATGGTTTTGCGATCAATGCCGATCTTGGCGGGCCGCTTTCGACACTGATCGCTGAGCCGTATCGGGCATTCTTTGGCGTGGAAACGCGGCTGCGGGCCAACGCGCTGCTGCGCGACGCCGGGGGGATAGAAATTTCCAACCTGACGCTGAGCGGCGGGCAGTTGGACCTTTCGGCCAGTGCGGCAACGACCGACGACAATTTTCTCTCTCGCCTCGACCTTTCGGCGCGGATTGCCGACGCTTCGGGCGGCATGGTCACTCTGCCGGTCGCAGGCAATTCCACGCGCGTTCAGGCAGCGGATTTTTCGGTGCAGTTCGGCACCTCGGCCAGCGATGAATGGCAGGCCGGTTTCGATATTGCCGGGTTTGAAACGGATGGCTTTGCCGCCGATACGTTCGGGCTTTCTGTTGGCGGCGTTGCGCGCAATCTCGACAATCCTGCGACGCGCATGGTGACGTTTAATGGCGATGGCGCGTTGGCGGGCATTGCGGCCGATCCGGGAGTCGAAGCGGCACTTGGCGAAAGCGTGGGACTTGGTATTGCCGGGCTGTGGAATGCGGGTGAGCCGATTGAGCTGGCCGAGTTCCGCATTGTCGGTGAGGCTCTTAGCCTTGGCATGTCCGGGCTGATCGACGGGACTGATTTTGATGGTCGCATCGACGTGGAAACAGGCTCGATTGCTCCATTCTCTGCTTTGGCTGAGCGAGCGCTGAGTGGCGCACTCAATTTGACCGCCACGGGGCGCATCATGCCGTTGAGTGGTGGATTTGATCTGGCCTTTGACGGGCGTGGGACCAACCTGACGGTGGATGATCCGGTGGCTGATGCGCTGCTGGAGGGTGATGTCTCCCTGTCGGGGCAATTGGCCCGGACCAATAGCGGCATCACGGCAAACGACTTCACCATTGCCAATAATCAGGTGCAGTTCACCGCCGATGGCAACTTTGCCACCGAAACGTCGGATTTCAATATCGCGCTCGATCTGGCTGATCTGGGGCTGATTTCCGAAGAGGCCAGTGGGGCGCTGGCTGTGCGCGGCTCGGCCAAATCGGATGCTGCCGATGCACCTTTGGTGCTGGCGCTCAATGGCAGTGTGGTTTCGGGGCGGCTGGGCGATTACAGTTTGCGCGATGCGCAGGTAGGCGTTGCGGCCAATCTGCTCAATGGCGAAATCAATGGCGACGTGACGGGCTCGGCCATGCTGGACGGGCACCGTGCAACGCTCAATACACGCTTTGCCACCAATGCGGACCAGCAGGTTCTGTCCAATATCGGCTTCGAGATTGCGGGCACCCGAGTTTCCGGCAATCTGACGCGGCTGGTCGAGACAGGTCTCATGCAGGGGCGTCTGGATGTTGCGGCGCCTGATGTATCGCTGGCTGCTGCATTGTTGCTGACCGATGCGTCCGGGGCGCTCAATGCGGCGATTGAACTGACGCCGCAGGACGGCCAGCAGGGCGCTGGCATCACCGCCAACGCCGCCAACCTACGGATCAACGATATTCGCATCGGTCGCGCGGATATTTCGGCTGGACTGGCTGATCTGTTTGGTGTGCCGGTGGTCAATGGAACGGCGACGGCCAGCGCGGTCGTCGCGGGCGGCGTGACCGTCAACACGCTCAATGCTACGGCAAGCCAAAGCGGCAACACGACGAGTTTTGATGCGCAGGCGGCTCTGGCCACCGGAACAGGCGTGGCTGTCGCCGGGTCGCTGAGCCCCGTTGATGGGGGGTATCGCCTGGCGCTGGATCGGGCCAATCTCGTGCAGGGTTCGCTCTCGGCCCGGCTCGCCAATCCCACCGCAATTGCGGTTCAGGGGGATAGTGTTTCGCTTGACGCCCTGCGGTTCAATGTGGGGTCTGGCAGCATCACTGCGACAGGTACGGCGGGCACTGCGCTTAATATGGTTGTCGACATTGCCGATCTGCCGCTCAATATCGCCAATGCTGTGGTGCCTGGCCTTGGCCTAGCCGGAACGGTTAACGGGCGCGCCACGATTTCGGGCGATGCTTCCGATCCGCGCGTGGGTTACGAGGTTCGCGCCACTGGCATCAATGCCAGTGCAATTGCGCCGTTTGGTATTGCGCCGCTGTCGGTTTCGGCCAATGGCTCTTATGCCGGGGAAGTCGTGGCGCTTGATGGCTTGACCGCCAATGGTAGCGGTGGGCTTTCGGTGACCGGCTCGGGTCGCGTGCCGCTGTCTGGACCCGGTGTGGCGCTGACGCTTAATGGTTCGGCGCCGCTGGCACTGGCCAATCAGTTCGTTGCTGATCGGGGCGGGCAGGTGTCGGGCACCGCTAATTTCGATGCGCGCATCAGCGGCTCGCTCACTTCGCCACAATTTGCCGGGTCGGTGTCAACCAGCGGCGCGGGCTATGTCGATCCTGAACTCAATCTGCGCCTGACCGATATCAATGGCCGCATAGCGCTCAATGGCACCGCTGCCAATATTGAGAGTCTCTCGGCCAATCTGGCGACCGGCGGTTCGGTGTCTGGTTCGGGCACGATTGGGCTGACCGGCGGCATGCCGGCCAATGTGACGCTCAATATCAATTCGGCGCGCTATGCCGATGGTGCGCTGTTCGTTGCGACGCTTTCTGGCGGCCTGAACCTTACGGGTAATCTCACCGGCTCACCTGTTCTTGCTGGCAATATTCTGGTTGAGCAGGCCAATATTGCCGTGCCTGAAGGGCTTGGCGGTGGAGCGCAACTGATCCACGTCGAGCACAGGCGCACACCTGGGCCGGTGCAGCAGACGTTAGACCGCGCGCGTATTGATGAGCGCACCGGCGTATCAACGTCTGGCAGCGGGCCCAATCTGCTGCTCGACATCACTGTGAATGCACCCAACCAGATTTTCATTCGCGGGCGCGGTCTCGATGCGGAAGTCGGTGGATCGGTGCGCCTGACCGGACCGGTTACGGCGGTGCAGCCGGTTGGTGCGTTTGCGCTGACGCGCGGGCGTCTCGATATTCTGGGACGACGCGTGGTGTTCGAGACGGGCACGGTGACGCTCTTGGGTGACCTCGATCCGCAGCTCAATTTCGTGGCGCGCACCGAGGGCGATGGCATCACTGTCTTCGTGATTGTTTCGGGCCGGGCCTCGGCACCAGACATCACCTTCAGCTCCAATCCCGCTTTGCCGCAGGATGAAGTGCTGAGCCGGTTAATCTTCAACCGCCCGATGGGTGAGCTATCGCCAGTCCAGCTGGCTCAGCTTGCGGCAGCCGCTGCCGAATTGGTCGGCGGCGGTGGTGGCGGCGGACTGGTGGACAGTCTGCGTGGAGCGGCAGGTCTGGCCGATCTCGATATCGTCACCGACGATGCGGGCAATGTCGGCGTGCAGGCGGGCACTTATATTCAGGATAATGTTTATCTGGGTGTGACGGCAGGGGCCAATGGGCAATCCAAGGTGACGATCAACCTGGATGTCACCGACGATCTCACCATCAAGGGTGCTGCCGGGCAGGACGGTAATTCCAGCATCGGCGTATTTTATGAGCGGGATTATTAGCGTCGAAGCCGCTTACCGCCCCTCACACTAAGGCAGCGTTTGGTCTGCGCGCATGACTGCAAACTATCGTCCACTACGAGGCTGCCCTCGGGCTTGACCCGAGGGCCGTTCGCCTCATGCAAAGTCCTTAAAAGCGTGGCTCCCTAGGTGGCCCTCGGGTCAAGCCCGAGGGCAGCGCGGTGTTTGTGGGAGAGACGACAAGCCATCCCCTCCCTATCTGCCCCTTGCCGCATCCTTGGGCTTGACCCGAGGGCTCTCGTGATAGGCCGAAATAAAGAACCCTCGGGTCAAGCCCGAGGGTGACGGTCTGTGTCGGTGTAGCGATCTGTGGGTTAGTTCGCCATATGCACCTTATTGCGCACTCGCTCCGCCCGTCTTTGCTGCCTTTTCCGCATCCCACCACCAGATGTTGGGGAAACCGTTGCCGAATTCGGGCAGGGTTTCGGGGCGACTGAAACGGTTCCAGCGGGCGATGCGGGAATAGGTGTTGGCGTAGCCTGGGACGACATAATGGTGGTGTAGCAAGACGCGATCCAGCGCCTTGACCGTTGCCAACTGCGTGTCACGATCATCGGCGACAATCAGTTTTTCGATCAGGGCATCCACACCCGGATCGGAAATGCCGGCGCGGTTCATCGAGCCTTCCTGGTTGAGGCTGGATGAGCCGAAGAATTCGCGCTGCTCATTGCCGGGCGAGTAGGATTGATCCCAGCGCGAATAGATCATGTCGTAATCGAAGCTGCGGATGCGGTTGATATATTGGGGCCTATCTACGACGCGCATAGTCGCCGCCACGCCGATCTGTCCGAGATTGGTGATCAGGTTTTGCAATACCGGTTCCAATGTCGCCTGGAACGTTAGGATTTCAAAGGCGAGCTGTTTGCCATTGGCATCGACCAGCCGATTGCCATCGAGCGTGTAGCCAGCCTCGTTCAGCAGGTTGAGCGCGGTGCGCAGATTGTTGCGCAGTTTTGCCGGATCGCCATTGACCGGATTGGTATAGGGCTCGGTGAAGACCGAGGGTGGAACCAGATCGCGGACGCTTTCTAGAATTTCCAGCTCTTCCCCTTCCGGCAGGCCGGACGACGCAAAGGGAAGACGGTAGAAATAGCTGTCTATGCGCTTGTACTCACCATAGAAAACGGTGGCATTCAGCTCTTCGAAATCGAAGGCATAGTTGAGTGCTTCGCGCACGCGTTCGTCTTTGAAGATTTCTCGGCGCTGATTGGGAATGAAGCCCGTCATTTCGCCGCTGCCACTATAATCCTCTTCAAAGGTTTCGAGGATTACCCGGCCTTCGGCGACGGCTGGGAAGTCGAAGCCAGTGGCCCAGCGGCGGGCCGTATATTCGCTCCACCAATCGAACTGGTCGCCCTTGAAGGCTTCGAACCAAACGGACTCATCGCGGAAATATTCTATCCTGTAGGTGTCGAAATTGTTGGTGCCGATCTGGGTGGGTTTGTCCTTGGCCCAGTAATCTTCGACCCGGTGATAGGTGATGGTGCGGCCCGCGTCGAAGCTTTCCAACTCGTATGGCCCCGAGCCCATCGGCGCTTCGAGCGTCGAGGCGGCAATATTTCGCGTCTTGCCGTTGGCGTCCGTGCCCTCCCACCAATGCTGGGGCAGGACCAGCAACTGACCCAGAATATGGGGCAATTCGCGATTGTCGGTCTGGTCGAAGGTGAAAGTGACTTCGCCCGGTGCGGTCACTTCGGCGCTGACGATATTGGCATAGTATTGCGAATAGAGGGGGCTGAGCTCGGTGATTTTTTCAAAGGACCAGACCACATCCTCGGCGGTGACAGGTTCGCCGTCATGCCAGCGCGCGTCCGGGTCCATGCGGAAGGTGACCGAGCCATAATCGTCGGCGATCTTCATGGCTTCGGCGAGATGGCCGTAGGACGTGTTCACCTCGTCCGCCGACGGGGTCAGCAGTGTTTCATAGACCAGTCCGAGACCGTTAGCTGGCTCGCCTTGTGGCAGGATGGGGTTAAAGGTGTCAAAGCCCCCGCTGGCGCCGATGCGTACTGTTCCCCCTTTAGGGGCCTCGGGGTTTACATAGTCGAAATGAGTGAAGACTTCTGGGTATTTCGGCGTGTCGGTCAGCGCGTCCGCATGGTTCCAAACGCCAGTCGGTGATTGTGCGAAAGCGGGCGCCACAAGTGCCACCATGGCGGAGAAGACGAGGGCGGGCAGGCGGGTCGGAAACGTCATTTTTGCGGCTCCGCATGAAATGTTCGAGGTGAATCTAGTCGTTTGTTGCCGGTTTGGGCAATCCGTCCGGTTTCGCGCTTTCCTGGGCTTTAAGGTTGAGCGCTGCGGCCAGAAGCTGGCGCGTGTAGGGTTGCTGCGGATTAGCAAAAATGGTCGCGGCATCGCCTTCTTCCACCACTTTACCATTGCGCATGACGATGAGGCGGTGTGCCAGAGCACGGACGACCCGCAGATCGTGGCTGATGAAGAGATAGGAGAGCCCACGCTTCTGCTGGACGGCGCGGAGCAGGTCGATGACCTGCGCCTGAATGGAGACATCGAGCGCCGATGTCGGCTCGTCGAGCACGATCAGATCAGGCTCCAGCACCAGAGCGCGGGCAATGGCGATGCGCTGGCGCTGACCGCCGGAAAATTCGTGTGGATAGCGATTGGCCGTGTTGGGGTCGAGCCCGACTTCAAGCAAGGCTGAAGTCACCTTTTCGGCGCGTTGGCTGGTGGTGAGCCGCGGCATGTGGACGCGCAAGCCCTCTTCGACGATTTCCTTGACCGAGAGGCGCGGGCTGAGCGAGCCGAACGGGTCCTGAAAGACGATCTGCATATGTTTGCGCAATGGCCGCAGAGCGCGCCATGAGCGACCGTCAATGGACTGGCCCATCATGACGATGCGGCCCTTTGAGGGGATGAGGCGTAGCAGGGCATAGCCCAGCGAGGATTTGCCCGATCCACTTTCGCCCACCACGCCGAGCGTTTCGCCCTTTCTGATCGAAAGATTGAGGCCATCGACGGCGCGGATATGGCCGACGGTGCGGCGGAACAGGCCGCGCTTGATCGGGAACCAGACTTTGAGGTCTTCGGCTTCCGCTATGGTTGGAGCGTCGGGCCGTGGAGGCAGCGGTGCGCCTTGCGGCTCGGTGGCCAGCAGGTGTTTTGTGTAGTCGTGCTGCGGATTGTCGAAGATGGTTTCGACCGGACCCGTCTCCACGATTTCGCCCCTGGTCATCACGCAGACGCGGTCGGCGATGGTGCGGACCACGGCCAGATCATGGGTGATGAACAGCATGGCCATGCCGTTCTGCTGTTGCAGTTTCTTGAGCAAGGCGAGGATTTGCGCCTGCACTGTCACATCGAGCGCGGTGGTGGGTTCGTCGGCAATCAACAGTTCAGGGTCATTGGCGAGCGCCATGGCGATCATGACGCGCTGGCGCTGGCCGCCGGAGAGTTGATGGGGGTAATCGTCAAGACGTTTGGCGGGGTCAGGCAGGCCGACGGATCCCAGAAGTTCGACGGCTCGCTGCCGCGCCGCATTCGGGCGCAGACCCTGATGCAGCATAACGACTTCGGCGACCTGTCGCCCGATCGTGTGGACCGGGTTGAGCGAGGACATGGGCTCCTGAAAGATCATGCTGATGCGATTGCCGCGCACCTGCCGCAGAGTGGCGTCGGATGCTCCGACCAGTTCCTGCCCGTCGAGTTTGATTGAGCCGGCGAGGCTCGCGGCGGGTGGCAGCAGATTGAGAACCGAAAGCGCGGTGACGGATTTGCCTGAGCCGCTTTCGCCCACCAGCGCCAGCGTTTCGCCTGGTGCGATGTCGAAAGAGATGTTTTTTGCGGCGCTGAAGGCACCGAAGCGGATTTCGACGTCGCGGACGGAGAGGATCGCGCTCATCGGAATGTCTTTCGCGGATCGAAGGCGTCTCGCACGGCCTCGCCGATAAAAACCAGCAGGGTCATGATGATGGCGATGGTGAAAAAGCCGGTGAGCCCTAGCCAGGGCGCTTGCAGATTGTTTTTGCCCTGCGCGAGCAGTTCGCCCAGCGATGGCGAGCCGGGCGGTAAGCCGAAGCCGAGAAAGTCGAGCGACGTGAGCGTTGCCACCGAGCCCGAGAGAATGAAGGGCATGAAGGTGAGTGTCGCCACCATGGCATTGGGGAGCAGGTGCCGCCACATGATGGTGCGATTGGAGACGCCCAAGGCGCGGGCCGCGTTGACATATTCAAAATTGCGGGCGCGCAGGAATTCGGCGCGGACGACACCCACCAGTGAGACCCATGAGAAGAGCAGCAATATGCCGAGGAGCACCCAGAAACTGGGGGCGATCACAGATGAAATGATCAGCAGCAGATAGAGCGACGGCACCGAGGTCCAGATCTCGATGAGGCGCTGGGCGATGAGGTCGAGCCAGCCGCCGTAGTAGCCCTGAACTGCGCCAGCGCCGACGCCGATGATTGAGGAGGCGATGGTCAGGGCGAAGCCGAAAAGGATGGAGATACGGAAGCCGTAGATCAGCCTTGCCAGCACGTCGCGGCCACGATCATCGGTGCCCAGATAGTGATAATTGCCGGGCACGCAATTGGGGTCTTCGACGCCCAGCGGATAGCGCTGACAGATCTGCTCGCGGGTCAGCATCCAGCTTGGCGGATTGGTGCCTGAAAAGGCGATATTGGTGTCGACCGTGTGATAGCTGAACCGCACAGATGGCCAGATCATCCAGCCATTGGCCTCGATTTCCTCGGCGATAAACGGGTCGCGGAAATTGGTGGTGGCGAACAAGCCACCGAATTTGGATTCGGGATAGTCGATCAGTGCCGGGACCATCAGCTCGCCTTTGTAGGAGACGATGATGGGCCGGTCATTGGCGATGAATTCTGCGCCTAATGTCAGGATGAAGAGGACGAGAAAAATCCAGAAGCTCCACCAGCCGCGTTTATTGGCGCGAAAATTGGCGAGGCGGCGCTGGTTGAGGGGCGAAAGGCTCATACGTCCCGGCTTTCAAAGTCGAGACGTGGATCGACCCACATATAGGCGAGGTCCGAAACCAGCCCGATAACGAGGCCGAGCAGGGAGAAAATGTAGAGCGTGGCAAAGACCACCGGATAATCGCGGGTGACAACGGACTGGAAGCCGAGCAGACCCAGCCCGTCGAGCGAGAAGATGGTTTCGATCAGCAGCGAGCCGCCGAAGAATACGCCGATGAATGCGCCGGGGAAGCCTGCAATGATCAGCATCATGGCGTTGCGGAAGACGTGGCCGTAAAGCACCTTGCGCTCAGTCAGGCCCTTGGCGCGGGCCGTCACCACATATTGCTTGCCGATTTCGTCGAGGAAGGAATTCTTGGTCAGCATGGTGGCGGTGGCGAAAGCGCCCAGACCCATTGCGGTAATGGGCAGGACCAGATGCCAGAAATAGTCGAGGATTTGCCGCCAGAGCGGGAAATTGGTAAAGCCGGGCGAGGTCAGACCGCGCAGCGGGAAGATCGACCAGAATGAGCCTCCGGCAAACAGGACCACGAGCGCAATGGCGACGAGAAAGCCGGGCACGGCGTAGCCGATGATGATGATGGTGGAGGTCCAGACATCGAAACGCGAACCGTCGCGCCGCGCTTTGGCGATGCCGAGCGGAATGGACACGCCATAGGCAATGAGCGTCATCCAGAGGCCGAGCGAGATGGAGACCGGCATCTTTTCGAGGATGAGATCGATCACCGAAATATCGCGGTAATAGCTCTGGCCAAAGTCGAAGCGCAGGTAATTGCCGATCATGGAAAAGAAGCGCTCGAGCGGCGGTTTGTCGAAGCCGAATTGCTTTTCGATCCGTTCGACCAGCGCGGGGGGCAGGCCCTGACTGCCGCGATAGGCCGACCCATTGCCCTGAACGGGTTGGGAGACATCGCTGCCGCCACCGGTAATCCGTTCTTCGATGCCTCCGCTCATGCCGGACATATTGGCCAAAGCCTGTTCGACCGGGCCACCGGGGGCAAATTGGGTGATCAGGAATGACACAGCCATGATGCCGAACACGGTCGGGATCATCAGCAAGAGGCGGCGGATTATATAGGCGCCCATTCCCGCTCCGGGACAATCGATTTTGCCTCAGAATGCTCCACCGCGGGCGGCGGGCAAATCACCATGCGGTGAGGCCGGTTAAATGCACCATTTCGATGACGGCTTGGCAAGGCAATGTCGCGCCAAGCCGTTCGGAATTTGGCTCGAACACGAGCAAATCTCTCCATAAAAAGAACGCGATACTTGTGTGCGGCTGGTTATGTCGTCAGGATTGGCACTAATCAGCGGAGACCAATATGAAATTTCAGCCCATCGTTCAGGTGAAAGACAGCTCGCAGGCGCGGATTCTGATCGTCGCGCTGAGGGCGCATGGCTTTCATCCGCTTGAACCACGGGAAGGTGGATTGCCGGGAATGGCGAACCTTTTCGGCGCTGAGGGGTTTGTCGTTGAAGTGCCCGAAGATGAAGCGGCTGATGCCGAACTTCTGGCGGGCGAATTACTCAAGGATATGGCTCAGCCCCCCAAATAGAATTTCCCGACTTACTCTAAAACGGCCACAATGGCGTGAGATGGGGGACAGTGCGGGTTGGGCGATTGAACCGTGTGGGGACTTCACGTTATAAGTCTGCCACAAGTGTTAATATGCGTTAAGCCTTTGCGGCAGGAGAAAACAATGCAGGATTGGAAGCGCGGCGCTTCATCCATGGTGGGTTTGGCGGCTATCGCCTTGCTGGTGGCGGCGTGTTCGCCCACCAGCCGCACCAATACAGGCAATCTCAACGTTATCGGCCAGCCTCAGCAGCTTCAGCCGGTACAGTCTTCGAGCGTCCAGCAGAATACGCTGCCGCCGATCGGCGCGACCGGCACTCCGGCTCCGGGTCTGTCCGGGCAGCCGATTCTAGGTGGCCAGACGGCAACGACAACCCAGGTTGCCGGCACCAATGCCGGCTCGATCACGACGCTTGGCCAGCCCATGTCGACCGGCGTTTCCGTTGGGCCGGAAGGCGCCTGGAACGTTGCGGCTGCGGGCCAGACCTGCCGCCTCAATCTGCCGCTGACGGCCAAGACCGGTACCAATTATTACCGCGCTTCGGCTCCCGGTTGCACCGTGCCGCAGATTGCTTCGGTGACCGGCTGGCAGCAGGTGGGCAGCCAACTGCAGCTTTATGATGATAATGGCAATATCGCCGCCTTCCTCGCTCCGTCTTCGGGCCGCTATATCGGCACGATGGGCGGCGGGCAGGCTGTGTCGATGTCGCGCTAAGTTTAAAAGCCGGTCCATTGGGCCGGCTTTTAAGTATCGCATGCTGCCACATGCTCCAGGCTGCTCTCGTGTCTGCCGGGTCGCTTCGCGCCCGAAGATGAACTTGACCCGAGAGCCATTCTCAACGCAATGACGGGTCGATGTGGCCCTCGGGTCAAGCCCGAGGGCAGCAACGGTTAGTGTGGATGGCTTCCAGTTCCCAAACAGTTCGTGAGGACTTAGTTCTCGCCTCCTATGACGATCTCGTCGCGCGTAGTGCACTGACGCCTGATCCGGCGCAGCGCGATGCTGCGCGGGAACTGGATCGGGTATTGGCTGATCTCACTGCTGCTAAGCCCAAAGGCCTTTTCGGGCTGTTCGACAAGCTGCAAGCTGTGCGTGGGCTTTATCTCTATGGCGAGGTTGGGCGCGGCAAGACCATGCTGATGGACCTGTTCTACGCGGCTATTCCGTTCAGGCAGAAGCGGCGACTGCATTTCCATGAATTCATGGACGAGGTGCATACGGGTATCGCGGCCTTCCGCAAGTCGGCCAAGGGTAAGGATGACAACGCAGACCCCGTCGAGGCGGTGGTGCGCCCGATCCTCAAATCGGGCCTGCGGGTTCTGTGCCTCGATGAATTCCATGTGCATGACATTGCCAATGCCATGTTGCTCGACCGGCTGTTCAGCAAACTGTTCGCTGGCGGCGTAACGCTGGTCGCGACCTCGAATGTGACGCCGGACGGGCTCTACAAGGACGGGCTTAATCGTCAGCTCTTCCTGCCGTTCATCAAACTGCTCAAGGAGCAGACTTTGGTGGTGCCGCTGCCATCCGAGCAGGATTACCGGCGGCTGAAATTTGCCGGGCAACAGGTTTATGCTTTTGGAACCGGACCGGATGTGCGTGCCGTCATGGACAAGATGTGGCTGCGGATCACCGGTGGTGAACCGGGCGTGCCGGGCTCAATAGAGAGTATCGGGCGACAGATCGCCGTGCCGCTCATCGCTATGGGTGCTGCGCGCTTCGGCTTTGCCGATCTGTGCGAGAAGCCTTTGGGAACCAGGGACTTCGTGCGCATCGCCCATCACTTCGATTCTGTCGTGCTTGATGACGTGCCGCAGATGGATCGCACCAAGTCCGATGCGGCCAAGCGGTTCATCCTTCTGATCGACTCGCTCTATGATCGCGGCGTGAAACTGGCCGCGAGCTTTGCCGTGCCGCTGGAGCAATTGGGCGCGGATGACAAGACGGCGTTCGAGTTTCAGCGCACATTGTCGCGGCTGACGGAGATGCAGTCCGAGGAATACCTGGGCAAGGGGCTCGGGGATGCGGTTTCCGCCGAGTCTCAAGTCGTCTGACCGAGGCAGCTCATCCTTGTCTGGCGGTTTGTTGCAGCATGGATTGCCCGATCAAGCCGGGCAATGACGATGGATGGGTGGGTTCGAGCTGGAAAACTCTCTCCTTTGCCCATCCGGCATACCCCCATCGCTCATCAGCAAGGCACATTCGCGCTTTACGACGAAGGGTTCACTTGCCCGGTTTCGCTGCTAGGGTTAAGACGTGCGCCAATTCAACGCAGTCTGGGATGAGGACTTATGGCCCGCAAGAAAATTGCCCTTATCGGTGCAGGACAGATCGGCGGCACGCTCGCTCTGTTGTCGGCGCAGAAGGAACTCGGCGATGTCGTGGTATTCGACGTGGTCGACGGCGTGGGTGCCGGCAAGGCGCTCGACATTGCCCAGTCTGCCCCCACTCAGGGTTTTGACGTTTCGCTCAAGGGCACGACCGAGTACAAGGACATCGAAGGCGCTGACGTCGTGATCGTCACTGCTGGCGTACCGCGCAAGCCGGGCATGAGCCGCGATGACCTGCTCGAAATCAACCTCAAGGTAATGGAGCAGGTTGGCGCCGGCATTGCAAAATATGCCAAGGACGCCTTCGTTATCTGCATCACCAACCCGCTCGACGCCATGGTTTGGGCGCTGCAGAAGTTCTCCGGCCTGCCCGCACACAAGGTGATCGGCATGGCTGGCGTGCTCGACAGCTCGCGTTTCTGCCACTTCATCGCCGACGAGCTGGGTGTTTCCATTCAGGACGTCAACGCCTTCGTGCTCGGTGGCCACGGCGACACGATGGTGCCGCTGACCCGCTATTCGACCGTTGCGGGCATTCCGCTGACCGACATCGTCAAGATGGGTTGGATGAGCAAGGAAAAGCTCGAAGAGATCGTGCAGCGCACCCGTGACGGTGGCGCTGAGATCGTTGGTCTTCTTAAGACCGGTTCGGCTTTCTATGCGCCAGCTGCTTCCGCCATTGCCATGGCCGAGAGCTATCTCAAGGACAAGAAGCGCGTGCTTCCTTCCGCTGTGCAGCTCAATGGCGAATATGGCGTCAAGGGCACCTATGTCGGCGTGCCGGTGATCATCGGTGCCGGTGGCGCAGAGAAGGTCGTCGAAATCTCGCTCAACTCTGCCGAGCAGAAGGCCTTCGAGAAATCGGTGGCTGCCGTTGAGGGCCTCATCGAGGCTTGTAAGAAAATCGCGCCGAAGCTGGCGTAACGCATTCAAAGCCGCTGGTTCTGCCAGCGGCTTTTGGCTTTCCGGCTCCAGAAATGCCGGATTACTGACTGCCCACCCAAGGGGAAAAGCATGAATATCCACGAACACCAGGCCAAGGCGCTGCTCAAGGAATATGGTGCACCGGTTGCGTCCGGCGTTGCCATTTTCTCGGCTGATGAAGCTGAGGCCGCTGCGAAGTCGCTGCCGGGTCCGCTTTATGTGGTCAAGAGCCAGATCCATGCCGGTGGCCGCGGCAAGGGCAAGTTCAAGGAACTTGGTCCTGATGCCAAGGGCGGCGTGCGCCTTGCCAAGACCATCGACGATGTCGTCGCGTTCTCCAAGGAAATGCTCGGCAATACGCTAGTGACCAAGCAGACCGGCGACAATGGTAAGCAGGTCAATCGTCTTTATATCGAAGATGGTGCAGACATTGCCCGCGAGCTTTACTGCTCGCTGCTGGTGGATCGTGCTTCGAGCCGCGTGTCCTTCGTGGTTTCGACCGAAGGTGGCATGGATATTGAAGCCGTTGCCGAACATACCCCGGAAAAGATCATCACCGTTGCGATCGACCCGGTGGCCGGTGTGACCGAGGCTGATGTTGCCACGATCAATTCGGCTCTCGAGCTGGACGGTGCTGCTGCTGAGGATGCCAAGGGCCTGTTCCCCATTCTCTACAAAGCATTCACCGAGAAGGATATGAGCCTGCTCGAAGTGAACCCGCTGATCGTGATGACCGACGGGCATCTGCGCGTGCTGGACGCCAAGGTTTCCTTCGACAACAACGCTTCCTTCCGTCACGAAGAGCTCAAGCCCCTTCGCGACCTGACCGAAGAAGATGCCAAGGAAATTGAAGCCTCCAAGTATGACCTTGCCTATGTTGCTCTCGACGGCAATATCGGTTGCATGGTCAATGGCGCGGGTCTTGCCATGTCCACCATGGACATCATCAAGCTCTATGGCGCAGAGCCTGCAAACTTCCTCGACGTTGGTGGCGGTGCTTCCAAGGAGAAGGTGACGGCAGCGTTCAAGATCATCACGGCCGATCCGGCGGTGAAGGGCATTCTGGTCAATATCTTTGGCGGCATCATGCGCTGTGACGTCATCGCCGAAGGTGTGATCGCTGCAGTCAAGGAAGTCGGCCTCAAGGTGCCGCTGGTGGTTCGCCTTGAAGGCACCAATGTCAAGGAAGGCAAGGCCATCCTCGACAATTCGGGCCTCGATGTCATCTCCGCGGACGATCTGGACGATGCCGCGCAGAAGATCGTCAAGGCAGTTCAGGGCTAAGCCGATGCGCGCTGGCCTCGCCATACTGGCAGTTCTTGCCCTCGCCGCGCAGCCCGCGCTGGCGCAGGGCAAGACAAAGTCCTCACCAGCCGTGGCGGCTGTGGAGGCGCTGGAAATGTGCGAGGCTTTTGCGCTGGGCGGCGAGACGGTGGTCGACGACGCTGTCGCTTCCGGATGGGATGCGACCGAGCAGGACTCTGAATCGCCTTTTGTCGGCAACTACGTCGCGGCCAGGGAATATCCGGGTCTTGGTTGGGGCGATCTTTTCGCTCTGGTCGAGACCTATCCTGGCAAACAGTTCGGCTATTGCCGTCTCGATTTCATGGAAGCGACAGGTAGCGGCAAAGCTGCCGTCGAGGCCATTGCCGGACTCGGGCGGTATGATGGCGATGTGCTCGAAGACAATGGCGGCTACTATGCCAGCCTTGCCGGTGAGAATTCCCTTTTGCTCACGCATTGGGATGATGCCGGTTTTGTCATCCAGCTCACAGTCCTGACGCCGCTCGCCGACGATCCTGCCGCTTCGCCCGAACCTGAATCCGAAGCCGACGAGTAAGTCGGCGCTTCATTTTTGCCCCTTGGGGCACCAAGACAAGGCGCTCGGCGCCGCAAGACGGAAGAGAAACAGATGTCCATTCTCGTCAATAAAGATACCAAGGTTCTCGTGCAGGGCCTGACCGGCAAGACCGGCACATTCCATACCGAACAGGCGCTGGCCTATTTCGGTACCCAGATGGTGGGTGGCGTGAACCCCAAGAAGGCCGGTGAAACCTGGACCTCTTCGCTCGACGCTTCAGCGCAGCTGCCAGTTTTCGCTTCGGTTGCCGAAGGCAAGGAACGCACTGGCGCCAATGCTTCGGTAATCTATGTGCCGCCTGCCGGTGCTGCTGCCGCCATCGAAGAAGCCATCGAGGCCGAGGTTGAGCTGATCGTCTGCATCACCGAAGGCGTGCCCGTCATGGACATGGTTCGCGTCAAGGCCAAGCTCGAAAAGAGCAAGTCTCGCCTGATCGGGCCGAACTGCCCCGGCGTGCTGACCCCAGAAGAATGCAAGATCGGCATCATGCCGGGCTCGATCTTCTCCAAGGGTTCGGTGGGTATTGTCTCGCGTTCGGGCACGCTGACTTATGAAGCAGTGTTCCAGACCACCAATGAAGGCCTCGGCCAGACCACCGCTGTCGGTATCGGCGGCGACCCGGTCAAGGGCACCGAGTTCATCGACGTGCTGGAAATGTTCCTCGCCGACGAAGCCACCAAGTCGATCATCATGATCGGTGAAATCGGTGGTTCGGCTGAAGAAGAAGCCGCTCAGTTCCTGATCGATGAAGCCAAGAAGGGCCGCAAGAAGCCTATGGCTGGTTTCATTGCCGGTCGTACTGCCCCTCCGGGTCGCACGATGGGTCATGCCGGTGCCGTGATTTCCGGCGGCAAGGGTGGCGCGGAAGAAAAGATCGCCGCCATGGAAGCTGCCGGCATCAAGGTTTCGGCTTCGCCCGCGCGTATTGGCGTGACGCTGGCCGAAGTGCTGAAGGGCTGAGTTAAACCCCCACCTAGCCTCCCCCTGTCAGGGGGAGGGACGCATCGGGGCATGTAGGATATTTGGCCTCCACCAGCCGGTTCCTCCCCCTCCTTTAGGGGGAGGTTAGGTGGGGGTGCTTTGGGCGACAGAATACCCACATGCGACCAATGTCGGTCGCGCTTCGGACACAGAACAATGTTAGGCCGGATATATTCGGTTGCGATAAACAGAAATTGAGCCGCGGTCCTGCTCAGGGGCCGCTACACTTAACAGGATACTAAGGATAAGCGGTCAGTATCCGCACCAAATTAGGGACCGCATGAACCTGGCTTGGCCGGTTCGTTGAGAAGGATGGCAGGGCGAGAGGTCCTGCGCAAAAAGCGATGACACGACAGGAAAAGAACGACACGTTCTTGCTGACCTCGTTCCTCTATGGTGGGAACGCCGACTACATCGAGCAACTCTATTCCAGGTTCAAGGCTGATCCTTCCAGCGTCGATGCGACGTGGGCGAGCTTCTTCTCGCGGCTGGATGACAGTCAGTCCGAAGCACAGAAGAATGCCGAAGGCGCAAGCTGGGGCCGAAAGGACTGGCCACTTGCCGAAAGCGGCGAGCTGGTTTCGGCCATGGACGGCAATTGGGCCGAGGTTGCGGTCAAGACCGAAAAGGCTGCCACCAAGAAGGCGGCTGCCGAAGGTAAGCCCGCGCCGAGCGCAAGTGATGTGTTGCAGGCCACGCGCGATTCCATCCGCGCCATCATGATGATCCGTGCCTATCGCATGCGCGGTCATTTGCATGCCGATCTCGATCCGCTGCGCCTCAAGGCCGATGAGCCGGCGCCGGAACTCGATCCCAAGAGCTATGGCTTCACTGAAGCCGATTTCAGCCGCAAGATCTTCATCGATAACGTGCTGGGTCTGGAATACGCCACCATCCCAGAGATGCTGGCCATCCTAACCCGCACCTATTGCGGTACGGTTGGCATCGAATTCATGCATATCTCGGATCCGGACGAGAAGCAGTGGATTCAGGAACGCATCGAAGGCCCCGATAAGGAAATCACCTTCACGCCCGAGGGCAAGAAGGCGATCCTCAACAAGCTGGTCGAAGCCGAAGGCTTTGAGAAATTCCTCGACGTCAAATATACCGGCACCAAGCGTTTCGGCCTTGATGGCGCGGAAGCCACCATTCCGGCACTTGAGCAGATCATCAAGCGCGGCGGTGCTCTCGGCATCAAGGATATCGTGCTTGGCATGGCCCATCGTGGTCGCCTCAATGTTTTGACGCAGGTTCTGAGCAAGCCGCATCGCGCCTTGTTCCACGAATTCAAGGGCGGCGCTTTTTACCCCGACGATGTCGAGGGTTCGGGCGACGTGAAGTATCACCTCGGTGCTTCATCCGATCGCGAATTCGATAATAATAAGGTTCACCTGTCGCTGACGGCCAATCCGTCGCACCTCGAAATCGTCGATCCGGTGGTGCTCGGTAAGGCCCGCGCCAAGCAGGACCTGCATATTTCCCCGAGTGGCAAGCTCGTGGACATCGCCACCGAAGGCAAGCCGGACCGCTCCATGGTTCTGCCGCTGCTGATCCATGGCGATGCGGCCTTTGCGGGGCAAGGTGTCGTCGCAGAGTGTTTCGGTCTGTCTGGCCTCAAGGGGCACCGGACGGGTGGTTCGATCCATTTCGTGATCAACAACCAGATCGGCTTCACAACCTCGCCGATCTATTCGCGCTCTTCGCCGTACCCAACCGACGTCGCCAAGATGATCGAGGCACCGGTTTTGCATGTGAATGGCGATGATCCGGAAGCTGTGGTTTTCGCCGCAAAGGTGGCGGTGGAATATCGCCAGCGTTTCGGCAAGCCTGTCGTCATCGACATGTTCTGCTATCGCCGCTTCGGCCACAATGAAGGCGATGAGCCCAGCTTCACCCAGCCGCTCATGTATTCCAAGATCAGGTCGCACAAGACCACGCTGGAACTCTATGCAGACAAGCTGATCGGTGAGGGGCATGTGTCTCAGGCCGATGTCGACCAGCTCAAGGCCGACTGGAAGGCCAAGCTCGAGACTGAATTCGAGGCCGGACAGGATTACCGTCCGAACAAGGCCGACTGGCTCGATGGCCAGTGGAAGAGCTTCAAGCCCGCTCATGACGAAGGCCCGCGCCGTGGCGACACCGGCGTTGCGCTCGACAAGCTGGTTTCTATCGGCACTCAGCTCACCAAGGTTCCGGCGGACTTCAACGTCCACCGTACCGTCAAGCGTTTTATGGACAACCGCCTCAACGCCATCGAGAGCGGGGAGGGGATCGACTGGGCGACGGCTGAAGCTCTGGCTTTCGGTACGCTTGTCACCGAAGGTCATCCAGTGCGTCTCTCCGGTCAGGACTGTGAACGCGGCACGTTCAGCCAGCGCCATTCGGTGCTGAATGATCAGCAGGTCGAGAACAAGACCTACACGCCGCTCAACAATCTCGATCCGGCCAATCAGGCGCGCTACGAAGTCATCAATTCGATGCTGTCGGAAGAAGCCGTTCTTGGGTTCGAATATGGTTATTCGCTCTCCGAGCCCAAGGCGCTGACCCTGTGGGAAGCGCAGTTCGGCGACTTCGTGAACGGTGCTCAGGTCGTCATCGACCAGTTCATCTCATCTGGCGAACGGAAGTGGTTCCGCATGTCGGGCCTCGTGATGCTCTTGCCGCATGGCTATGAAGGGCAGGGGCCGGAGCATTCCTCCGCACGTCCCGAGCGCTTCCTGCAGCTTTGTGCCGAAGACAATATGCAGGTCGCCAACTGCACGACGCCGGCCAATTACTTCCATGTCCTGCGCCGTCAGCTGAAGCGCGACTTCCGCAAGCCGCTGATCCTGATGACGCCCAAGAGCCTGTTGCGCCACAAGCGCGCCGTATCGGGTCTGGTTGAACTGGGTCCGGACAGCGTGTTCCATCGCCTGCTCTGGGACGATGCCGAGGCTCCCGGCCTGCCCAAGACCACGATCCGCCTGGTCAAGGACGAGAAGATCCGCCGCGTCGTGCTGTGTACCGGCAAGGTCTATTATGACCTGCTGGAAGACCGCGAGAAGAAGGGCATCGACGATGTCTATCTGCTGCGTGTCGAGCAGCTTTATCCATTCCCGGCCAAGGCGCTGCTGGACGAGCTCAGCCGCTTCCCCAATGCGGAAGTGATCTGGTGCCAGGAAGAGCCCCGCAATATGGGCGCCTGGGCGTTCATCCAGCCCTATGTGGAATGGGTGTTCGACCAGATGGGCCGTGGCAACCAGCGCGTTCGCTATACTGGCCGCGCCGCTGCTGCCTCTCCGGCCACTGGCCGCATGAGTGTGCATCTGGAACAGCTGCAGGCGTTCCTCGACGACGCGCTCGGTTCATAAGCCTTGTGACAAGACATAAAGAGCGCCACATTCCTGATTAGGACGTGGCGCTCAGGCCCGAAATAGAAGGACAAATTCCATGTCGACAGAAATCCGGGTTCCGACCCTGGGCGAAAGCGTTACCGAGGCCACGATCGGCCAGTGGTACAAGAAGGTGGGCGACGCCGTTGCTGCCGATGAGCCTTTGGTGGAACTGGAAACCGACAAGGTAACCATTGAAGTGCCCGCACCCGCCGCCGGTGTGCTCGAAGCCATTGCTGCCAATCCCGGTGACACGGTCGATGTCGGCGCTCTGCTTGGCGCTATCGCTGCCGGTGGTGCTGCTACCGCTCCGAAGCAGGAGGCCAAGACTGAAGCCCCGGCCAATAATGCGGCTGGCCCAGAAGTGATCAAGCCAGAGCCCGCTGCCCAGCCGGTGACCGCGACCGATCGTGCTCCTGCGCCTTCGGCACAGAAGCTGATCAACGAGAACAATCTCGACGCTGCCAATATTGCCGGCTCTGGCAAGGCTGGTCAGGTGCTCAAGGAAGACGTGTTGGCCTCGCTGGCCAAGCCCGCCGCCGCCGCACCGGCTCCTGCTGCGAAGGCCGCTGCTGCACCAACTCCTGCCGCTGCGCCGCGTGCACCTGTTGCTGCTGACGATGCTTCGCGCGAAGAGCGCGTCAAGATGACCCGTCTGCGTCAGACCATCGCTCGGCGCCTCAAGGATGCGCAGAACACCGCCGCCATGCTGACCACCTTTAACGAGGTGGACATGAAGCCGGTGATGGACCTGCGCAATCAGTACAAGGACTTGTTCGAGAAGAAGCATGGCGTCAAGCTGGGCTTTATGGGCTTCTTCACCAAGGCCGTTGTCCACGCCCTCAAGGAAATTCCGGCAGTCAATGCCGAGATCGATGGCGATGACCTGATCTACAAGCAGTATGCCCATATTGGCGTGGCTGTTGGCACCGATAAGGGCCTTGTCGTGCCGGTGGTGCGCAATGCCGACCAGATGTCGATTGCCGAGATCGAGAAGGAAATTGGCAATCTGGGTCGCAAGGCCCGCGATGGCCAGCTGTCCATGGCCGACATGCAGGGCGGCACGTTCACCATCTCCAATGGTGGTGTCTATGGTTCGCTGATGTCTACGCCGATCCTCAATGCCCCACAGTCGGGCATTCTGGGCATGCACAAGATTCAGGAGCGTCCTGTCGTCGTTGGCGGTCAGATCGTGATCCGCCCGATGATGTATCTGGCGCTCTCCTACGATCATCGTATTGTCGATGGCAAGGAAGCGGTGACCTTCCTCGTCCGCGTCAAGGAAAGCCTTGAGGCTCCCGAGCGTCTGGTGCTCGACCTCTAGGTCTCGCCACTTTTCACTTTTAGAAGGGCTCGCTTCGGCGGGCCCTTTTTTGTGGCTCACCAAAAGGTGTGTTGGCCCAGCTGTGAATACTAACAGTCTGTTAGCGAATTGACGGTTTATGCGGAACAAACGCGCGGTTTCAAGACAATGCGCTGATCGGAGAGTTTGAGTTGCGACGGAATCTGGTTCTCGCCGCTGCCTTTGTTACCGCTATCCTGCCGGCTCAAGCGCAGGAGGAAACTGCGCTGGTCGGCGAGTTGATGGCCTTTCATGGCTCCAAAGCCATTGTCGAAGCCATGACAACCCATTGCTATGAAAATACCGGGCTCGATAACGCCTATAAGGATGCTGCCGCGAACTGGTATCTGCGCAATATCGGCTATCTGGACCTGGCCGACCGTGTTATCGCCCGGCTGGGCGGGGGGAGTGAAGGCCAGCAGCAGGCCGCCGAGAATTACGGCGGCAGCCAGATTATGAGCGCCTACAATCAGGCCGGGGATAAGACCGTATTCTGCCGGACCTTTCTTGAACAGGTCGAGAGCGGGGCGCTCGATATCGACAAGCAGCTTCCTGAAATCCTGAAGCGCGCGCAGGAAATTTCGGCCTCCTGATCCCCCGTTATATTGGGTGCCTGACGATTTGATGCGTCTCATACTTCCTGCATGTTCAGGAGGTTTTCTTGCGCTTGTTGCTGGCTCTCGCAGGTTTCGCCCGGCGATGCCTTTGTTCCGGAAGGGTGCAAATGATCCAGTAGTAAGGCAGCCTCGTTATGCTAGCATGATGCGAGCGAGAGGGTGAATCATGTCTATTGAACTGACAATACTGATCTGGAGCGCCGCGCTGGCTATGGCTTATGTGCTGGTGCAATCCACAGCCTACCGCCTTGATTATGGTATCCTTCATGCTGGCGGGCAGCGCGACAACGAGCGGGCGCCGAACAAATGGGCGGCGCGTGGCGAGCGGGCTCTGCGCAATTTCCTTGAGACCTATGGGGTTTTCATTGCGCTTGCCGTTGCCACCGAATTGTCGGGGCGCTCCGATGCGTTCACCCAATGGGGTGTGCAAATCTGGTTCTGGGCGCGCCTAGGATATCTGCCGAGTTATTTTATCGATATCCCGCTGATGCGGTCCGCCTTCTGGCTGATTTCGCTGGTTGGCCTGGTGCTGCTGTTTATCGGCGTAGCGTTCTAGTGAGGCGTTGCCAAACGGGCAGGGGGCTTTGATCAAGCCTCCGTTGCCCGGCGCGTCTGGCTGGTGTAACGCTGGCAATACCTTAACGCGCGGTGGCGGCGATGGAATTTCCCTGGCTGGAATTTGCCGGTTTGATGATTGCCTTTGGCATCAATGCCGTCATCCCGGGTGCCGATTTCGCCATGGTGCTGCGCCAGTCGGTGGTGCATGGTCGCCGTGCTGCTCTGTTCACCTCAGCGGGGATCGCAACCTCCATTCTGGTCCATGGCACCTATACCCTGCTCGGAGTTGGCGTGATCGTGGGGCAGTCGCTGCTGCTGTTCAATATTCTGAAATGGGCGGGCGCGGCCTATCTCGTTTATCTGGCGATTTCCGCGCTGCGTAGTCCGCCGCCGCAGGCTCCCGAAGTTATAGGTGATGCCACGGTTCGTAAGGGCGATATGTCGGCCTTCGCGCTGGGCTTTCTGACCAATCTGCTCAATCCCAAAGCCGTGCTGTTCTTCCTCGCTCTCTTTACCTCGTTGGTTTCAGTGCGCACAGGTGGCGATGCCAAGGTGATTTATGTGGGCAGTATGAGCCTAATGCTTTTTGCCTGGTTCGCATTGGTGTCGGTTTTCTTTACGACCCCTTCGGTGAGACAAGGCTTTTTCCGCGCCGGCCGGTGGTTTAATCGGGTTACCGGTATTACGTTCCTGGCACTGGCTGTGCGCGTCGCTCTGGCACAACAGCGCTGATCATTATTCGAGGCTAGACAATGGCAGACCAATTCGACCTTACCATCATCGGCTCCGGCCCGGGCGGCTATGTCTGCGCGATCCGCGCGGCGCAACTGGGCATGAAGGTTGCCGTGGTGGAGAAGTGGGCGACATTGGGCGGCACCTGCCTCAATATCGGCTGCATTCCCTCCAAGGCGCTGCTGCATGCTTCGGAGCTGTTTGAAGAAGCCGGGCATGGCTTTAAGGCGCTGGGGATCGACATTCCCGCGCCGCAGCTCAACCTGCCGCAGATGCTCAATCATAAGTCTGAAACCGTCGCCTCCAATGTTGGTGGTGTCGATTATCTGTTCAAGAAGAACAAGATCACGGTCTTCCGCGGCATCGGCTCCATTCCGAGCGCTGGCAAGGTGCTGGTGACGCCGCAGAGCGGTCCGCAGACCGAGATTGCCACCAAGAATATCGTTATTGCCACGGGTTCGGTTTCGGCCAATCTGCCGGGCATCGAGATCGATGAGAAGCAGATTGTTACCTCGACCGGCGCGCTGGCGCTGGACAAGGTGCCGAACAAGCTGGTGGTTATCGGCGCCGGTGTAATCGGGCTGGAGCTCGGTTCGGTCTGGATGCGCCTTGGTGCACAGGTGACCGTGGTTGAGTATCTCGACCGCATTCTGCCGGGCATGGATAGCGAAGTGGCGCGCCAGTTCCAGCGCATGCTGCAGAAGCAGGGTATGGAATTCAAGCTGTCGAGCAAGGTGGCTGGTGTCGACAAGGCTGAAGACGGATCGCTGCAGGTGCGCGTTGAGCCTGCCAAGGGTGGTGAAGCCGAAGTGCTGGGCGCCGATGTTGCGCTGGTTGCTATCGGTCGTAAGCCGTTTACCGAGGGGCTGGGGCTCGACATTGCTGGTGTTGCGATGGACGAGCGTGGCCGGGTGCGGGTTGATAGCCACTACAAGAGTTCTGTCGATGGCATTTATGCCATTGGCGACGTGATCGTCGGGCCGATGCTGGCACATAAGGCTGAGGATGAGGGCATTGCGGTTGCCGAAATTCTCTCTGGCCAGGCGGGCCATGTGAATTACGCGGCTATTCCGGCGGTGGTTTACACCAATCCGGAAGTGGCCTCTGTCGGTAAGACCGAGGATGAGCTCAAGGCCGAAGGCGTTAATTACAAGATCGGCAAATTCCCGTTCACCGCCAATGGCCGCGCCAAGGCGATGCTGGCGACGCAGGGCTTTGTCAAAATTCTTGCCGATGTCGAAACCGACCGCGTGCTGGGCGCGCATATCGTGGGCAAGAATGCCGGCGAGATGATCCATGAGCTGGTGACGCTGATGGAATTTTCGGGCGCATCTGAAGATCTGGCGCGCACGACCCATGCTCACCCCACGCTTTCGGAAGCCATTCGCGAAGCGGCTCTGGCTTTGGGTGATGGGGCAATCCACATCTAAACTGCTGATATTCAGAACTTTTGATCAGCCCTCGAAGCCGTTTGGTTTCGAGGGCTTTTTCTTGTCGCGACGTCCTTCTCAAGAAGTCATCATACAACATGATGTTTATTGTATGTTGACTTGTCTTTTTGTCTTCCATACCAGTTTAGCCAAGGTCCTCTCTTCGATGTGAAAAGGGGATCGGATGGCGGAGTGTTCCGCTGTCCCGACCTGGAGCGAGGAGCCCGGGTCGTTGAGGAGAAACTGGGAGGACTACATGTTTAACTTGCCTAAGGTGGCTGTTGCCGCCTTCCTTGCGTCTGGCTTGATGCTGTCGGCAGCCAGCGCTCAGACATTGTTGCGCTCGTCCGATACGCATCCGGATGGCTATCCCACCGTTGAAGCGGTCAAAAAGTTTGGCGAATTGCTGAGCGATAAAACCGATGGCCGCTATGCGGTGGAGGTGTTCCACTCGGCCCAGCTGGGTGCGGAAGCCGATACGATCGAGCAGACCCAGTTTGGCGTCATCGATCTCAACCGTATCTCCATCGGCGCGTTCGGCACGCAGGTGCCTGCGGCGACCGTTACGCAACTGCCCTATATTTTCCGTTCCGCCGATCATTTCCACAATGTACTCGATGGTCCGATAGGCGAGGAAATCCTTGCTGCATTTGACGCTGTGGATGTGGTTGCCCTCGCCTTTTACGATGGCGGTGCGCGCTCGTTCTACAACAGCTCCAGGCCCATCTCGTCACCTGAAGACATGGCCGGCATGAAGTTCCGCGTCATGCAGTCGGACATTTTTGTCGACATGGTTGGCGCGCTGGGCGGCAATGCGACGCCTATGCCCTATGGCGAAGTCTATTCCGGCATCCAGACCGGTGTGATCGACGGCGCCGAAAACAATTATCCGAGCTATGACACGGCAGGTCATGCCGAAGTTGCCAAGTTCTACTCGCTGGACGAACACCTGATGGTGCCCGAGGTTCTGGTCGTGTCCAAGATCGTTTGGGACGGCCTCAGCCCCGAAGATCAGGCTGCGATGCGCGAAGCGGCCAAGGAATCGGTTGGCTATCAGCGCGAGCTCTGGGCTGCCAAGGAAGTTGAATCCAAGGCTGCAGTGGAAGCGCTTGGTGCGACCATCAATGAAGTCGACAAGGCGCCTTTCATCGACGCGATGAAGCCGGTCTACGAGAAGTATGTCACCGATCCGGCCCTGCAGGACCTGGTTGCCCGCATCCAGGCCACTGAAGGCTGATCGAGCATACCGGGCCGGTTGATGCCGGCCCGGTTCTTATTTCGGAGGACTTTCCGTGAGACGCTGGCTGCTTCCGCTCAGCACTGTGTTGCGAGCCATTTCCACTCTTGCGCTCTGGCTTGCGGGCCTTGGTCTCGTCGTGATGACGATCATCGTGGCCTATCAGGTTTTTATGCGTTTCGTGATGAACAACTCCCCGTCCTGGACGGAAGGGGCTGCCATCATGCTGATGAGTTGGTTCATTTTTCTGGGCGCTGCCGTTGGCGTGCGCGAGAAGTTCCATATGGGCTTCGATGTTCTGCTCTATGCACTGCCGCCGACCGCCAAGCCGTGGCTTAGAGGATTCAGCGATATCGCCATTTTCGCGTTCGCGTTCGGAATGGTCTGGTATGGCGGCGAGCTGGCCCTGCGCGGCTGGTCGGTTCGCATTCCGGTTATCGGGCTACCGCAGACCTTCACCTATCTTCCAATTGTCGTATCGGGCTTTCTGATGTGCCTGTTCGCTCTTGAGCGCTTCCTTTTGCGTCTCGCGGGCGAACCTGTCGATGCCGATGCACTTGAACCCGCAATTTCCGAGGCCTGACGCATATGGAATACTGGCTTCTTTTCGGCGTCTTCGGTCTGCTTATGATCGTGGGAACGCCTATCGCTTTTTCGCTCGGCATCGCCAGCTTCGCGACCATCGTCTATCTCGGTCGACCGCCCATCGTTGTGTTCCAGCAATTGAATTCGGGCGTATCGGCCTTCACTTTGTTGGCCATTCCCTTCTTCATTTTCGCTGGCGATCTGATGATGCGTGGCGGCATCGCGGCGCGCATCATCGCCTTTGCCGGATCGATAATCGGGCATGTTCGCGGGGGGCTCGGGCAGGTCAATGTTCTCGCCTCGACGCTGTTTGGCGGCATTTCCGGCTCGGCTGTCGCTGAAGCGGCGGCTGTGGGCGGGATCATGATTCCGCAGATGAAGGCGCGCGGCTATGGCGCAGACTATGCGGTGAACGTCACCTCAATGGCGGCATTGATCGCTCTGCTGCTGCCGCCCAGCCACAATATGATCATCTATTCGCTTTCGGGCGGTGGGCGCATTTCCATTGCCGACCTGTTCACCGCAGGCGTCATTCCAGGCCTGCTGCTGGCATTGGCGTTGATGATCACCGCCTATATCGTTGCACGACATCGCGGTTATCCAACGGAGCCATTTCCTGGGTTTGCGCGGGCCTTCCAGTATTTTCTCGTGTCCATTCCGGGACTGCTGCTGATCGCCATTATCTTTGGTGGTGTGCGGTCGGGGATTTTCACGGCGACGGAAAGCTCCTGCATCGCCGTGATCTATGCCTTGCTCGTGACGCTGATTGTCTATCGCAGCATGGACTGGCGTGAATTTGTTCATTGCGTCACCGGGGCTGTCCGCACCACGGCTATGGTCTTGTTCATCATCGGCGCTGCGGCCTCGTTCGGCTGGCTGATGGCTTATCTGCGCGTTGCGCCGATCCTGACTGAAGCGGTTGCGCAATTGACCAATGATCCGCTGATGGTGCTGCTGCTCATCAATGTGCTGCTGCTCCTGCTCGGCACGTTCATGGATATGGGTCCGCTCATCATCATCACCACACCGATCTTCCTGCCAATGGTGCAGAAATTCGGTGTCGATCCGGTGCATTTCGGAGTGATCATGATCCTCAACCTCGGTATCGGTCTCAACACGCCGCCCCTCGGGCCGGTGCAGTTCGTGGCCGCAGCGGTGGGCAAGATATCGATCTGGACGGCGATGAAGAGCGTCTGGCCCTTCTATGCGGCTGGCCTTATCGTGCTGGGTCTGGTGACATATATCCCCGCGCTCTCGCTCTGGTTGCCGAGCCTGTTCAAGTGATGACATGTCTATAATCGAAGCGACGCCGCCCCCGGCTCGAAAACCGAAACTCGCCGATATGGTCATCGATACGCTGCGCAAGCGTATCGGGGGCGGCGAGATCGGGCCGGGTGATAAACTGCCGACGGAGAGCCAGCTCTCGACCCATTTCGGGGTCAGCCGCACCGTCGTGCGCGAGGCTATCGCAGCCCTTTCGGCTGACGGCATGGTGCAGTCGCGGCAGGGGGCGGGCGTTTTCGTCATGGCTCGTGCGACGTCGGCGTTCAGCTCTATTGCGGGGGAGCGCTCCAACAAGATTTCGGTGGCGCTCAATGTGCTCGAAGTGCGCATGGGTATCGAAATCGAATCTGCCGGGCTGGCGGCGCAGCGGCGCAGCACCAGCCAGGAGGCCGCTATCCATGAGGCATGGAACGAGTTTGGCCGTCTGCTCGACACGGGCGGATTGACCGGGAAGACCGATTTCGCCTTCCACCGCGCGATTGCGGAGGCGACGAATAATCCTTTTTACGTCGAAGTTCTCGAAGCACTGGGAAGCCGAACCATTCCCTGTGACGTGGCTTCGCCGTGGGGCACGGACAGCGTGCTCACCTATGAATATCAGGTCGGATTGCATCAGGAGCATCGGCATATTCTGGACGCCATTTCCAGGCGCGACGCCGACGCTGCCCGCGACGCCATGCGCGACCATCTCTCACGCAGCCAGGAGCGGTATCGCAGCCGTCTGGCTGAAAATGCCAATACAGTCAGGACCAGCATATGAGTACCGAATTCGACATCCGCTTTGCCATAGACCCTATTAGCGCTGCAGGCATGGGTACGGGTGAATTGCGCGAAAACTTCCTGATCGAAGACCTTTTCGTGCCCGGGCAGGTGCGCTGGACCTATACCCATTATGACCGCATGGCTGTTGGCGGGGCAGTGCCGGATGGAACGGCGCTTGTGCTGGAGACTATCAAGCCGACGGGTACGGCCAATTTTCTTGACCGCCGCGAGTTGATCGCTGTCAACATTGGTGAGGCCGGGTCTATTTCTGTCGACGGCGTCGAGCATGCCGTAGGGTCGCGCGACATGCTTTATATCGGCATGGGTGCAAAGGATGTGCGCTTTGGCGGCGATGGCGCGAAATACTATCTGCTCAGCGCGCCGGCACATGCCAGCTATCCGACCACTCTGTTGCAGCAGAGTGGGGCCAAGCGCCTCGACATGGGCAGCAGCGCGACGGCCAATGAGCGCTCGATCTATCAATATGTGAATGCCGACAGCGTAAAGACCTGCCAGCTCGTCGTGGGGCTGACCCAGTTTGCGCCGGGTTCTGTGTGGAACACGATGCCAGCGCATGTGCATGACCGGCGGATGGAGGCTTATCTCTATTTCGATCTGCAACCGGAAGCCTTTGTTATGCATCTCATGGGCGAACCGGATGAAACCCGCCACATGATCGTGCGCAATGAACAGGCGGTGGTGTCCCCACCGTGGTCGATCCATTCGGGCGCGGGCACCGGGGCCTATACCTTCATATGGGCAATGGCAGGGGATAACGTCGATTACACCGATGTCGAGAAGGTCGGCATGGACGAGCTGCTCTGATGGACCTGTCGGCTTTTGGCCTTTCCGGCAAGACAGTGATGGTCACTGGCGCCAATACCGGCATCGGGCAGGGCATTGCCCTGTCTATCGGCCGGGCCGGTGGCAAGGTGATTGGGGTCGGTCGTTCCAGCATGGAAGAGACGGCCTCACTGATGGCGGGGCAGGGCGCGGACTTCGTGGAGGTGCGCGCCGATCTTGGTTCGACCAAGGACGCTCAGGCTATGTTTGACGCTGCCTGGGATCAGCATGGCCCGATTGACGGGCTGGTCAACAATGCCGGAATCATCAAGCGGGTCGACGCGGTGGATTTCACCGAGGACGATTGGGACGCGGTGATGGACATCAATCTCAAGACGATGTTTTTCCTGTCGCAATCGCTGGGGCGGAAGGCTATCGCGGCTGGGCGAAATGCGCGGATCGTCAATATTGCTTCCATGCTGAGTTTTCAGGGCGGCATTCGGGTGGCGAGCTATACGGCGTCCAAGAGCGGGGTGCTGGGGATTACGCGGCTGCTCGCAAATGAATGGGCGGCTAAGGGCATCAATGTGAATGCCGTTGCGCCCGGCTATATCGAGACCAACAATACCGAGGCTTTGCGGAACGATCCTGACCGGTCGGCTTCTATTCTCGGGCGTATTCCGGCGGGGCGCTGGGGTGTGCCGTCCGATATTGGCGATGCAGCGGTTTTCTTGCTCGCGCCCGCTTCCAATTACATGCACGGCGCCGTCATTCCGGTCGATGGCGGCTGGCTTGCGAGGTAGATGATGACTGAACAGAAGTTTTTCGCACAGGCTAATGAGACCAACTGGGTTGAGCTGGCCCCCGGCAATACGCGTCGGGTGCTGATCCATACGCCTGAGCTGATGCAGGTGGAGTTTGGGTTTGAGAAGGGCGCTGTGGGCGCCCTGCACAGCCATCCGCATATTCAGGTGAGCTATGTCGCCGAGGGTAGTTTTGAAGTGACCATCGATGGCGTGACCGAAGTGGTCGGTCAGGGCGGCAGTTTCATTGTGCCGTCCGGGCTGGTGCATGGTGTCGTGGCACTGGAGAAGGGCCGATTGGTTGACGTGTTTACCCCACATCGCGCCGACTTTCTCTAGCCGGGGTTTTCCTGCTAATTGAGCAGCATTGCCGCCTCGGAGATGACCATGCTGCTCATCGCCTTTTATATCGCCATTTCCGCCGAAGCGATGACTGCGGCGTTGGCGGCGGGGCGGCGGAATATGGACTGGTTTGGGGTGTGCCTGATCGCCTGTGTGACGGCCCTGGGCGGCGGGACGATCCGCGATATTCTGCTCGACCACTATCCGCTGGTGTGGGTGGAGAATCCCTATCTGCTGTTACTGGTCTGCGGGGCGGCGCTGCTGACCATTCCGCTGGCGCGGCTGGTGGATCGGCTGAAATGGCCGTTCCTGCTGCTTGATGCGCTGGGGCTGGTGGTCTTCACGGTGATCGGCTGCAATATCGGCATCGAGGCAGGGGGGCACCCCATCATCGTCATCGTGGCGGGCATGGTGACGGGGACGGCGGGCGGTATATTGCGTGACGTGCTGTGCAATGACATTCCGCTGATCTTTCAGGGCGAGCTCTACGCCACCGTCTCGATGATCACCGGCATTGTCTATTTTGCAGGATTGGGCGCGGGGCTGCCGATAGACCTGATGGTGATCGTCTCCATCGCGCTTGGCTTTACGCTGCGTACGCTGGCTTTGATGCTCAAGTGGGAAATGCCGAAATTTGTCTATGACCGGAATATGCGCAAGTGAGCCCTTCCAAGGCAGGGGCGAACATGGCATTGGTCTTCCATACAAGAATGGAGTTTTGACGTGCGACAGACCTGGCGTTGGTTCGGCCCCAAGGACCTCACCAGCATTGATGACATTACTCAAGCCGGTGCCGTTGGCGTGGTCAGCGCGCTGCATCATGTGCCCAATGGACAGGTGTGGGCGCCGGACGAGATTGCCAAACGTCATGCTGAGATCGGCACGCGCAAGGATGGCTCGGCGTCGGGACTGACCTGGGACGTGGTGGAAAGCCTGCCGGTCAGTGAAGACATGAAGAAGCAGAAGGGTGACTGGCGCGAGCATATCGCCAATTACAAGGTGTCGATGAAGCACCTGGCCGACAGCGGCATCGAGACCATCTGCTACAATTTCATGCCGGTGCTGGACTGGACGCGGACCGATCTGCGCTGGACCTTGGCGCATGGTGGCTCGTGCATGCGGTTCGATATCAATGATTTCGCGGCCTTTGATATTCATATTCTGAAGCGGCCCGGTGCACCGGCAGACTTCACCAATGCGATAGCGGATGGAGCGGCGCGTCGCTTCGAGGCGATGGGTGAAGATGACAAGAAGCAGTTGGCGCGCAATGTGACCATGGGGCTGCCGGGATCGACCGAGTCCATGTCGCTCACCGATGTGCAGGCGCATCTGGATGAATATGGCGCGATCAGCCGCGAGCAATTGCGCAAGCACTTCATCGACTTTCTGGAGGAAGTGGTGCCGGTGGCGGAAGACCTCGGTCTGCGGCTGTGCTGTCACCCGGACGATCCTCCATTTGCGCTGCTCGGTCTGCCGCGCATCATGTCGACGGAGGAAGATTATCGGGTCATTCTGGACGCCGTGGATAGTCCCGCCAGCGGCATGACCTTCTGCACCGGATCGCTGGGTGCGCGGCCCGATAATGACCTGCCGGGGATCGTCGAGCGGTTTGGACCGAAGATTCACTTCCTGCATTTGCGTAATGTGAAGCGGGACAATGACGATATTGCCGGCTCGTTCTATGAGGCTGAGCATCTTGGCGGTGATACCGATATGGTGGCCGTCATCGCTGCGATCATCCGCGAAGAGCGCCGTCGCAAGGCCGAGGGGCGCAAGGATTGGGAAATCCCGATGCGTCCTGATCATGGGCAGGACATCATGGATGATCTTGGTCGGCGGTCGCAGCCGGGCTATCCGACGATTGGGCGGATGAAGGGGTTGGCGGAATTGCGCGGCGTGATGACGGCGCTGGAACATGCGCAATGGGGTCTTGCGAAAAGCTGAGGCGAACAAAGGGCCGAGCGTGCCAAAGCGCCGCCCGGCCTTTCGGCTTGCGCTGATACGGTAACGAACGGCCATCGAGCCGAAAAGCGAACGTTCAAAACTGGCTCAATGGCCGTTCGTCACGGAGACGGATTTTTCACGGGTCCGGAATCAGGCGGTACCATCTTGCAGGTCCGGCTGCCGAGCTTCTACCCGCGTAAAGAGGCGCCCCTCTTCCCGGCCTCCCCACCCGGCCCTGCGT
>PJTZ01000146.1_pt1 | contig 43701 bp, 35 predicted proteins | sample 1512131 | NCBI WGS metagenome assembly PJTZ01 (sample SAMN08177679, study PRJNA422409) | Soil metagenome, whole genome shotgun sequencing project. | reverse complement strand
TTGCTAAAGATATTCAGGTGCCTATATCGGCGGTGTCTACCTCTTCCCATTCCGAACAGAGCAGTCAAGCCCGCCAGAGCCGATGGTACTGCCGTAAAAGGTGGGAGAGTAGGTCGGTGCCGAGCCTTATACAGGGCCCCTGCAGTATAACTGCAGGGGCTTTTTTCGTTTGTGAGGGACAAACTTCACATATTACTCGCTACTAATTACTACCTTTGCAGAAGATGGGGACTTTACTAGACAACGGTATCAAGCCGTATAATCATTATGGAGCATACTTAAAAGAGAAGTATGATGGGCAACGAGTGTTTAAGGTTATTGTAGATGGGAATTTCACTTGTCCTAACCGGGATGGAACAAAAGGCTATGGTGGCTGTACGTATTGCAATGTAGATTCGTTTACGCCCGATACCGCCCGTAAAATACCCTCTATACAGGAGCAGGTGCAGAATGGGATAACGCGAGCACGAAATTCGTATGGAGCAGAAAAATTTATTATTTATTTTCAACCTAACACCAATACCTACGCGCCTACGCATTTGTTAAAAATGATGTATGACGAAGCTCTAAGTATAGATTCCGAAAATACATTAGGTTTATCTGTGGGAACTCGTCCGGATTGTTTGGATTTTGAGAAAATCGCCTTGTTGGAATCTTATACTGACCGTTTTGACGTTGATTTGGAAATGGGGATGGAGTCTATTTATAATGATACGTTAGAAAAGATCAATAGAGGTTGTTCACACGACGAATTTCTTGCCACGATACATATGCTTCAAAATACAAAACTGGATTTATGTGTACATACAATTTTCGGTTTTCCTTGGGAGACGGAAGAAATGATGCTTCGGTATGCGGAGGAAATTAATAAACATCCTCAAATAAAGTTTGTCAAATTACACCATCTTCATATTGTCGAAGGGTCCATTATGGGGGTAAAATATAAGAGGGAACCGTTTAAGTTGTTTTCTATAGAGGAATACACGGATTTCTTGGCAAAATTCATACCCTTGTTACGTCCTGATATTATCATTCAGCGTATTTTTGGTATTGCAGATAAAGAACTGTTGATTGCACCTAATTGGGGATACCCAAAATCAAAAATACAAACACATATTGATAAAGGTTTAGAAAGCCGAGGGGTGAAGCAGGGAAGCCAATATATTGGGAATTATAAATGGGGCTAAAAATAATTTAGCCCCAGATCTATCTTCTATTTTTCAAGAATTGCTTTCAAGTTGGCAGGTGAATAATTGACGGATTTTAAAGTCTTATTATCTCCCTCTCTATACACTAAAAACATGCCGTCGATTTCTTTGTAATAAGAATTAACACCTTTAGCGAAGTAATGGGCTTGGGTCGCCTTTGCTTCTTCCTCTGTTTTACACGCTTTGCTCATATTCGAGCGCTGTACTTCTTCGAATAACGCATTGAATTTATCTTTTAACCCAAATTCCAATACAGCACCTGAAAGTACATATTGAATATCGCATAGTGCATCAGCTATTTCTACAATATCTTTGTCTTCAATAGCTTCTTGCAATTCCTTTAATTCTTCAGCGATTAAAGAAACCCGTAAGTTGCAGCGTATCTCAGACGGAATGGTTGGTTCCTCCAGGATAGGATGTTGAAAGGTTTTATGAAATTCAGCTACGGAAGTCAGTGTTTTAGGATCTGTCATATTTTAAAGTCAAAAGTTAAAAACCAAAATTGTCTAAAAATGGAGGAGTCTATTTAATGAAATGTTTTAACTGTATAAGTTCTTTCTCTTCCAAATATCTCCATCTTCCACGTGGCAAATCTTTCTTTGTTAGATTAGCATAAACTACGCGATCTAATTTAATAACTTCATAACCCAATGATTCAAAAATACGTCTTACAACCCTGTTTTTGCCAGAATGGATTTGGATACCAATTTCATTTCTACTTCCCCCTTGTACATAGCTTATATCGTCAGGTTTGATGACTCCATCTTCTAATTCAATGCCAAATTGGATTTTATTAAAATCACCCTGTGTTAAATTTTTGTCCAACTCTACATGATATATTTTACTAATATTGTTTCGCGGATGGGAAAGCTTTTCTGCGAGTGCACCGTCGTTGGTAAGCAATAACAAGCCTGTAGTATTTCTATCTAAGCGTCCTACCGGATAGATCCTTTCCTTTGTGGCTTTTGCCACAAGTTGCATAACCGTTCTACGTTCTTGCGGATCATCGGTAGTTGTAATAAAATCTTTGGGTTTGTTTAAAAGCACATAAACCATTTTTTCACGTTTTAAGCGCTCGCCATTGTACTTTATCTCATCCTTTGCCGGATCTACTTTAGTTCCTAATTCTGTGACCACTTCACCGTTCACGGATACCACGCCGGATTCGATTAGTTCATCTGCTTTGCGGCGTGAGCATACACCAGCATTGGATATATAACGATTTAATCGGATTAAACCATCATCTTTAGGTTCCGCACTAGCAATTTTCTTTCTAGGGTAGGATGGTCTATATGTATCTTTATTTTTGTATTTGTCTTTGTCTTTAGTTTTATTTTCGCCATCGAACCGATCAAACGATTTTTTACCTGACTTATCAAATTTGTTGGAACCACGATAGTTTCCTTTTTCGTCCTTTGAAAAAGGACGGTCTGTATTCTTCTTTAGTTTATCGAATTTATTAAAAGAGCGATTGGAATCATCTTTTTTATTCTTTTTTTCAAACTTGCTAAAGGGATTTGATTTCTTGCTATCTTCTTCTTCAAATCTGGATTTTCTAAATTCATTCGTTGAAGACGACCGTGTTGAGCGACCATTTTTTGAGCGGAAGTTTTCGGAGTTACTTCTACTTTTTTTGGAGTTGTCGTCGCGACTGTTCCTTTTGTTATTGAATGGCATATTTGTAAAGTTTAGCTACAAAGGTAGTGTTTTTATCTGGTTCTTAGAAAAAAATAATATTATCAAAAGATGTATTGGAATGGCATAGGCCACGTTTTTGTATTTACAGAGCATCTTCGTTCGATTATAATGGTTTGGAAAATTAGGGAAACCTTTGTATATTTGCAAGCTTAAATTGAACCAAGCTATCTTGATCGCTTTTAAGTATTGATCTTAATTTCGTGGATGGTAGCAGTAAGGGATTGAATGATAAAAAAAAGAGTACTGTGTAGCAGTATAGTATTGTCTGTAATGATTTTGTCAAAGCTATACTCCACGCCAAACTCAACGTCCGAAGGGGATCCTATACGGAAGGCCTTGTTGGAGCAGGTTGAGAAACAAAAAAAAGCGATAGCCTTATCGCCTGAGAAACAAAAGGAAGCATATTATCGCTCCGTAATGTTTGCTAATGAGCAGGTTCCTCTACACAACCCGTCGGTAGAGAAAAAATTTGAGAGATATTTAGCAAACTTTTCTTTCCGAAAGCAACAATCTTACGATTTGCATAAAAAAGCAGCAGCGCATTTACCGCAGATAGCAGCCATTTTAAAATCATACGGGATTCCAGAGGATTTTAAATATGTTCCACTTGTGGAAAGTGACATGAATCCTCGGATAACGTCCCATAAAGGAGCAGGTGGTTACTGGCAATTTATGCCCGCTACCGCACGGCTTTATGGCTTGAAAGTTAATGGCAGTGTGGATGAGCGTAAGGATTTGATCAAATCTACACACGCCGCAGCACGTTATTTAAAAAGCCTATATAAAGAATTTAATGATTGGACGTTGGTAGCCGCAGCATATAATGTAGGAGGTGGAAGCTTAAAGAATACTATACGTCGTCAAGGGACAAAGGATTATTATAATTTACACTTGAATAGAGAGACAGGTTCTTATGTTTATAAACTAGTCTCGATGAAACAGGTTATAGAGAATCCTAACAAACATGGATATAAACGCTATGGGCAAACATATGATAGTTATCAACACACGAATGAACGAAATTTGCTATAATCTATAGATTATAAGTGATAATACGAAGAAAGACTTTCCTTTTTGGAAGGTCTTTTTTTGTTTGCACGTTCTATTACTTGAAAAGTAAAGAGTGATAAATGTCACTTTTTTATAAAAGATGTATCATTACAGTGTCATAAAAAAAAGGCTACCTTTACCTCCGAAATCAACTATTAGAGTATGCAGGTAGAGCAATTTAATTATGACAACAAGATTGTGCGAAACTTCGGGATCGCAACAATTATTTGGGGATTGGTGGGAATGTCCATCGGTTTACTCGTCGCCACGCAATTGATTTGGCCCGAGATGAACTTTCTAAATCAGTACACGACGTTCGGTAGAGTGCGCCCCGTACACACAAATGCGGTTGTTTTTGCTTTCGTTGGGAACGCAATTTTTATGGGGGTATATTACTCCATGCAACGTGTTCTAAAAGCAAGAATGTTCAGTGATTTGTTGAGCAAAATTCATTTTTGGAGCTGGCAATTAGTTATTGTTGCTTCTGCAGTTACTTTACTGCTAGGTTATACTTCCTCGCATGAATATGCAGAAATGGAATGGCCAATTGACATTGCTATTACCTTGGTTTGGGTGGTATTTGGAATAAATATGTTCGGTACAATCATCAAACGCCGTGAACGCCACATGTATGTAGCGGTTTGGTTTTATATAGCGACTTTTGTAACGGTGGCTGTATTGCATATTGTAAATTCTATTCAGCTCCCGGTGAGTCTATGGAAAAGTTATTATGTATATGCAGGTGTGCAGGACGCTTTGGTGCAGTGGTGGTATGGGCATAATGCAGTTGCTTTTTTCTTGACTACACCTTATTTAGGTATGATGTATTACTTCTTACCTAAAATGGCCAATCGTCCTGTATACTCGTACAAATTGAGTATCCTTCACTTTTGGTCGTTGATATTTATTTATATCTGGGCAGGACCTCATCACCTTCTTTATACCTCATTACCATCATGGGTGCAGTCGTTGGGGGTTGTATTTTCCATTATGTTGATTGCACCGAGCTGGGGGGGAATGATCAACGGATTATTAACATTACGCGGAGCTTGGGATAAAGTGCGTACGGAACCCACGCTTAAGTTTATGGTGGTTGCATTGACAGCCTACGGTATGGCAACCTTCGAGGGCCCCTTATTATCGTTAAAACAAGTAAATGCGATCGCACACTTTACAGACTGGATTGTGGCACACGTACACGTAGGTGCATTAGGATGGAACGGTTTCTTAACATTTGCTGTCTTGTATTTTATCATTCCGAAAATTTATAAAACACCGTTATATTCGAAAAAACTAGCGAATGTCCACTTCTGGATCGGTACATTGGGGATTTTATTTTACGCTATCCCGATGTATTGGGCTGCTGTAGTACAGGGGCTGATGTGGAAAGAGTTTACGCCGGAAGGTGTATTGAAATATCCAAATTTCCTAGCTACCACCTTGGAGATTCTTCCGATGCATATGATGCGTGCTGTAGGTGGTGCGTTGTATTTAACAGGCGTTATAATTATGACGTACAACTTGATTAAGACAATGAAAGCTGGGAAATTGGTTGCCAACGAAGCTGCGGAAGCACCGGCGCTGGAACCTGTGGTGACAAGAGAGCCTACTCAACACCGTCGTTTGGAACGTAAACCTGTTTTATTCATGGTATTGGCCTTGGTTGCTATCCTTATTGGGGGTATTGTGGAAATGATTCCGACGTTTACGATTAGTAGTAATGTGCCTAAAATAGCGTCTGTACAACCCTATACCGCACTTGAGCTTCAAGGGCGTGATCTATACATCCGAGAAGGCTGTGTTAACTGTCATTCGCAGACGGTTCGACCATTCCGTTCGGAGACTGCTCGTTATGGTGAGTATAGTAAAGCTGGAGAGTTTGTTTACGATATGCCGTTCCTATGGGGATCTAAACGTACTGGACCGGATTTGCATCGTCTCGGAGGAAAGTATCCGAATAAATGGCATTTTGACCATTTGTTGGATCCAACTATTACATCTCCCGGAAGTATTATGCCAGCTTATCCGTGGCTAATTGAGCAAACATTGGATAACAGCCTTTTGGATAAGAAGATGAATGCTATGCGTGTATTAGGTGTGCCTTATTCAGAAGAGGAGATCCAAAATGCTTTTACAAATTTGCAAAAACAAGCGGATGAAATAACAGCGGATCTAGCGGCAAATCAAGTGGAAGTTCGGTCTGATAGTGAAATCATTGCCGTGATAGCTTATTTACAACGTTTAGGGAAGGATATCAAGGCTGAAGCACCGCAAGCAGCTGATGAAATTGTATTGTCAGATAATTAAAAGAATGACTTATGTTTAAGCAGATAACAAATTTAAATGGAGATGAGATTTATTTAATAGCATCGTTGTGGGTCTTTCTGGTATTCTTTGTACTTGTGGCTTGTATGTTATTTTGGATGAAAAAAGATCACATCGATCACATGAAAGATATTCCTTTTGACGATAGGGAGTCGGAAAAGGAAAATGACCAATCATTGCAGAAATAGAGATTTATGAATACATTATTATTAACAGCCGATACCACTGCGACAGCATCCGAATGGGCTTTTGGATCGGGAAATATATACAACGATATTCTTATTGTCGCCCTTATCGTCGTCATGATAGCTCTTTTGGCCTCAGCATTGGTCGTCAATAAGGCCATGAAATCAATTATTAATTTAACTATGCCACAGTTGGCGGCCGAGCAACAGGTAAAAAAAGTCAAAAAGATAAATTGGCAGGCTGTCGTGTCTAAATTATTGAGCTTGAGACCAATAGAAGAAGAAAAAGACTTGGAAATTGAGCATGAATACGATGGTATAAAAGAATTGGATAATCCTGTTCCAGCATGGTTTAATGCGCTGTTTTATTCTACGATTACTTTTGGTGTAGTTTACTTGCTTGTTTACCATGTTTTTGGATGGGGGCCCAATCAAGACCAAGAGTATCAACGAGAAATGGCATTGGCGGAAAAGGCGAAACAGGAATTTTTAGCGCAATCAGCTAATCTAATCGATGAAAGCACGATAGAAATAGATGCTACCGGCACATTGGCAGCATCGGGAAAGGCAATCTATATGTCGAACTGTGCCGTTTGTCATGGAAATGCGGGCGAAGGTGGAATAGGTCCGAACTTAACGGACGAATATTGGCTACATGGCGGCGATATTAAAGATGTCTTCACTGTGGTGAAATATGGTGTTCCAGAGAAAGGAATGGTACCTTGGGAGCAAACATTAACACCAGGGCAGATTGCGGAGGTAAGTAATTATATTGTCACATTGGCGGGTACTAATCCACCGAATCCGAAAGACCCACAAGGAGAAAAAGTGGCTCCGAAAACCAATGACGAAACCACTGATGCTTCAGCAGAGCAGGTAGCAGCAGAAAATGAGGTATAAATAAATACAAATGCTATAATTTTTATTTAAATAATCATGGGAACAGTGGTAGATGGAAATAGTGCCCGTACAAATTCAGGGAAAGAAAAGCGTCAATGGATTTACGCCAAAAAGCCCGGTGGCAAGTTGTACAACTATAGACAGTGGGTAGGATATTCTTTACTACTGTTCCTTTTTATAGCCCCATTTATTAAGATAAATGGCAATCCATTTCTAATGTTCAACATCATTGAACGAAAATTTTCCATTTTCGGTTCAGTTTTCTATCCACAAGATTTGCATATTTTTGTTTTTGGTATGTTGATTATGATGGTGGGTATCGTTCTTTTTACAGCAGTTTATGGTAGAGTTTGGTGTGGGTGGACATGCCCACAAACCATTTTCATGGAACTGATATTCCGACGTATAGAGTATCTTATTGAGGGTGATTGGATACAACAGCGGAAATTAAATGAGGGACCTGATTCCGATGCCAGAGCTTGGAAAAAGGTATTGAAGCACACGATTTTCTTGGCCATATCTTTTTTTATATCGAATATATTCTTGGCTTATATTATTGGTGTTGATGCGTTGTACAAAATTATGACTGATCCAGTGGATAAACATATCATTGGCTTTGCGTCCATTATTGTGTTTACCCTTGCTTTTTACGCTGTATTTGCTTATGTGCGCGAAATTGTCTGTACAACGTTATGCCCCTATGGCAGGCTGCAAGGTGTATTGCTCGATGAAAAAAGTTTGACGGTAGCATATGATGTCAACCGTGGGGAACCCAGAGGGAAGTTGAAAAAAAATGATACGGAGCAAGGGGACTGTATCGACTGTAAACTTTGTATACACGTATGCCCAACAGGTATCGATATTCGTAATGGCACACAGCTGGAATGCGTTAACTGTACAGCTTGTATTGACGCGTGCGATACGGTTATGGATAAAATAGGAAAGCCAAAACGTCTTATCGGTTTTTATTCTATGGATGATCTATCTGAAGAGGGGAAAACAGGTAAGAAAAATAATACGCGTGCGATAGCTTATTCTGCTATACTCGTGGTGTTGACCATCGTATTTGGTTTTTTGTTGTTTAACCGTTCGGAGATAGACGGACGCTTATTGCGTGCAACCGGAAGTTCTTATCAGCTCCGGGAAGATGGAAAGGTGAGCAATTTATATACGTTGGAGCTATTAAATAAATCTGGAAAAGATATTAAATTTGATATTGAAAGTGTTGACGACAGGATTAACGTGCAAATGGTGAATAATATTCATGATTTGAAAAAGGAGGGAAGTGCGAAATTGAGCTTCTTCCTGTTGATGGACAAGGGAGAAATAGAGCAATATAAACAGAATGTCAAGGTGAATATCATTTCTGATGGAAAAGTAAAGGAGACTTTAAAAACAACCTTTATAGCTCCTCCAAGTAAAAAATAAGGATTAACATGAACTGGGGATTAAAGATCATATTAGGATTGGGGACTTTTATCGTATTTATTGTGAGTGCGGGAATATATATGGTGACTAAGAATACGGATACGTTGGAAGATGAGGATTACTATGAAAGAAGTTTATCCTATGATGAGGTTTACCAGCGGAAACAGAATTTATTAAATGATAATGCCCGCCCAACAGTTAGCGTTAAAAACGATACATTGTATATCACTTTTAGCGAACCATATAATCGAGGCAACCTTATCTTTAAGCGACCATCCGATAGCATGTTGGATATGTCATTACCATTTGTAACGGAAAGTCAGCATTACAGAATACCTGTGGGTAGCTTTACCAAAGGGAGTTGGCGACTGGAAATTTCTTGGCAACAAGGCGGAACACCTTATACTTCCGACCATAATTTATATTTTTAATAATGACCTATCACTATTTTGCATTTTTTATGGGACTTTTTGGTAGTGTACATTGTGCCGTTATGTGTGGTCCGCTATTGCTCGCTATAAATGGCCAAATGGGCTTGTCGTGGAAAGTGGTTTTTAATCGGTTACTTTATCAAATAGGGCGTATTCTTACTTATGGTATAATGGGGCTCTTTTTGGGAATCTTAGGAAGTATGGCTGTCGTACAAGGATGGCAAAGAGGATTAAGTATCGTCGTAGGTATTGGGCTCGTAATAATCGGTATGTTTTATGTCTTTGGGAAAAACACGCAAGCGTTAACTCGTTTTCAAACAAAGGCAGTACAACCGTTTGCGAGATATATGGGACGATGGCTTTATAGGCCGGGAGGCTCTTTTGTAGCTGGAATATTAAATGGTATTTTGCCTTGTGGTATGGTTTATATGGCTTTAGCATCAGCTATGAACGCTGATTCGTCAACAAACAGTTTTCTTTTTATGGTGCTTTTTGGTTTAGGAACACTGCCCTTGCTCTTTGTTTTCTCTTTTGCTGGAAGCTTTTCCAAACCCATTTTTAAACGTGGATTTAACCGTATAATACCTTTTCTTTATTTAATCATGGGCATTTGGTTCATTTTGAGAGGAGCGAACCTAGATATCCCTTATCTAAGTCCGCTACTACATGTAGATGGAGCGATTAATTGTGCTTAGCCATTATCTAATTATTCCGCGGTTTCCGTCGTTTCCTGCCATCCGCCACCGAGTGCTCTATATAAATCTACATAAGCTTCCAATTGTTTCTGTCTGATATCGACCAGTGCTAATTCGCTAGAGAGCGCGTTGCTTTGGGCAGTAATTACTTCGAGATAAGTCGCATAGTCACTCATAAACAACAACGATGCATTTCTAACGGCTAATTCAGAATTTTCCACTCTTCTTCTCGTCAATTCAATTTGCTCTTTCTGCTTTTCTACCGTAATAACCGCATTGGATACTTCGTGTACAGCTTCCATGACCGTTTTTTGTAGCTCCAATTCGGTCTTTTCGCGTTCTATTTTGGCAACTTCCCATTGGTTCTTTAATCGCCCATTTCTAAAAATAGGGGTGGTCAATCCGCCGGCAAATCCACCGAGTAACGCTCCGGGAATATTATACCAGTTTTTAGGTAACATAGCGTTTGTACCAAGAACACCGCTAAGCGAAAGCTGTGGATACCGCATAATCTGTCGTAAATTCATTTCCGCATTAGCAGCAATGAGTGCATATTCAGCACGCTTTATGTCTGGTCGATTCCTAACAATGTCGAGAGGAGCACCTAGCGTAATGCTGTTTTCCGTGTTCATTAAGCTGTCTATTTTGAAGCCTCTCGTCACCACATTTGGCATTTCACCTATCAAGACATTGAGTGCATTTTCCTGTAAGGCGATTTCTTTTTCCAATTCGGGGATCAATGACGCAGCAACTAGTCGCTGTGATTCCGTTTGCTGGATGGCTAATGCGGTGATTTCTCCGGCGTCATACTGTAACCGGATCATACGTAATGTACTGTCGTTAAGTAGTAAGTTACGTTTAGCGACCTCGATCTGAGCATCTAACATAATCAGGTTAAAATAACCTTTCGCAACGTCTGCGATTAATCTGGTTTGAATAGCATTTTTTGCTTCGTAGGAATCGAGAAAATCTGATTTTAATGCATCTTGCTGATGAGCAATCCGGCCCCATATATCCAGTTCCCAGCTAAACTCTAATCCCGCACTAAATTGTGATTGGTATTGAAATAGATTATCGGGGGCCTCTTCTCCACTTTCGCTATACCACTTTGAAGACGGGTTGCTATAAAAATCCTTAGAACGAAATTGCCTATTTACGGTAGCAATATTACCGTCTACAGAAGGAAGGTATTCTAACTTGTTTTGTCTCAGATTACGATTGGCGATTTCAATATTCTTTAAAGCTGTTCGCATATCATAATTGTTTACCAGTGCCGTATCAATAAGTGCGATAAGCTGTGGGTCATTGAAAAAATCACGCCAGGAAACCTGTGCGAAGGCAATCGTATCCTGTTGGTAGGTTAGTGTATCTCCCCGAAAATTTTCGGGAAGATTTAGTTCCGGTTGGACATATCGCTTACCGACTTTGCATGCAGATAAGCTGACCAATACTGCCGTAATATATACCAGTTGTTTCAGTGTCATAAGTTTCATGCGTTATTCGTCAGAAGATTTAAGTTTTTCCCTTACTTTTTCATCTAGTGCCTTAAAGACCATAAACAAGACAGGGATGATAAATATACCAAATATCACACCAGATAGCATGCCACCTGCAGCGCTAAAGCTGATCGAGTGATTTCCGATAGCGGAAGGTCCAACGGTCCACATTAAAGGGACTAGACCAGCGACGAAAGCAAGGGAAGTCATGAGTATGGGGCGGAGACGTAATTTTGCGCCCATGATGGCGGCGTCGTAAATACTTAAGCCTTTATTTCGCTGTTGTATGGCAAACTCAACAATAAGGATTGCATTTTTTGCTAATAACCCGATTAACATAATCAATCCGACTTGTACATAAATGTTGTTTTGTAAACCTACTATCCAAATCGTGGAGAATACACCAATTAATCCTACGGGAACCGACAGTAAGACCGCCCATGGAAGAATATAGCTTTCATATTGTGCTGCTAAAAGGAAGTAGATAAAGATGAACGAGAGTCCAAAAATAAGGATGGTCTGTGAGCCAGCCTGACTTTCTTCATAAGCCATTCCCGTCCACTCATAACCATAATTGGCGGGTAGCTCTGCGATAGCAAGTTGTTCAATAGCTTCCATCGCGTCTCCTGTACTGTAACCGGTAGCAGGTGTGGCATTTACAGTAATCGAGTTATACAGATTATACCGTGAAACAGATTCCGGGCCGATAACTTTATTTAGTGTCATTAATGTCCCCACAGGTACCATTCTACCGTCTTTATTTCGGACAAAAATGGAGTTTAGTGATTCTGGATCCGTTCGGAAATCAAAATCAGCTTGTAAATATACCCGGTAAGTTCTACCAAAACGGTTAAAATCCCCGCCATTTACACGGGCGAAATAAAGCCGGATGGTGCTCATCATTTCCCGAATGTCAACGCCAAGACTTTTTGCTTTGACGACATCGATATCCGCTTCAAATTGTGGAAAATTAGATTTAAACGTTGTGTATGCATTGCCTACTTCTGGTAGATTATTGATCTGACGAATAAACGTATCCGCTACGAGATCAAAGTCGCGAATATCTCCCCCCAAACGATCTTGCAATACCAGTTCCAATCCGGCAAATTCACCGAAACCCTGTACGGTAGGTCGAGGAAAGACTGTAAATGTGGCTTCATCGATTTGGGATAAGTCATTTTGGATGGTGTCCATAAAGGCATTGATAGATTTAATGTCTGTTCGCTCTTTATGTGATTTTAGGTTGATATAACCTGCTGCAAATGCAGGGCTAGCTCCTCCATCCAATGCGTTGAAGCCTGATACAGTTGTCATACCCGCTATATCTTCTCGTTTCTTTAAGATACTATCTGCTTTGCGTAATACAGCGGTAGTTCTGGATAACGAAGCGCCCGGGGGCATAGCCAACGAATAAGTTACAAAACTGTCGTCTTCTGTAGGGATAAAGCTTCGCGGTGTGTTCATCAAGAAGACTGCTCCAATAAGAGTGATGACAACTAACCCTAAAAAAGCTATTTTTTTATGATCTAATAGATACTTTACACCAGCAAGATATTTGGTGGTGAATTTATCAAAAGCTGTATTGAAGGCTGTGAAGAACCTTGTTTTATACTTTTGAAAAGTATTTAGTTTTTTCTCTTCCTCTATTTGTTGGGGATGTACAGGTTTTAGCAACAGTGCACATAAAGCAGGGGAGAGTGTTAGCGCATTCACAGCGGATATTAATATCGCTGTTGCTAGGGTATAAGCAAACTGTTGATAAAAAATACCTGCCGGACCTTGCATAAAGCCTACCGGGAGGAATACCGCAGCCATAACCATCGTAATGGATAGAATAGCACTTGTAATCTCGGACATGGTTTGGATGGTGGCTTCTTTTGCTTTCAAACCTGTCTCATGCATTTTTTGGTGAACGGCCTCAACGACCACTATGGCGTCGTCGACCACGATACCAATAGCGAGAACGAGTGCAAACATCGTGAGTACATTCAACGAGAAACCAAAAAGACTTAGAAAGAAAAACGTACCGACGAGGGATACCGGAATGGCAATAGCGGGTATCAATGTGGAGCGGAAATCTTGTAAGAAAATAAATACAATGATAAATACCAAAATAAAGGCTTCAAAAAGTGTGTGCTTTACTTGGTTGATAGATTCGTCTATTTGATCGCGTACACTATATGATATTTCGTAATGCATCCCTTTTGGAAAAGCTACCGATATCTCCTCTAGAACTTTTCGTACTTCTTGGTCGATCGCGTGCGCGTTCGAACCACTGGTTTGTGTAATATTAAGGGTTAAACCAGGATAACCGTTCACCTTGTTGTCGCTATTTAAGTTTGTTGCGCCAAACTCAATACGTGCAATATCTTTTAGATAGAGGACAGATCCATCAATATTGGTCTTGATGACCATATTTTCGAATTCTTCGGGCTGCGAAAAACGTCCTTTATGTCGGATAACTGTTTCGAAAACCTCATCGGTAGCCTCCCCAAACTTGCCGGGAGCCATCTCAAAGTTCTGATCACTTAAAGCCTTTGTGATATCCTGTGGTACTAAATTATATAGTGCTAATTTTTCGGGATTCAACCAAACACGCATGGAATAGTCCCGTGCACCAATTCTAGCTACCTGTGCCACGCCGTCTACCCGTAAAAGCGGGCGGATCATATTGATCTGTGCATATGCCTGCAAGAAGGTCTCGTCATAAATGGAATCTTTATGATCAGAGTATAAATTTATAGTCATGATAGCCCCACTCTGTCTAGGCTGCACGGTTATACCATTCTCGTTTACTTCTGCCGGAATAGTGGATATTGCTCTGGAAATACGGGTTTGTACATTCACCGATGCGATATCAGGATTGGTGCCCGTTTTAAAAAATACTTGTATACTCCCCGATCCCGAGTTGGTGGCTGTCGACCGGATATAGGTCATGTCTTCTACACCATTAATAGCTTCTTCAACAGGTAACAAGACACTCTCTGCTACGGTTTCGGAATTCGCTCCCGGATAGCTCAAGGAGACCACTACGCTGGGAGGTGCAATTTCGGGGAACCTACTGATGGGAAGTATCATCATCCCTACTAGACCCAAAATGACTAAAATTAAGGATACTACGGTGGCTAGCACCGGTCTATTTATGAATGTTTTTAACATTGAATGTACTTTTTAAAATCAATCTGATGAGAGGAGATTGTGGGTGAAGAGAGCATTCGCAATTATTGGGCAATAGGTGTTACTACAGAACCGTCCGTAATTTTATCAATGCCTGAAAGTAATACCCGATCACCGATGTTTAAACCAGAGACAATATAGTTATCTCTACTGGTACCTTCGATTTTAATGGAACGACGTTCCACTTGGTTATTGTCATCCAAAGTATACACGAACGTTCTATCTTGCAGTGAGCTCGTTGCAACCTGCGGAATTTGGATTACACCTTTTTTTGTTTCTGAAATTTTTAATGTTCCTGTACTACCATTTCTTAAGATATTATCTTCATTCGGGAAAGACGCTCTTAACGATATAGCACCTGTTGTTCTATCGACCTGACCATCAATGGCGTCTACAATACCTTTCTTCTTATATTGTTCACCATCCGCAAGAATCAAGGTGGCTTCGGGAAACACAAGTCTGTTTTTTGAATTTTTGATGCCTAGTAAACTATCTTCCCGTGCTTTTATTTTTGAAAAATATAAGAAGTCCGATTCATTCATCGAGAAATAAACATATACTTCCTGCACATCCGACAATACGGTCATCGGTTCTCTGTCACCTTTTGAAACAAGGTTTCCTATTCTTTTCGGAATCCGACCAATATAACCACTAACAGGAGCTGTTAGAATTGTAAATTCTTTGCTAATTTCAGCGTTTCTTACCTCTGCAGCAGCTTGATCAAGTGAGGCTTTGGCCACATCGTAGTCTGACATTACTTTCCGTAGTCTAACTTCTGATATGACATCATTCTCCACTAAAGGGCGTAACCGCTCTACCTCCAATTTCGCATTTTCCAATCTTGCTTTCGCAACATTTTGATTCGCAAGCGCGTTATTAAGGCCTTCCTGATAAACCGAAGCATCTATTTTAAATAAATTTTGGCCCTTTTCTACGTATTGACCTTCGTCCACGTATATTTGCTGCAATATACCCTCAACTTGTGGGCGAATTTCTACATTTACTTTGCCTTCAATGGTTCCTAGGTAATCTTTTACCGTAACCGCATTACTTGTATCAACTGTGTGTACCGGTAAAGCTAGGGGTTTATTCGTCGTATCTTCTGATTTGCTTGTGTTACAGTTTGTGAAAGTAGCTACGCCGACTCCCGCCACTAATATGTATGCTATTTGTTTTAACATTGAATTTTTTATACTCATCTTCTGTATTATATCTTTTACATCTGTCTTTATTTGTAACGGTTTAGTTACAGGTGTATGCAATTATAACGTTTTTTATATAAAATAGTTGCTCGTTTAACAATTCTTAACTAATACAATGGTTCGGTTAATTCCGACAAAAAACCTATTTTTATTGGACATTGATCAATATATGGAATTTATACAAGAATTGCTCCAGTTTTTAAAACAATGGTATTGGATACCTATTGTTTTTTTATATTTGGGGGTACTTAGCACTATTTTAATTGAGAACAGGAATCCCACTAAAACCCTATCTTGGATTTTGGTTATCATTTTCCTGCCTGTTGTCGGCTTGCTGATTTATTATTTATTTGGACAGAAATTCAATAAAGTTAAACGTCTCAAACGTGTGAATGATGCGCAAATGAGGCGTTTGAAGAAAGAATGGCAGCGTTTGGAGCCCTATATGGAACAGAATATTGTCCGTATCACTGATCGGATAGGAACGCTTTCGCGGGTGTTTACTTTCTTGAAAAATGAGCGTGTGTCATCACCGACGACCGGAAACAGCGTTAAACTGCTCATCAATGGTGAAGAAAAGTTCCCCGAATTCCTGAAATCCTTGCGGGAAGCCCGTCATTCGATTCATTTAGAATATTATATTTTTGAGGTAGATACAATTGGTAAGGAGGTTCTGCATATTTTGGAAGAGAAAGCCAAAGAAGGCGTTTTTGTGCGTCTATTAATTGATAGCATTGGCTCCCCGGCTTTGGTAAAATATTTATCGCGTAGAAAAGATTTAAGTTTTGAATACCATCATTTTTTTCCGGTAACTTTTACATCTATGGGGAATAGTAATTACCGAAACCATCGTAAGATTGCTGTCATTGATGCAGAAATAGGGTATATTGGGGGAATGAACATTTCCGATCGGTATATCAATGATCCTGCAAATAGTACCGCCGTTTTTTGGCGAGATACTTCCGTAAGAATTGAAGGGCCTGCAGTGACTATGCTTCAAGTCGGTTTTTGGAATTCTTGGAATTTGGCGGATGGTACACCTTTTCAATTGAGTGAGGGGTATCTTCTCCATCAAATGCCAAACATAGAAAAGAAAGGAAGTGCAGCAGTTTCCTTTGTGGAAAGTGATCCGGGGTCGCTAGGGCCTTTTAATATGGAAGCTATTCTTGTGGGATTGGGTGAGGCCGACAGGAAAATCCAGCTCGTGACACCTTACTATGTGCCGAGTGATGAATTAGCAACGGCTCTAAAGGTTGCAGCGGCGTCGGGTTTGGAAGTGGAATTGATGTTGCCCGAGAAATCAGACTCTTTTATCGTGCAGCATGCCAGCCTTTCGTTTATTAAACCTCTTCTAGAACGAGGGGTCAAAGTTTATTTTTATAAGAAAGGCTTTATCCATGCTAAAACAATCAACATTGATGGGAAGCTTTCTTACATCGGAACAGTCAATCTAGATACACGTAGTTTTTATATCAATTATGAAATTGCCGCCGTAATCTCCGATGATACTGTTTGTAGACAATTAGAAGAGCAATTTGAACGTGATAAAGAAGACTGCGAACGCATGACTTTGATAGAATGGAAAAAACGAAACGTATGGAAACGTGGACTTGATTCTGTATGTCGTTTGCTCGCTCCATTGTTATAAGGTGTTAAACATGGGCGCAAAACATACATTTTCAGAAAAAAAATAGATAACTTTAACTCCGCGAAAAAACTGTATATTAATGAAGAAGCTTTTTATTTTCTTATTTATTACCTTTCTCATATTCGGATCAAGAAATGGATTTGCCCAACAACTACCCGCTATACCTATTAATACAGTGGTAGAGCGCGTACAAAAATATTTTGGGGTGTATCCGGTGGAGAAAGTACATTTACATTTTGATAAACCTTACTACGCTGTTGGAGACACCTTATGGTTTAAAACATATTTACAGCATAATCTATTTGAATATACCCCTAGTAAGATTATTTACGTGGAGATGTTAACGAGCAAGGACTCGTTGATACAAACGCTGCGTATACCTCTTACGGACAATAGTGGAAAAGGACAATTAGTGTTAGATCCACAGTTTATTGCACAAGATAATTATCGTTTTCGGGCATATACAAAATGGATGGCAAATTTTGATAATGCTTATTTCTATAATAAGATTGTGCCGGTGGGGGACGCTATTAATAAGAAATTAGGTGCGGAGATTACATATACACCCGATGGCAACAACAAAACGAAGGCCACAATACAGTTTAGGAATAGAGAAGGTAACTTGTTGGGAAGGCGAAAGCTGACCTGGGAGGCTATTGATGGTTGGGATCCATTTAGTAAAGGGAAAGGGGAGACGGATGATATGGGACGGGTAACCATCAATCTCACCATAAAAGATAAGGAATATCTGAAAAAAGGAAGACTTAATGTAAAAATTGACGGAGATAAATTAGAGCCGGCTTTAGTAGGTAGTTATCCCTTACAGCATGCGTTATGGGATGCTGATGTCCAGTTTTTCCCCGAGGGGGGAGACCTCCTTGCAGGGGTGGCTAAGAAACTAGCTTTTAAAGCAGTTAGCTCTACTGGAAAAGGCATAAAAGTGCAAGGTAAGATCTTGGATAGCAAGAAGAAAGAAGTCGCATCTTTTAATGACATTGCATTTGGTATGGGAGCAATCGACTTTATGCCTATTGCGGGAGAAAGTTATAAGGCGACTGTATCTTTTGAAAATGGAGAGCAACGGACATATGATCTTCCGGAAGTCAAAACAGAAGGGATTAACGTGGTGCTGCACAGTGAAGATGATGCTTCGCTGCAGATGGGGTTAATTGCAAATGACGCCTTTTATGAAAAGATGGCAAATCAGCCGTTCTATGTTTTAGGGCAATCGAATGGTCATTTGGTGTACGCTGCACAGGCTACTTTAAAAAATTCGTCGGTATTGATTAGCCTTCCGAAAGATAAACTCCCCAATGGTATCGTGCAGCTGTCGATTATGCAGCCTGATGGGAAACTGTTGAGCGAACGTTTAGTGTTTAATCAGTCTCAACCATTGCTGAACATAAATGTAAAAACAGATAAATCAACCTATGCAAAAAAAGAAGGTGTAAAGTTGACAATTCAGGTTCCTATCATGGACTCGCTGAAAAGTAATTATTCGGTATCGGTGATTGATGATGTGAAGACACCTTATGACGATGATCAAGAATTGGGGATTTTGAGCAACTATTTACTAACTTCAGATCTTAAGGGATATGTAGAACAACCAAACTATTATTTTAATGAAAAAAATGAAAAGCGAAAGGAATCACTAAATGTGTTGTTAATGACCCAAGGATTTAGACGGTTTTCGTATAATGATTTAATTGCCGAAAAGCTTCCTCAGGTTCAATTTATGCCAGAACAAGGAATTACGCTTTCAGGCATTTTACGGTTAAATACGGGACGTCCTCAGCCTAATGGAGGATTGTTATTATCTATTCCATCAAGAAATATACGGAAGGACGCCTATACAGATAATCAAGGACGATTTGCCTTCGAAAATTTGGTATTCTCCGATTCTTCTAAAGTAACCATAAACGCCCGAGGTAACGATAACTTTAGAAACTTGGTTATCAATATGGACCAGACTTATTTTCCGGGAATCGATCAAGGAAATCCCTATGCAAGTGACAATGTGCAAAATATTGATCAAGAAATGAAGGCTTATCTAAACAATAGTAAGAACGAATATAGAACTTCTATTTTGATAGATGAAGTCCAGGTTACGGGCATTCAGCGGAAAATGGTCACTAGTAAAGAGTTTTCGTCGCTATCTGGATTGTCGATGCCAGAACATCGCATTGAGGGTGAACGTCTTTCGGGTTGTAACGTACTGACCATGTGTTTGACAACCATGTTGACAGGTATCACGTATGATAATCAGACGTTGAAATACCATGTTACAAGGAACTATAATCAGGGGAGTCGAGTGCCGGTTCAGTTCTTCTTAGATGGCATGCCCATCGATGAACCTGCTCTAAATTCTATTATCCCTTCAGAGATTGAGGCTATCGAGATTTTTTTACGGGATGAATTGGGAACGGTCAGCCGTATGTATCAAAATGATGGTGTTGTTTCCATTATGACGAAAAAGAAAGACCAAAGTAAGCAGCCACGCATGTCGTTGGCTGAAATTGAAAGTATGTTGCCGAAGACAAATGTGATTGATATGGTGCCTCTTGGTTATGTAAAAGAAAGACAGTTTTATTCACCAAAATACGATACCCCGGATAGTAAAAATACAAACGATTATCGAACGACCATTTATTGGAATCCAGATGTGGTCTTGGGTAACGAGGGCAATGCTACGTTAAATTTTTATAATGGTGATGGCAATGGTAGATATAAGGTGGTTGTGGAAGGACAGGATAATACAGGTGCCGCCGGACGAGCTGTATATTATTATAATGTGAAATAAGCGAGCGAATTTTCATCACGTTAGAAACGGCTTCTCTCTTTAAGTTCAAGAGGGAAGCCGTTATTTTATTCAAGCTCTTTTACTTCAACCCGAACAGCATATGACCTCGGCCGCACTCCTCGTCCATATTTAATAGCATAATGTTTGGTAAACTCGGCACCAAAATATAAAATAGCCGCGGAATAATACACGAAACTTAGCAAAATTATAATGGAGCCGGCTGCTCCAAACGAGCTTGCGGTAACATTCGAAGATAAATACCAAGAAATAAGTGATTTTCCTAATAAAAAGAGTAAAGCTGTGAAAATCGCCCCCCACAATACATCCCGTAAGCGAGTCTTGGCATCAGGAAGAAAAGCAAATACACAAGCAAATAAGGTTGTAATAATTAAAAACGATACACCGGTATTGATTAGGTTAATCATCTGGAGATTGATGTTTGGAATATATTCACTCAAAAAGTCACCCACTTTGCCCATTAACAGTCCGATTACACTACTGAGGATTAAGGAGACCATAAGAAGAAATCCCAAACCTAAAATCATCGAGAAAGAAAGAAGACGGTCGATAATAATTTTCAACCAACCTTTTTTAGGCTTGACTTTAATATGCCAGATTTCGTTGATGGAATTTTGTATATCGACAAATATCGTTGTAGAAGAAAAAACAAGTACACCGATACCGATGTAAAGTCCGATACTGTTTTTACTATCCAAAGATATTTTTTTAATTGCGTTATCCAACATATTGGTGATATCTGGCCCAAAAAGTTGATTAAGTTCCGTCATGATCTCGTCGCGTGCACCCGTTGGGGAATCCATTTGGCTGCCATAAAAAAAACCTAATGCCCAGATTAGGATTAAAATTAAGGGACCAATGGAGAATACCGTATAATACGCTAAAGAAGCACTTTTTTTAAGACATTTATCATTAAGGAAACTATTGATAGTATCTAATAGCAATTGTCCAAACCCTTTTAGTTTTTGCCAAGGTGTTTCTTTCTCCATACGTATAGTTTTTGTTTTAATGTTCGTATAGTCGGTTGATTATAGTCTCTGTATTTTTTAGAATAACCTTTCGTTTCAGACTCAACTTCGGTGTCAATTCGCCGTTATCGATCGTCCATTCTTTAGGTAGCAATTCAAATTTTTTCACTTTCTCCCACTGTCCGAAACCCATATTCAAGCGATCGATTTCCCGCTGGTATTTTTCGATGATCTGTGAATCTTTAACGATCTCTTCTTTCGAAACAAAAGGTATGCCCTTATGTTTGCACCATTTTTCCAGTTCCTCGAAAGCAGGTACAATAAGTGCTGCAGGAAAACGTTGATTTTCGCCAATCACCATGACCTGTGCGATCAACGTAGATTCCATCAGCTTGTTTTCTAATGCTTGTGGAGCAACATACTTGCCTCCCGCAGTTTTAAACATTTCTTTTTTCCGGTCGGTGATTTTGAGAAAACCATCAGGTGTAATTTCACCGATGTCGCCGGTATGTAAATAACCTTCTTCATCGATAGCTTCCCGGGTACCTTCTTCATTTTTATAGTATCCCGGACTAATGCTGGGACCCTTAACGAGGATCTCACCGTCATCTGCAATTTTTACATCTAGATTCTTCAATACTCTTCCTACAGTACCAAATTTAACGTCGGTATCAACATGGGAGTTGACAGCTATTACGGGCGATGTTTCCGTTAGACCATAACCCTCTAATACTTTAATATCTGCAGCCCAGAAGATACGGCCCAATCGTTCTTGGAGAGCAGCACCTCCTGACACGATTAGTTTGATATTGCCCCCGAGCGCATCCCGCCATTTGGAGAAAATCAGTTTTCGGGCTATCGCTAACTTCAAATTATAGAAGAAGCCATTTTTGAGAGGTTCTTGATATCTATGTCCGAGTTCTACTGCCCAGAAAAATAGCGCTTTTTTTATGCCGGTTAATGCTTTCCCTTTTTCGATTATTTTATCGTACACCTTTTCTAGAACCCGTGGTACAGTGGTGAAAATTTGCGGTTTTACATCATTGATATCGGCCACGATATTATCTAGGTTCTCCGCATAGTAGATTTGGATACCTTTGGAAAGATATATGTAAACCACCATTCGTTCAAAAATATGGCACAGTGGCAGAAAACTTAGTGCAGTAGTGGTGTCTTTTGGGACAAGGTGCTGACAAGCTTCTACATTGCTGATAATGTTTTTATGTGTTAAAAGCACGCCCTTGGGTTTTCCAGTCGTGCCGGAGGTATAAATGAGTGTAAGCAAATCGTTGCCTTGCACCGCATCTCTATAAGGTTGCAGATCAATATCTTGTTGGGCGCCCAGATCAATAAGTTCTTGGTAACCTGGCTTGTTCGGTACATCATCAAAAGTATAAAGCTCAATGGACAATTGCTGTTCTTGGACAGCTTGTTCTACTTTTTGGGCCAATTCCGTATTGCTCGCAAAGAGCAATTTTACTTCGGCGTTATGAAGTATAAAAGAAAGATCTTGGGCCGATAACGTGGGATACAATGGAACGATTGCTATTCCAAGCTGATTACAGGCGAAATCTACGATATTCCATTCAGGGCGGTTTCCGGACATTAACGCGACCTTATCCCCCTTTTTTAATCCTTTGGAAAGAAGAGCTTTGCTCAAATTGTTGGTGAGCGTCATAAAACGCTCGCTCGTTACAAGTTGCCATTCTCCATTCCTTTTTCCCGCAACCATACAGGTATTGGTGTCTGTCGATGTGTATCCATCTAAGATATCAAACAATCTATTTAGCTTACTCATATGTTGCGTCGTATTATGAGGTTTACAATTTGTTTTTCCCTATACTAAGATAACGTTTTATCCATAAAAGTGCGAATATCATACCAAACTTAACGGAAAATGATAACAGAATTTAACTTTTGAACGTTTAAATAAAATATTACTTTTGACGTACGTAAAACTTAGTATAATATTCATGAAGAAAGCAAATTGGCTGTTATTGACATTAGGGATTATTTTATTTTCATTTGATACATCATGGGCGCAATTGAATAGCCAGCATGCTGTGGGGGGACGTTTTGGAAGCGCCACAGGGTTTAGTTACCGTTATACGTTGTCAGATGATAGGGCTGTAGAAGGAATTCTCAGTATACAGAGCAATTCTAAATCAAGACGCTTCCGAATGGTAGGGCTTTATCAATATCATAAACCGTTGGCAGAGAATTTTACTTGGTTCTATGGATTTGGGGGGAGTGTGGGAAGTTTTCGATACAAATCTGAGGTTACGCAGACAACGAATCCAGATGGTTCCGTTACAACGAGACGTACCGACCCGAAATCGGAGCTAGCGTTGAGTATAGATGGTATCGTTGGTATAGAATATAATATCCCGACTACACCACTTTCTGTTTCGCTGGATGTTAAGCCGTATTTTGACTTTTTACAAGAGAGCTCCATACGGCTAATCGATCCGTTTGGTCTGACTATTCGTTATAAATTTTAGCGTAGAGTTTAAAGGTATGCGTGCTGGATCTCACGGTACGCATGCAATATCGCTACGTTATATCCTTGTCGATACCTATTTTCATGACCAGACCTTCAAACTCATCTCTGTTTCCAGCGGCTTTATTCCTCATCTTTGTCCTGTAATTATAGATAGTTGAAACCGAGTAGCGCAGGAAATAGGCAATTTTTATGCTGTCGGTAATACCTAAACGGATTAGTGCAAAAATACGAAGGTCGGGCGTAAGGTTGCTGTTGGCTTTAAAACTGATTCTTTCCTCTTTTAATAATAACTTGTTTATTTCTTCAACAAAATTCGGAAATAGGCGTAATATAGTCTCGTCAAAATTCTTATAGAATTCCTCCAGGTTATCTTTTGGGTCGAGCGATAAATCGATGAATTTCAAGAGTGCTTGTTCCCCTTGTGTTTTAGCTATCTTTTGGGCTTTCAGCCTAAATTGTTCTATTTTTGAAAGATAATCGGAAAAATGACCTATATATAAACCGATATATTCTTCTTTGAGAATATTCGAATCTGAAAGACTCTGATTGCTTTCCATCAATAATTTGTTGGACCTCGATAGTTCATCCTTGGTTATGGATAGTCTTTTCTTTTGCTTATACACGTATAGTAATGTAAAGAATATGAACGTTAACAATACCCCTATAATCACCAGAATAGTTAGCAATAGTATTTGGCGTTGATCTTCCTTTTTCTGATATGCTTTATCAATAAAATCGAACATCTCCGAAGATTCAAGTGTCCGAAGTCTGGCGTTATAGAATATCGCATCCTGCATCGAACATTTCATATAACTATATGCGCGGTTTACATCTCCATATTCAAACAGTACAGCTGCTAGTCTTCGGAGCGACATATATTCTTTTACCCCATTTTTGATATCAGCGATTGCCGATCTTGCAAGGTACTCGATAGCTTTGTCCGTATCCCCCTTCTCTTCATATACTTTAGCTATAGAATAGGCTAATATGGCAGCCTCCCGTTCCTCCGGATCGAGATTAGCATATGCATCACGGAGATCCCTTAAGGCTTGATCATATTGCTTTTCTTGTTGTATAAGGCGTTCTGTATTTACGTATATATAGTCCATTGGTGATAGCGTTTCCTCTGAGACCAATCTGTTTCTTAATGAGGCCGTGATTGTTTGATATCTCTTTTTTTCGTCGTTGTTTTCAGAAGTTTTTATTAATAAGTTATAAACGGACATTTTTGTATATAAATAAAATGTTTTTAGATCTTCAGAGATTCTTAAAGTATCTACGTTATTCAATATATCAGTAGATTCTTTGAGTAATCCCATTGTTTTTAATATACGGACACGGAAAAGCTCAGAATCAATATATTCTTCATAATCGTTGGCCTGCAGCGCATACTTTTCTAATTTTCGGGTGTACAAAAGTGCCGAATCAGTCATAAATACAATATAGTGAAGACAGATCTCTTTCGTAATGGCAATCTGGTCTTTCACATCCGAGGATTCGTGTAGTCTCGTCTTTAAACTATCGATAGCGCCTTCCTTTTTTGCGGCATAAATATTTTTATCCTGAATAGCCTTATCTAATACGTGCAGTAATGAATCAAGTTGTTTATGGTATGCATTAGCCGTGGAAACTGAAACTATCAGGAATATAATTAATACTAAACTTTTCATACTTGGTATAATGAGGAGCGAATTAAATACAGTAAAAGGTTTCTATATAAATAATCGGATAAATACTCTTCTTCAAAACTACAAAATAATATTATTTTATAACCATTGCGATAGGAAGATATGGTTTTTTAGTGTCCTTTTTTTCTTAGAAATGGAATGAAAAATTTCGGAAGAATAAAATTCAATACGTTTATTCACTACATTATGTGTATGTTGTTATTTTGTTAAGTTATTGTATATGAGTTTGTTGTTTATTGTTTGTTCTATATTCTCACTACATTGAAGAGAATCAATATAAAAGAACGCTTTAAAATCTGATAACTTTGATTTCTCAAAGCTAAATTATAAATCGTTGCACATGGTAAACTTGCTAAATGAACAATGTTGGCGTACTATCCGATATCAGGGGATAGTGGCTACTTCGCATATCCTAATTGATGCAAAAGTGATCACTCAGGAGATACAGACATCTCCGATAAAATACAATTAATTTACACTTTATAACTAATAGACTGTGAAACGAAGAACCTTTATTCAAAACTCGGCTATACTTGGAGCAGGTATGTTAGCCCACAATTTTTCTTTTGGCAACCCTAGTCAGGTATTTCCCATTGTAAGGGTTAGCGAGAAAGACCGACACTTTAAAAGCCCGGTCATTGAGGAACTCATTAAAGAGTTCCAAACTAATGTCGCAGACAAGGAGTTGGGCTGGCTGTTCAACAATTGTTTGCCGAATACGTTGGACACGACTATTTATGATGAATCAACCTCACAACAAAAGCTGACTTATGTCATTACAGGAGATATTGATGCGATGTGGCTGCGGGATAGTAGTGCGCAGGTATGGCCGTATCTACCTTTTATGCGAAAGGACAAGCACCTTCAGAACCTAATTCTCGGGTTGATCAACAAACAGTCCAAGTGTATCAATATCGACCCATATGCCAACGCGTTCTATAACGACCCGACGAAAAAGGGCGAATGGTTTTCTGATCATACCGATATGAAGCCTGGTATCCACGAGCGTAAATGGGAGATTGATTCACTCTGTTATCCAATACGCCTCGCTTATGCCTATTGGAAGGAAACAAAAGATGCGACCCCCTTTGACAACGAATGGGTGCGAGCGCAAGAAAATATCTATAAGACATTTGTCGAGCAACAACGCAAGGAAAACTTAGGTCCTTATAAATTCGAACGTACGACGTCGCGTGGAACAGATACCTTACAGGTAGACGGATATGGTTATCCTGTCAATCCAGTAGGTTTGATCTGTTCAAGTTTTCGCCCATCCGACGACTGTAGTATATTCTTATTCTTGATCCCAGCCAATCTGTTTGCGGTAGTTAGCCTGCGACAGTCAGCTGAAATCTTACGTAAAGTCAAAAACAATACTGAATTGGCGGCTAACATGGAAGCATTGGCCAATGAGGTCGAGGATGCGGTTAACAAATATGGTATCATCGACCATCCAGTGCATGGACGTGTCTACGCTTACGAAGTAGACGGATTCGGTAGTTACTTGATGATGGACGATGCCAATGTACCTAGTCTGTTATCGTTACCTTATCTGGGTGCGGTCGACGTCAATGACGAGGTCTATCAACGTACCCGGCGCTTTGTGCTGTCGGAAAACAACCCGTTCTATTTCAAAGGAAAGGTAGCTGCTGGTGTCGGTGGACCACATATTGGCCGTGATATGATATGGCCAATGGCACTGATTATTCAAGCGCTAACGTCCACAAGTGATTCCGAAATTCGTCAATGTATCCAGACATTGAAAAACACGCATGGTGACACCGGATTTATGCACGAATCGTTCCATAAGGATGATCCGAAGAAGTTTACCCGACACTGGTTTGCCTGGACAAACACTTTATTCGGTGAATTATTATGGAAGGTGTACCAAGAGAAACCGGAGTTGTTACGTTAAATAACATTAATATCAACCAAATAAGCTATTACTTTATGAACAAAACATGTATAATAATCCCGTTGCTTATTTATCTTTTTGGTTTTAGCGTCCATAGTTATGCTATAGAGGCAAAGCCAACCAGGGAGAAGGCCGCTGGTTTAAACCAAACTACGTATACAGGGGTAGTAAAAGATGAATTAGGAGTCGCTATTTCGGGAGCTAGTGTAGCGGTGAAAGGTAGGGCAGCAAGTACATCGACAGATAATAACGGACATTTTTCAATAAGTGCATCCTTGGGAGAAGTTATTGAGATCTCATTCTTAGGCTACGAGCAGACGGCAGTAACTTTAACGCAGCAAACTAACTTAAATGTTGTGCTAAAGGAATCCACCAATACGGAGCTTGATGAAGTGATTGTTGTCGGTTATGGAACCACGACTCGCAAGAGGATTACCGGAGCCGTAGACCAAATAGCTGCGGACCAGATAGAGAATCGACCAGTGGGTAATCTTACTCAAGCCTTACAAGGTGCTGCACCTAGTTTGCTCATCCAGCAAAAAAGCATGAATCCCAACGATAACGCCATGAATGTTAACATTCGTGGTGTCAACACCGTTACGAGTGCTTCGCCCCTGGTTGTTATCGATGGAATGATATCCGATATCAATAACATGAATAAGCTGAACCCGAACGATGTCGATAATATTTCTGTATTGAAAGATGCTGGAACGGCGGCGATTTACGGGTCGCGATCGGCGAGTGGTGTCATTCTCATCACCACGAAGCAAGGGCGGAAAAACTCCGGGCCTCATATACGCGTCGGAGCTTCATACGGTGTGCAGACGCCGGATATCCTATACCGCCCAGTTGAAGGTTGGCAGAATGCAACATTGATGAACGTTGCGTTGGCAAATGGCGGGCAAGATCCCACCTATACCCCGGAACAAATAGAAGATCTAAAGGAGCATGGAGATGCGGAGTGGGCGATGGATTATATCTTCAAGAGCGCGCATCAACAGAACTATGATTTGAATATATCTGGCGGTTCGGCAAATAGTACGTATATGATATCGGGTGGATATTACGATCAAGGCAGTAATTTTATCGGTCCGGGATATGGCGTAAAACGATACAATCTTCGCACAAAGCTAAGCACAGAGTACAAGCGGCTGAAAGTTGATCTCATCCTCGGTTATGTGCGTAACGACGCAAAAGGAGATGAGGCTAACGCTGGCTTTAAAATAGCTGATGCCAGCCGTACACCCAAGTATTACTATAACACCCCCATGACAGCAGATGGAAGATATCTTGTTAGTTCGGTTGGTACAAGCCCCGGCGCCGCGCTCCAACTAGGTGGATACAACAGGCACAATAACGATTGGGTCAACGTGGGTACAGCACTAGAATTTAAGATTTCGAGCGACCTGAAGGCGAGGGCAATATTCGGACTCGACAATACATCCAACTGGCGATTTATAAGAAGGTTGCAATATCCTGTTTATAATAGTGCAGAAAGCACAACCCCTATTTTGCAGGGTGTAAATAGGGAAACGGAGAACTTTGCTTTTAAAGGTATATTTATTAATTCGCAAGCACTGTTGGATTATAACAAAAGCGTTGGCAAGCATACTATAGCGGCAATGGCGGGCGTATCCCAGGAAGTCTTAAACAATAAGGGGATAGACGTGAAGACTAGAAATACCGATGCAGATCTTGGTATTCCAATCAATAACGGAGAAGATGACAAAACCATTTTTGAAGATAGTCGCACTGAAGTCAACAATACGCTACGCCGGGTAATACAGTCTGTCTTTGCCCGGACCAATTACAACTACGACGACAGGTATTCTGCTGATTTTACTATCCGTATGGATGGATCCAGTCGTTTTCCTGCGGAAAACAGATGGGGAACTTTTCCGTCTGTTTCCATCGGTTGGTCACTGTCAGAGGAATATTTCATGGACAGCTATAAGTCAAAGATTGGTGATGTCAAATTTCGTGGATCTTGGGGGATTTTGGGTAATCAAGAGATTGACGACTTCCAATATTTCACCACATATACCGTCTATAATAATATCGCGGGCTTTAACAATAATCCTGTCTCAGGTACCGGCTTTCAGGAGGCCAGCCCAGACCTAAGATGGGAAAAGGTAAACAGTAAAAATATTGGGGTCGATTTCACCTTTTTAAACAGAGCGCTGTCTGTAAGTTTCGATGCGTTCGCGAATAAAACGACGGACATCCTACTACAACCCGTAACACCTGGTGTATTTGGAACAGCTCTCGGAGATGTCAACATTGGTGCTATGGAAAACAAAGGCTGGGAGCTAAATGTTAATTATAATTTCGTTACCGGCGCTGTGAAACATGGGGTAACGTTCAATGTCGGAAACACCACAAACATCGCTGTAGATCTTGGTAATCCGCAGATCAATACAGTGGATAACATCGGATTTATCAGGCGCAATGGATTGCCTCTAGGGGCGTATTACGGTTTGAAAACTGACGGGCTTTTCCAAAGCTATAGCGAGATTGAGAATGCTGCGGTTCCTGTTGGAGCATCTCCTCAACCGGGCGACGTAAAATATATAGATCGCAATGAGGACGGCGTCATCAACGACGATGACCGCTATTACCTCGGTGACGGCCTTCCTCATTACAATTTTGGTCTTAATTATAACATGAATTACAAAGGCTTTGATTTTTCAATTCTCATACAAGGTGTAGGAAAACGACTACAATCGCTACGGGGGGATATTTACACACCTTTTCACAATGGCGGTTGGTATCCTGTGATTTTCCAACACCAGCTTGATACCTGGACCGTAACCAATACCGAAGCGAGGTATCCGCGGCTAATTACGAATAGTGGCAACTCTTTTGCCAACAATTGGGGCTTGGCTTCAGATATGTATACGCTCGATGCGAAATATATCCGCGTTAAAAATATACAAGTAGGATACGCTTTGCCAGATCAATTGGTCAAACAGTTGGGTGTGGGTAAAATACGAGTGTATGTGAATGCACAAAATCCTTTTACTTTCAGCAAAAACTCTTTTATCGATCCCGAATCGACAGAGTTTAGCAATACGCTCGGTGCGGCTGGAGGCAACAGCGGGAGAAACTATCCTACCCTTCAATTCTTTGGGGGAGGTATTAACGTGGATTTTTAAAAGTATGAAAATGAAAAAAATAGTATATATTATTCTCGCGCCGATGGCTCTATTATTTCTCCATTCTTGCCAAGACTTGGATATAGCGCCTATTGACAGGTTTACAGATGCTAACTACTGGGAGAGTACCGAAAAGGCACAACTGGTACTTAATATGGCGTACAACCAAATGTATGGCGCAGATCGTATGTGGAGGGATGAATTCTTGAGCGATAATCTAGTGCATACCTATGGTACAAATGATCCTTACGTGATCCGAAAAGGACAGGCGACTTCAGCACTCAATCTGTTCAATACGGAGTGGGATGATGCTTATGGCGGCATCAAGACATGTCTGGTGTTTCTAGAAAATGTAGATCGGGTACCAAACATGTCCGAAAGTGTTAAAAATAGGATGATCGACGAAATCCGCTTTATCCGTGCATACATTTATTTTAGACTGGTGAATTATTATGGTGATGTGCCATTCTTTCTAACGCAGGTATCGCTTGATGATGCCTACACCGTTAGTCGTACGCCCCGTGCCCAAGTCCTATCTTTTGTCCATCAGGAGTTGGACGAAATCATTCAAAATGGCAATCTTCCAACGAAAGATAACTTGGCGACAGCCGAAAGAGGACGCATTACAACGGGTGCTGCCGTAGCTTTTCAAGCACGTGCATATCTATACGAAAATAACTTTCCGAAAGTGAAGGAGTATACTGGCTTTCTGATCCATGAGCAAGCAAAATACGGTACATATCAATTGTTCCAGCGCGCTACACAAAACGAAAGCTATTTTTATCTTTTCACGCCAGAGAACGAGTATAATGACGAAGTTATATTGGATATCACGTATGACGGTATATCAAAAGTATGGACAAACATGAGTGCTATGGCTCCCATTACAAAATATGCGGAAATATCGTCGGACAATCCGACACAAAGCTTAGTAGATTCGTATATGACACTGAATGGGCTGCCCGTGACCGGTTCAGAGCGAGATCCTGCATATAGCGTAAATGATCCCTACACCAACCGAGATCCCCGTCTAACCGCATCTATCGTATATGATAATTATCATTGGTTAAATAAAGACGGCACTGTAGACGTTATAAGAACAGCGACAGGTACGAATACTGACGACTCTTACAAAGGGCCTGTCGAACGCCAGACTAAAACCGGCTATTATTTGCGTAAGTATTACGACTGGAACATGACGAGAAATAACAGGTCAGGGTTGAACATTATCATGTTTCGCTATGCGGATATCTTGCTGATGTATGCAGAGGCGTGCAATGAGATCGGAAAAATAACCCAAGACGAGTGGGATATGACCATCAAATCTATACGTGAGCGTGCTGGATTTCAAGCGGCTGCGGCCTTAAACTATCCGGCAGCAAAATCGCAGGAAGAAATACGTACTATTATCCGCAACGAAAGACGTGTTGAATTGGCGTTTGAAGGGTTGCGCTGGTATGATATCAAACGTTGGAGAATAGGTCAACAAGTTTTAAACGGATCAGTGTATGGTTTTAGATTTGCAGGGAGCGATCCAAGCGTAAATGGAGGGCATGTGCTGGTGGAGCAATATCAGTTTAATGACAATCGTGATTATCTATGGTCGGTACCATTGGACGAAATGGACTTAAATGCTAATCTTAAGCCAAATAATCCCGGTTATTAATAACAAATAAAATAGGGTAAATACGTAATACTAAAAAATATGAAAGCTAAATTAACCAACAGTTTTATCGTACTTTTTCTGATACTTTTTGTAACAGGTTGTAGTAAAAATGACATGGAGTATAAAGACCCCGCAGTTAGTGCTGTTGACGCATTATATGCTCCGGCACAAAACCAGCAGATTGCTTTGCGCTCGGATCAGGGCGCAACCGCACTGTTTCAGTGGGCCTCAGGCCATTCTCAGGATGGACAACTTGTTTCGTACGAAGTAGTTTTCTACAACGAAGCTGATCTAGAAAAACCGGTTTATCGCATTGTTTCTGAAAAAGGAGGGAAGGAGCTTTACGCCTCTATTTCACACCTCGATATTAACAGGGCTGCAGCAGCAGCAGGGATACCGACTGGCGAGACAGGGACAGTCTATTGGTCTGTAGCCTCCTGGAGAGGTTTGAGCTCTGCGGTATCGGCTCAAAAAAATAAATTGACTGTCAAACGTCTGGAAGGCTTTGAAGTGATACCGGATGCCGTGTTCATTACAGGAGAGGCGACAGAAACAGGTAGCGATATTTCGCAAGCATTGTCCTTGACAAAAACAGACGACGGCAAATTTGAAATCTATACGCAGTTGAAAAACGAAGGTGGATATCGGTTTGTAGACCGTACGACCGGAGAGGCGGTGAGCTACTATATTGATGCTAATGCTAAACTTTCAGAATCTGACGGCGAACAACAGTCCACTGTAGACGAAACTGCTGTTTATCGGATCACGTTAGATTTCACAAATAAAGGTGTGAGCACGATGAAAATTACCAGTATGGGGGTATTCTTCAGCCCAGAAAACAAGGTGATACTTGACCTTCCCTATCAAGGTGCAGGTGTATGGTCCGGAACGGGCGTTATTAATTTCAGACAGGAAAGCTGGGGGAAAGATGAGCGCTATAAATTCCAGTTACAAACATCGTTAGGGACCAAGCAATTGGGAACCGTGAACGGAACAGATAGTCAGCCAACCGCAGCTAGTCCAGCTTCTTACTACTATGTCAAATTACTTGACCAGACCACGCAGTGGGATGACAAGTGGAAATTTTCATCGGCAGTAGATGGTGCTAATACCACGGTTACCGTAACGATGAATGCGAGTGGGCCATATACCCATTTGGTGAAGGTTAACTAAGATCAGCAGCTTTTCCGGAACACATAGCTCTGGAAAAGCTGCTATAAATCAAATGTAAGCATGCCGCTGAACACTATTTACGATACGGTCGGATATCTTCGGCGCGCTTTATATTAATAAGGAAGAAATATATGAAAAGGAATGTAATAATACACTGCCTTGCGGTTATGGTTATGCTTATTGCGTCATGTACTAAATATGATGACACTTACACGCCATCGCCATCTGCAAAGGACAATTTTTATGCAGTCGACTGGACCGCGGCCGCAGATAGCAGTACGAACTCTTTTTTTGATAGATATTGGAATACGACATCGCATGTTTTTAATAATACCTATGACGGGCAAGTAGCCTGGAACGATTACTGGCCGGAAGCGCACGGTCTCGATGTGCTGGTAGACGCCTATTTAAGAACGAACGACGATAAGTTTAAGCAGGCCATTTTTGATTTTTATGAAGGAGTTCGGATTAAAAACTGGTATAGCAATACTTGGGAAAATGAATACTATGATGATATGGGTTGGCATGGCTTAGCGCACATGAGGGCGTTGGAAGTCACAAATGACCAGCGATATGCAGAGTCCTCAAAAAACTTATGGCGCTGGATTACGGAAGGCTGGACCGATTACGAAGGCGGCGGGATCAAGTGGCGCAAACCGTCGGATGACCTCGGCGAAGCAAAGGGTATCCCGGCAAATGGCCCTGCGGCAATAATTGCTGCAAGACGATATGTAAAGTATCCTGAAGAGAGTCATGGAGGATTTAACAATCTCGAATGGGCTCAAAGAATCTATGATTGGATGAAATACAACCGTACTATCCTTTCATCAGGAAGGGTATTTGAACATTTAGACAACACCAATAATGATTTTTCCTATAATGTGGGGACGTATATAGGAGCAGCGTTGGAATTGTATGATATTACTGGAGATAAAATCTATTTAGACGATGCTATAAAGGCTACGAACTATCATATTACCTACAATGTAGACAAAAGCTATGGTGTACTGACCGATTACGGGGAGCAGCCCGGCGGAGGCAGCGGTCACGATGTCAATCTGTTCAAAGGCATATTTATCCGTTACTTTATCTTATTGATTCAGCATCCTGATCTCCCTACTGCCGACAGAGATCGCTACATTGAATTTATCACGAACAATGCCGAATATCTGTGGATGGCGGGTACACAAAAGTCGCCAGATATCAAGTTTAGCTACAGCTGGTGGAAAAATCCGGGTGATGCCGAGACTTGGGGAGACTTGCGGTCTGCCCTCAGTGGTGCCATGCTAATGGAAGCAATGGCAACATTAAAGGGTGACGGGCTAATAGATTAAAGATTGGCTGAGCAGATTTAGCAAATAAAAAAATAACAGCAAAGGCGCATGGCGTAAGTTAGCGCAAGATTTATACGAAAAAAACATGATAAAATATTGCACGATAGTAATTTTAGTTTTTTTGACAGGAAGCATTTTTTCCCAGGAGTCTTCATCAATGCGTGGATCAACATCAGTAGATATGTTGAAAGCTGCGGGTAGCTCTCTGGAAGTGATTCTAGAAAAATATGGGAGCAAAAAGACCTCTTTACTTCGGGAGAATTTTCCCGTGGATGAGCGTTACAAAGCAGACTATCTAGGCGATGGTGCCAGCGGTAAGCAGGAATATGCTTACCTCTGGCCTTATTCAGGAGGTTTGTCTGCTACCGTTGCGCTCTATGAACACAGTGAAAGTAAAAAATATAAGTCCATCATTGATAAACGGCTCATCCCTGGATTAGAAGAATATTATGACGATAAAAGAAAGCCGGCAGGCTATGCTTCTTACATCTCATCTGCCCCCGTATCTGATCGTTTTTATGATGATAATATCTGGATTGGGATCGACTTTACCAATCTCTATCTGTTAACAGGTGAGACGAAATACCTGGAAAAAGCAAAGATAGTTTGGGATTTCGTTTATAGCGGTCATGATGATTTATTGGGCGGTGGCATTTATTGGTGCGAGCAAAAAAAGACATCTAAAAATACCTGTTCGAATGCACCAGCGGCAGTTTTTGCACTTAAATTATATGAAGCGACTAAGGACGGTAGGTATCTGGGAATGGGTAAATCCCTATATGAATGGACCAAGACCCATCTGCAAGATACAGATGGTGTCTATATGGATAATGTCCGCTTAGATGGTAGCGTAGATCGGGCAAAATATCCCTATAACTCGGGGCAGATGATCGAAGCTGCTGCTTTGTTGTATAAGATAACGAACGAACCGCGTTATCTTGAAGAAGCGCAGCAGGTTGCCAAAGCTTCTTTCCATCATTTTTTTGAGACAGATGGCTCACACCGGTTAAAAAATAGTGATAATTGGTTTATCGCCGTCATGATGCGTGGATTTGTCCAGCTCTATAAATTAGACAATAATCCTACTTACTTACAAGCATTTCGTAAAAATCTAGATTTTGCATGGATGGCCAATAGAGATGAAAATGGTCTTTTTTACAAGGATTGGAAAGGAGAGAAGAAGAATGAGAGAAAATGGTTACTAGACCAATTTGCTATTGTTGAAATGTTCGCGAATATTTTAGTTTTGAAATAAATTTTTGGTTGAAGTGGGTGTGAAGATAGTGTAGAGACGCTACATCCAGCGTCTCTACATTATTTATATCGATAACCAAAGATTCCCCAATTCCTTCTCTGCCCCGGTAGCATCCAGCTTTTCTCGAATAGACCACTGCTGTTTGATAGAGCGGCGAAGAGGTGCATGGATGGTACGTACCAATCCATCTCGGGAAACCAACACATCAACAATTTCATCTATTTGACCATGTTGCAGTATAAACTCCAGTTCTTTACCTCCCACATCGAGTCTGTTGCCATTGATGGCAATAAGTTCGTCTTCAACATTTAACCCTGCGTCCCAAGCGCTTGAGCTACGTTCTACATGCTTTATAAATATCCGTCCGTCTTGGTTCGCTATTTTAATTCCCAAAGTTAGTTCCTGTCTGCCACGGTTTAAGTCGATTAATTCGTATCCTACACGATTGAAATATGTATTATAATCAAGTTCTTGGATGCTATGTGCGGCATAAAAGATCTTAGAAAGATCTACACCTGTTACTGTTTCCGCCAATGTTTGAAATTCTTTTTCTTCGAAGCCTCGATTTTCTTTTTTGTAGAAAGTTTGGTAAGCCGCTCGAAGCACATTATCCAACCGCTTTGTTCCTTGTGTCTCCGTTAGAATATGAAGATCCAGTGCGACGGCGAGCATAGCCCCTTTATTATAGTAGGATATACTTGTGTTCGCAGAATTTTCATCCGGTCTATAGTGCTTTATCCATGCATCAAAACTAGCTAAAGCCGCGGATTGTATACGGTGCCCCGGCCGATTATACACTTGGTTGAAATCGTTGACAAGCATATCGAGGTATTCTTGTACGGAAAAGAAACCACATCGCCGGATGATGAGATTATCGTAATATGACGTGAAGCCCTCCATTATCCACAAACCTGTCGTGTAATTTTCCTCATCGTAGTTGAAGGGGCCGAGTTCTTTCGGGCGAAGTCTTTTTACATTCCAAAGATGGAAGTATTCGTGCGCCACAAGACCTAGGAAGTTTTTATAAGCACTTGGCGTTTGATATGCATTTCGGCTAGCACCCAACACCGTAGAGTTGAGATGCTCAAGTCCGCCACCCCCTGTTTGATAGTTGTGGGTAATGAAAACATAATTTGTATTTGGGTTTTCTCCCCATATTACGGTCTCTTCTTCTACGATCTTTGTTATGTCAGACGTAAGTTGCTGCTTGTCGTAATTCCCGCCGCCTACCATCGCAAACTCATGTTGTACACCTGCTGCTTCAAAATGCCATATATCTTGGTTCCCGATTTCTAACGGAGCATCATACAGTATGTCGAAATCTTCTGCATAAAAAGTGTGTTCACCTTTAGATGCTTTCGGCAAACCTGTTGAAATATGAGTCCATTTTTTGGGAAGTACAACCTGTACTGTGCAAGATAGATCGATACGGTTCTTTATATACATGAAGGTGGCCGCCGGACTAATAAATGCGCGGTCAACATTGATCATATTTGTTCTCACCGATGTTTCGAAGCCATATACCCTATACCGTATTTTAGTATGTTGGCGTGGATTTTCTATACGCCACGTATTTTTAGAAATCTTCGCACAATGGATACGGTCTGTTCCACCAAAAGCTTCGACAAGCTCCACATGACGTTCATATTCGCGAATTAAATAAGAACCTGGCGTCCACACAGGCATAGCGACGTCCAAGGGGGGGGCGGTAAAATTGGTAATGTCCATCTCTATTTCGACATAATGCGCTTGAGGTTCCGTAAATGAGATCGTAAAGTGTACGTGGGGTTCTGACATATCTTGCTGATTTTATCACAAAGCTACACAGATGGAAGCAAGCTTCAAAAGTATTTTATCCACGAAAAATTGTTATCTTTGGAATGCACAATATAAATTTAAACATCATATATGATTTTAGTTGCAGATAGTGGTTCTTCCAGTTCTGATTGGATGCTTAATTTGCCAGATAGCGCCCCTTTATCTTTTCGTACAAAAGGATTAAATCCATTTTTTGTAAATGAGAAAGAAATTGCCCGTGTGATGCAGGAAGTACCGGAGATATTGCCCTACGCTAGCGAGATTCATGAAGTTTATTTTTTTGGGGCGGGATGTGTTACACCGGATAGACGAGAGATCGTTTCCAATGCGCTTACAGAAATTTTTCCAACGGCGTTCATTTCCGTTGAAAGTGATATGCTAGGATGTGCCTATGCGACATGTGGGCATGATAAGGGATATATTTGTACAATAGGCACCGGGTCGGATATAGGTTATTACGATGGTGTAGAGTTGCACCCAAGTGTACATGGCGTAGGATATGTATTGGGGGATGAAGGCTCGGGGGCTTGGTTTGGGAGACGGTTGATTATTGACTTTTTGTATGAGAAGATGCCAAAAGACCTTCACAAAAAATTTGCAGATAAATATCGGGTTAATAAAGACGTTGTAATTAGAAATGTGTACCAAAAGGATCGTCCGAATGCTTATCTAGCATCTTTTGCAGAATTTATGGCTGAAAATAGGTTACATCCTTATATTGATACGTTGTTAAAAAACGGATTTGACGAATTTATTCGTACACATGTAATTACCTATCCGGACTTTTGGGAGTATAAAGTCAACTTTGTCGGGAGGATTGCTTACCATTTTGATCTGCAATTGCGGGAGGTATGTTCGGTATTGGGTGTTCGTGTCGGATCGATTTTAAGCAATCCGATAGAACAATTATTCCATTTCGTTGTTGAAAGAGAAACGAAATTGATTATTAAGTGATGCGTGAAGAGTAAATAAACGATAATACCTTTACAGATGAAAATAATAGCGAGTATAATGTTGTTGGCTACTATGCTGTCGCCAGCAACATCGATTTATGATTTTAGTTTTACATCTATCGATGGCAAAGCGGTGAATATGTCGGATTTTAGAGGTAAAAGTATCTTGATTGTCAATACCGCTTCAAAATGTGGCTTCACTAAGCAATATAAAGATTTGCAAGCTTTGCACGAACAGTATGGTGATGATTTGGTCGTCATAGGTTTTCCATCCGATAACTTTGGAGGGCAGGAACTTGATAATAACGTGGAAATTCAAAATTTCTGTGAACGAAATTATGGTGTCACTTTTTTACTATCTGAAAAAATTGATGTAAAGGGAGATAATATCAATCCACTGTTTAAGTTTTTGACTACACAGGAAAATAATGATTTTACAGGAGATATCAACTGGAACTTTGAGAAGTTTTTAATCAATAAAGATGGAAAGCTGATACATCGTTATCGTTCCCGTATAAATCCGCTGGATAAAGCAATTGTTAGCAACTTATAGCTTGTCGTCTGATAAACCAAAATAGCAAGCGCGACAGCGGGGTTCATAGCTGTTTTTCTCTCCCAAGAGGATACGATTCTCACTCGCAGCTATTCGGTAAGAATAGACCGCGGGTGCACCGCATTGAACACAGACAGCGTGCACTTTCGTTACATGTTCTGCTATGGCCATAAGAGCGGGAATCGGTCCAAAAGGAAGACCTTTGTAGTCCATATCCAAACCTGCGACTATGACACGCACACCTTTGTTGGCTAGCTGTACACAGACATGAGGAAGTTCATCATCGAAAAATTGTGCTTCATCAATACCCACTACTTTAGTTTCCGTACCCAATAATAAAATCGCCGAGGAATGTGCTATTGGTGTACTAGGAATACTATTGCTATCGTGCGATACAATGGCATGATCAGCATAGCGAATGTCCATAGCCGGTTTAAAAATCTCTACAGGTAATTTTGCAAATTGTGCTCTTTTCATCCGTCGGATAAGCTCTTCGGTTTTGCCGGAAAACATCGAGCCGCAAATCACTTCGATACTACCTACCTGCCGATTTTTTTGAATAAAACTATGTTCCGAAAACAACATAGGATTCTTTAAATTATTTTTCCGTATAATCTGCGCTAATATCGAAATTATTTCATTAAATTTCCACTATTAAATGCAGCCAATGGCTGAGGAGAACCGAGCTTGCGAGTTCACCGAAGGTAATTACAAAAGTTCATTTTATATGCTACGCAATTATATTGCATATAAAAGTGAATTACTCATGATATTTTATATTATAGGAATTCGTGAATGCAGCGCATTTTATGTAAGTTTGAGTATTCTATATCAAAACGAGATATCTAATGGCGTATACAAAGGAATCCATATTTTCAAAAATAGGTGAGTTGTTAATGGAGATTAGCGATGATTACACAACATTATCCGATAAAAATATAGCAGCATCAGATGGAGCATTGTTGTTATTGGAGGCAAAGGCTAGATTTTTAACTAGTCATATTGAGGTACTGCAAAAATTAACCGTACCACAAAGAGAATATACACCAATACAAGTAGAAGAAGGATTTGACCCATCTGTAGCCTCAGCGGGAGAAATAGATACGCAACCTGTTTACAGTGAGCTTCAGGAAGTGGCACAGACAGAAGAACAACAACCAGAAGAATCTGATGTAGTGGATGGGGAACGAGTGGAACAAAAACAGATGGAGGTACCTTCATTGGTAGAAAACCCGACGGATATTGCCGCCGATGAAGAGGAACCTTTAGCTCCATCTATACAGTCTACACCTATTGAAAAAGGGGAACAACCTAATCAGGTAGTAGAGGATTCGAAGCGTACCATGCCAGAAGAAATTGAGTTTCAACATAAGCTTGTGGAAGATTCAGAGACGGAGCGGGTGGTCAACGAGATTGTAGAAGAATCTAAGGAGATTATATTGGAGCAAAGTCAAAGTATACCGGCGGTGGAGGAAGAGAAACCAACACGTCCGTTGACACTGAATGAAATTCTTCAACAGCAGCGTAAAGCGGGGACACATAGCACTCCAGCATCCTTATTCTCCACGCCAACAGGAGCGGAGAAAGATAGGATAGTAGATCTCAAATCTTCCATCAATTTAAACGATAAGCTCTTATTTATTAAAGATCTATTTAATGGGTATTCCTTGGCATATAGTGAAGCAATTGAGCTTTTGAACCGCTATGTGACGTTTGCGGAAGCAGATGCTTTTCTACAGACGAATTATGCCTTGAAAAATAATTGGGCAGAAAAACCACAAACAGTAGAGAAGCTTTACGCCATTTTGCGGAAGAAATTTATGTTATAAAAAACGGGCATGTCGCCCGTTTTTTTATGCAATATCAAACTGAACCCAATCGGTTCCTTTTCGGCCGTAAATAAAATATTTCGGTTGTATAATTTCTGCACATATTTCTATGTCATGTAGAAAATCGATACGCTCCATTCCAAAATTTCTTTTTTGAATAATATAGATATTATTTGATTGTACGGCGTCTGTCCTACTTAATATTTCATCTTGAAGAAGGGTCGGAACATCGGTGTAAAGTTTGTCGTTTTCCTGAACAATGAATAACAGTGATGGATTATCATATTTCTCCGTAAGCAGTTTTCCACCGGCAATGGCTACACTATCCGTAAGCTGTTCATTAAATAACGGTTGAAAGCCTGTTTGCTGTGTTAATATAAGTGCCGATGGGCGTTGATCTTCGGAAATGAATTTGAGTTTATGTATAAGGATATTGACCTCTTCCTCCAAATGATCAGCCATATGAGGTGCAGTTTGTTGTATGTTTTGGAGTAATGAAATATAAAAATTAAGATTTTGCATGTACGTTACGCTTGTTAAGTTGCGACAAATTTAAGGAAGGCAACGTAAAGAACCTAATGTGTATTGTTGATATAGGAATATTGTCCTTATGCTATGGATTTTGTAAATTGCAGCATAAAACGAGGGATATATTATGTTTGATAAGTTGTTTCAAGCGCAGCAAAAAGCGGAAGAAGTAAAAAAGCGTTTAGATAGTATTTCTGTTTTCGGTGAAACAGAAGGTGGTAAAGTGAGAGTCGTGGCTTCGGCTAGTAAAGAAATAAGAGAAGTTGTGATTGATGGCGAATTTCTTAAGCAGCTCGATGATAAAGAAGAGTTGGAAGAGTTGCTGGTCGTCGCACTGAACAAGGCTTTGCAGCAGGCAGAAGACGTAAGCCAAGTAGAGATGCAGGCGGTATCGCAAGATTTACTCGGAGGTCTTGGTAACTTGGGGAATTTATTTGGTAATAAATAGTATTTAGTAATATTTAAAAATCTAAAGAGATGGAAGTTATTTATTACGGACAATCGTGTGTAGCGTTTGATTTTAATGGTCGTCACGTTTTAATAGACCCCTTTATTACGTATAATCCGTTGGCAAAAGATATTGACGTCAATGTTTTAAAACCTGATTACATTTTTTTAACGCATTGCCACGAGGATCATGTTGCTGATATGAAAAATATTCAGTCGAATAGTGGTGCTACGGTGGCGGCTGTAGTAGAAACAGCAGCATGGGTAAGAAAGCAGGGAGTGCCAGATGATAAGGTTATTGAATATAATTTTGGCGGTACACTTTCTTTACCTTTTGGAAAGGTAAAAATGGTCTACGCATTGCATACTAATAGTACGCCTGAAGGAGATTATGCGGGTGTGCCCGTAGGATATGTGTTTTTTGTAGGTAATAAAAAAATTTACTTTGCAGGAGATACAGCGCTGACGTTGGAGATGAAACTATTAGAAGATCTACAATTGGATTGGGCATTTTTGCCAATCGGCGGTCATTATACAATGGATGTTGACGATGCTATTAAAGCGGCAAAATTTGTAAACTGTAAAAATATTATCGGAATTCATTATGATACCTTTCCGCCAATTCGTATCGATACGGAAGAGGCGAAGCAGAAATTTGAAGCAAATGGATTACGCTTGTTTCTACCGAAAATTGGTGAATCGGTAGTATTATAAATAGTAACGGCGGAATGCATGCATTCCGCCGTTACCAAAATATTTCTCAATTTGGATTCTTCGCTGATCTATCGATGTGGTAAACGACCAGATCATCTATTGGCGAACGTATGATCTTACCTACTTCCATTTCATAGCGTTTAGCTGTTTCTTCTAAAACATTACGGAAATTATAGGCTACAGAACCGATACAGTTAAATGTATATTTCTGGTAATCAGGATATTTGCTTACTAAATTATTAAAAAAAGTGTCAAATGCCTCTTCTACTATGCCACGTGTATACTCTATATTGACGTTGTTATCATATACAAATTTGCTGAAACTGGCACAGAACCGGTTTGCCAGAGGTTTTGTATAAACATTATCCATGATTTCATCCGGAGTTAGTTTATATGTTTCGAAAAACAATTTTTCAACTGCTTCTGGCATTAGTCCTCGGATATAATCCGTTAACAGTTTCTTTCCAATGTAACTTCCGCTCCCTTCATCTCCTAATATATACGCGGCGGAATCAATGTTGTGTGTTATTTTCTCCCCATCATATACACACGTATTTGTTCCTGTGCCCAAAATTGCGGCGAAACCAGGTTGATCTGCCAATAACGCGCGTGCGGCGGCCAGCAAGTCATGGCCGATTTCTACTTTGGCATTAGGGAATACCTTTTGCATAGCCATTTCTACGATTTCCGCTTTCTCTTCGTTATGTACACCTGCTCCGTAATAATTTACTTCGGTAATTTTTTCCAAAGGCAAATCACTGGGCAGCCCCTTTTTTAACGAGTTAACAATATATTCACTGTCGACAAAATAGGGGTTGTAACCCTCTGTGTTGAAGTATATCTTTTTGTTTGAGTCATCTAACAAACACCAGTTTGTTTTTGTCGATCCTCCGTCCGCAATGATTATCATTATAGATTTGGTTTTATTGTGTTATGTTTTT
>PJTZ01000145.1_pt1 | contig 43932 bp, 28 predicted proteins | sample 1512131 | NCBI WGS metagenome assembly PJTZ01 (sample SAMN08177679, study PRJNA422409) | Soil metagenome, whole genome shotgun sequencing project. | reverse complement strand
TTCCGTATCCAACGCGCTCAGCAATAGTACCGGGGTTTTATTAAACTGTGGGCTGTTTTTGATCATTTTTAAGAGATCTAAACCACTTCCATCGGGCAACATGATGTCACTCACAATGAGATCTGGGTAACTTTGTTCCATTTTTGCAATAGCGTCCACATAGCTTTTGGCAAATAGCAGGTTATATTCCTTTTCGAGAATATCCTTCAAGAACAGACGGATATCCGGATGGTCATCAACAACCAGAATATTAGCCGCTTTACTGGAATAAAAAGAAACGGTTTCCTCGTTAAGCTCCTCTATATTTAAGATGTGCTCCTCACGTTCTGTTTGCCGTGTAGAAGTATGGTCTAACAAACCTTTCTTTTCGTCTTCTGATAAATGTAAATGTCCCGTAGGCAAACGTAACGTAAACGACGAGCCGACCCCTTTTTTACTACTAACGGTCACTTGCCCGTGATGAAGTTCAACAATCTCCTTTACATAGGCTAAACCAATGCCCGAACCAGAAAGATGTTGTTCACCTTGATAAAAATTGTCAAAAATATAGTCCATGTCCGTAACGGATATCCCACTTCCATTATCGACTACCCGAATGTATAAATGATCCCCAAAGGTATTTTCTTCTACAACGACACTAATCTTTCCCCCTGTTGCCGTGAATTTAAAGGCGTTTGATAACAGGTTGGAAAGTGCCTGTTCCATTAGATACTCATCAATCCAGATTTCTTTGAGTGGTGTTTTGCTGATATAGCTTAACGATATACGTTTTTTTTGCGATAAGGATTTAAAACTTGCCAATACCTGCTGGACAAACGCGTCAATCTGTAAAGGAGCAGCCTTTAACTTTCTTTTGGCCTTGTCAATGCGGTGAATGTCAATCAGATCGATAACGAGGTTTTGGAGTTTCTTTGCATTCCGTTTTATACGTGCCAGTTGGTCTGCACCTTCAGAAGACAAATTTTTCTCTTTCTCCAATTCCTCCATAGGAGCAAGGATAAGCGTAAGCGGTGTCTTAAATTCGTGGGATACATTCGTGAAAAACTTGCTTTGCGCTTCGGAAGCAGTTCGTATCTGTTCATTCATCTCCACAATTTGCTGCTGTTGGGAAAGTATCTCCTCGTTTTGTTTTTCAAGATGCTTATTTTTCTCCCAGTTGCTTTTGATAACGATAATTGAAATCCCCCCGAATACCACCGCCAGTACCAAGCTTGTTATCAAGACATTCAATGTCGTCTGTTGGTTTCGGTATATTTTATTTTGTTCGACGATAAGCTCTTGCCGTTTGTCTATATCCTCTTGTTGTTCCTGTATTTTGTTAGACTGCAGCATCATGAGTCCTGCGTTATCTTGATTGATGACAACCGTTCCCAGGATATTATCCCGTTTATAGGGTTTGCGTTGCAAAATAGCCATTGCAGTGCGAATAGCCTCCGTGCCACCAGTAGGATAGAGCATGGAAGCGAACAACGTTCCGTTGACAATTTCCGATAATCCATTGCCTTCGCCAGGAAGAGCATCAATACCGATAACCCTTTTATAGTTTTCCCCCGCTTCCCGGAGTGCTTGGATGACACCAAAAGCCATCTGGTCATTAAAAGCCAGGATAATATCTTGCTCAAGAAGCTGTTCAATATGCTGTTTGGATTGTTCATAAGCAGTATGTCTTTCCCAGTCACTTTGTATTTCAACACCCAGACGAACATTGCCTGCACTATCTAACGCATCGAGTAATCCTTTCTTCCTTTCAATAGATGCCGATGTACCTTTCAGCCCTGTGACGATACCTATTTGTCCCTGTCCGTTGAGTGTGTGCGCCATAAACTGTCCAGCTAGTTTACCAATCGCAAGATTATCTGCCCCAACATACGCGTTGTATAAACCGGAGGATGTTTTGCGGTCGGTGACAATTACCGGAATATTTTTTTGAAAAACGGAATCGACAATCGGCGTCAATGGTTCGGCTTCATTGGGCGACACAATGAGTAGATCGATATCTTGTTCGAGTACCTCTTTTATTTGCTGTATTTGCTTTTGGTTATCTCCACCGGCGTCACGGTAGATAAATTCGATATCCGGATAGAAAGAGAGTTCCCTTTTCATCTCATCCAACATGGTTTCCCGCCAAGCGTCATCACCGATACATTGTGAAAAAGCGATGGTAAACTGCGTATTATTTCCACTCGGCTGACAGGCATGACAGCATAGAAGCATCACGAAAGCAAAAAAAATGTAAAACCTTGACATCCCCTGTTTTGAATTTTCTTGACAAGATACATCTTTTTGTTTTTTCCTAACAGAACAACAAAGCTTAGTGTTTAAAATACACATTTTATCGACTGTTTCGATAGGTAACATCATCTAAAGAAATGGTACAAAATTCATATCCTCAAATATTTATTAAAATTTTAATTCTTTGATACATAATAGTTTGATCAATTATTATCGTTGATACAAATTTGATATAATTAAGTTAGCCATTATTTAAGCAGAGATGAAGTTCATGTTAATTTTGGATTAATCAGTTGTAAATAAAGTAACATGAACAAAAACACAGTTTTGGCCTGGTCATTCGTAGTGGCGTTAGGCGGATTTTTATTCGGCTTTGATACGGCCGTTATCTCGGGCGCAGAAAAAGCCGTTCAGATATTTTGGTCGCTCAGCGAATTTCAACATGGGCTGACGATGGCAATAGCCTTAATAGGCACGGTTGCCGGTGCGGCAATGGGCGCTTACCCTTCTGATAAATTGGGTCGTAAAACCACCTTATTTCTCGTAGCAGCACTTTATTTTTTCTCAGCGATTGGGACTGCTTTAGCACAAGATTGGAATACCTTTATCCTTTTCCGTTTTTTAGGCGGTATTGGAGTAGGCGTATCGTCCGTAACCGCACCCATATACATATCAGAGATTTCTCCAGCCAAATCGCGAGGGAAATTGGTGGGATTATTTCAGTTCAACGTAGTGTTAGGAATATTGGTTGCATACCTGTCCAATTATTTTATAGGACAAGGAGGAGAAGAGTCGTGGCGTTGGATGCTTGGCGTACAAGCGTTTCCATCCCTCATTTTCTTTATTTTGATCTTTTTTGTACCAGAAAGCCCACGTTGGCTTCTATTACACCGCGGAAAAAAAGAAGAAGCTACGGCTATTATGCAGAAGGTAAGCGGAGAGCAGGCAGATAACGATATCGAATTAATATTGAAAAACCAGCAAGAGAGCCAAGGTAAAGGAGAAGGCCGTTTGTTTTCGAAAGCTAATCGTTTTCCGGTAATATTAGCGATTCTATTCGCCGTATTCAATCAAGTATCAGGTATTAATGCGATTATTTATTATGCACCGCGTGTATTCGAGATGGCTGGTTTGGGTGCGCAAAGCTCGTTGTTATCTACGGTAGGCATAGGTTTGGTTAACTTTATCTTTACGTTAATAGCCATCAACTTTATTGATAAGGTCGGCCGACGTAAGCTGATGTTCATTGGCTCCATCGGATTAATCGTGTCACTATCGTTGGTATCTTATGCCTTTTTTTCCGGTAATACAGAAGGTATTGCTGTCACCCTTTATCTCATGTTTTTTATTGCCTTTTTTGCCTTCTCACAAGGAGCCGTTATCTGGGTATTTATCTCCGAGATTTTTCCGAACGATGTTCGGGCAAAAGGGCAAACCCTTGGCAGTTTAACCCACTGGGTAATGGCGGCTATTATTACGTTTAGCTTTCCTGCACTTACTGAATTATTGGGTGGGGGATATACGTTTATGATTTTTGCTGGATGTATGGTTTTACAGCTCGTATATGTTTGGAAATTGATGCCCGAAACCAAAGGGAAATCGCTTGAGGATATGGGAGATGCGATGCCATTACATTAATTGGATGCAATTATTCTGTTATGCTAAGCATGACAGAGAAGAATTAATCACGTTAAAACAATGAAGAACGAAATATTAAATATCAGCGGTGTTTGTTTCGGAGAAGTGCTTTGGGACAATCTACCTTCTGGACGAAAATTAGGAGGTGCACCACTCAATGTCGCGTATCACCTAAATAAGCTAGGTATTCATACGGATATGCTGACACGTGTAGGCGAGGATAAAGACGGAGAGGATATTATGACGCTATGTGCCGAATTGGCTATACCCTTAACGCTTTTCCAGAAAGATAATAAATATCCAACATCGACAGTAGAAGTCCATATCGATGAAAACAAGGATGTACGTTACGAAATCGTGTTTCCTGTTGCCTGGGATTATATTACGTTAGGCGAAAAAGAAATAGAAACGGTAAGCCAAGCAGATTTTTTTGTATTCGGTAGCTTGTCTACACGTAATAATGACAGTTACCAAACGCTTCAAACCTTAATACAAGTAGCGAATTACAAAGTGTTGGATGTCAACTTGCGCGCACCGCATTATACGAAGGAACGCATCTTTGAATTACTCTATTATGCTGATCTGGTGAAGATGAACGAAGAGGAGTTGGGTTTTGTAGCAACTTGGTTGGAGTTGCCAGATACCGATACTGATGCCGCAAAAGCGGAAGCCGTCATGACCACCTTTAACATCAATGAGCTTATCGTAACCTATGGAGCGAAAGGCGCTATCTATCATTCTTGGTTGGGAAAATTCTCCTACCATTTTCCAGCATTAAGAGTTGAAGTGAAAGATACTATTGGTAGTGGTGATTCTTTTCTGGCAGCATTTCTGTCGCAGCGTTGCCGCGAGGATAAACAGGCAACACCGGAAGAAATGTTGGAGTTTGCCACAACGTTAAGCGCCTTTGTTACGCAGAGTACGGGAGCATGTCCGAGTTACGACGCGCCTACTATCAATAGGTTTGTATGGTTAAATTCTTTAGATAACACCAAATATTAAACACGCAAATAAACAATAAACTTAAATATTTTATTCATTAACAAGCAACCGATTATATGTTTACAAGAAAGAAAGCAATCCTGCTTTTGTACATGGTTCTTTTTTCTGTTGCCAGCTTTGCACAGCAGGTAACACTTCAAGGAAGGGTGACAGATAGCAGTACAGAAGTGCCCATAGTGGGCGCATCTTTAGTGGTCAGAGGAACGGAGCAGGCGACACAGACAAATGAAAAAGGAGAATTCACGTTGGTGTTACCAAACGATAATGTTTCCCTCGAAGTATCCTATGTAGGATACGAGTCGCAGACCATTGCCACAGGAACCGCAAGATTTATGGAGATTCGTTTGGTCAGTGTAGAGCAGGGACTAGAAGAAGTCGTGGTTACGGGCTATCAGACCGAACGCAAGAAGGATCTGACCGGAGCAGTGCACATTGCCGATGTAGACGAAATGAAAAAACAGACGGTGGCAAATCCCATGAAAGCCCTTCAAGGACAAGTACCGGGCATGTTGGTTACCGGAAACGGTGCTCCAAGTTCGCCAACTACCATCCGTATTCGTGGTATTGGTACACTGAACAACAACGATCCATTATATATCATAGATGGTGTTCCGACAAAAGCTGGTATGCACGAACTAAATCAAGCAGATATCGAATCCATCCAAGTATTGAAAGATGCGTCTTCAGCCAGTATCTATGGCTCGAGAGCAGCAAACGGTGTGATTATTATCACGACAAAACGCGGTAAACAAGGTGGAGTACAGGTGTCCGCGAACGCTTTTGGGGCTATATCTTCCTATGTAAACCGCGTAAAAATGCTAGATACCGAGGGATATGGGCAAGTACAGTGGCGGGCGTATGTCAATAGTGGTTTTGATCCGAATACCAATACCATTGGCTATGATTACGATTGGAACATAGATCCAAACACCACGCAGCCGGTTCTTCATAAAATGTACGTTCCAAATTATCTGGATGCGGCGCAAACCATGAAATCCGCAAATACCGATTGGTTTGATGAGATTTCACAAACAGGTGTAGTGCAGAACTACGATGTACAGCTATCAAACGGAACAGAAAACGGAAGCTATTTATTTTCATTGGGATATTATGATAATAAGGGCGTGATTCGTACCAACGGTTTTGATCGCATTTCGGCGCGTCTGAACTCCGATTATAAGCTCTTTCAAGGGAAAGTGACCATCGGGCAAAACCTGAGCCTTACCAAAACGAGTGAGGTGAGCAATACGCCGATATACAATGCATTTGTAGGTTTACCCATTATTCCGGTCCGTACAGTGGACGGACGAGGATGGGGTGGTCCTGTTGCCGGCATGAACGATAGGCAGAACCCGGTTCGCGAACTTGAAGATAGCAAACAGAACGGTTATCATTTCTCACGCATATTCGGAAACTTTTTTGCTGACGTACAGCTGATGCCTAATTTGACGTTCCGTTCGAATTTTGGTATTGACTATGGTAATTATACGCGTCGTGCCTGGGACAAGCGCTATCAATCCGGTTATCTGGAAAGCGACATCAATAAAGTCATAAATGACCAAAGCCACAGTGTAAAAACGAACTGGTCGAATACATTGAATTATAATTTGGTAAAAGACGATCACCGCTTGGATGTGATGGTCGGTACAGAATATAATATCGACGATTTTAGTTCCTTTATGGCATCCCGGGAGGGCTATATATTAGAAGATGAAGATTACATGTACCTGTCTGCAGGAACGGGGATCAAAGACAATTCCGGATCTGGTTCCAGAAGTGTGTTGTTGTCGTATTTTGCCAAAGCGAATTATTCCTATTTAGATCGTTATCTGGCTTCCGTTACAATGCGTCGCGATGGATCATCCCGTTTTGGCCAAGAAAATAGATTCGGAACATTCCCTGCCTTTTCATTGGGTTGGCGTATCAGTGAAGAATCCTTCCTGAAAGAAAAGGTCACTGCTATGGACGATCTAAAACTACGTTTCGGATGGGGTAGAACAGGTAATCAAGAAATTGATAACCACGCCATTTACAATATCTATTTAAGTGCCTATAATATTACCGCGTATGATATCAATGGCAACAAGTCTGGCGTGCTTCCTTCCGGCTATTTCCTTTCGCAGAATGCAAATCCGAACTTACGTTGGGAAGAAACAGAGATGAGTAACCTCGGTTTGGATTTCACGTTTTTCGGGCAAAAATTGTACGGTAGTGTCGATGCCTATATGAAACGGACGAAAGACATCCTGCTCCTGCCGCCATATTTAGGGGTACTGGGTGAAGGTGGAAACATGTGGGTAAATGGCGCATCTATGGAAAACAAGGGGCTTGAATTTGTGATTGGATACAAAAGCCGCATAGGTGATGACTTGACATTCGATATTACCGGTAATATGGACTTTGTGCGCAATAAAGTTACACACCTACCGCCGGAAGTCGTTAATGAGTACGGTGGTGACGGTCGTGGACAAAATATTTTGGGCAGAGCTTTTGGTTCGCACTTTGGTTATGTTGCCGATGGTATTTTCCGTACGGAGGAAGAATTAGATAATGGTATACAGCAAAATGGGAAAGGTCTGGGACGTATTCGCTACCAGGACTTAAACGGCGACGGGGTGATCAATGATTATGACCGCACGTGGATCGGCGTGCCTATCCCACGTATCAATTACGGTTTGAATGTTGCCATGGACTACAAACAATTCGATTTATCATTCTTCTTGCAAGGAGTGGGCAAAATGGATGTGTATAACGACTTCAAGAAATTCACCCATTTCTGGTCTGTAGCCGAATCCGCTTCTAACAAAGGCGCTGCCTTATTAGGCGCTTGGACACCCGATAATCCCAATTCGGATATTCCAGCTGTTTCATTGACAGACGATAACTGGGAAGCTCGATCATCTACTTATTATATAGAAAATGGCGCATATTTGAAGCTACGCAACGCGCAGTTTGGTTATACTTTTAATCAAAAGATGCTGGAGCGCATAAAATTACAATCGTTGCGTGTATATATAGGTGGTGATAATCTAGGTATCCTCTACAAATCGAAATCGTTTACCGGCCTAGATCCAGAAACACCGGGTTTCGGTTATCCTAACCCAATGGTCTGGACAGCAGGCTTAAATCTTAAATTTTAAACCTTAGCAATGATGAATATTAATAAATTTAAATATAGTAGCAAATTATTTGCTCTCTTGGCATCCGCATTATTGATGGCATCCTGTAACGATATGTTGGAAATAGGACCGAGAGGAGTGCTCAATGAAGACCAGGTATCTTCCCCTGAAGAGGTAGATGGTTTTGTAATAGCCGCCTATTCCCAATTGGGAAATGATGAGATCAACCGGGCTTTCAGTATGTATCAGTACGGCAATGTACGTGCAGACGATGCCTATAAAGGTGGCGGAGGAATCAACGACGGAGACGTATTTCATTTTATGGAAACATTTGTGACATCGCGTCCCGATCAATGGAATTACGACGGTATCTGGTTCAATATTTATGTTGGGATTCGCCGCGCGAATGAAGGATTGCGTATCATGAACAATCTTACCGAACAGGAGTACCCGTTGCTGCTCACCCGTCAAGCGGAACTACGCTTTTTAAGAGGATATTGGTACTTGATGTTGGAGAATCTTTTCAAGAATATCCCTTATATTGACGAAAATGTACCGGCGAGTGATTACGGAACGATATCGAACCGGGAGTTCACACGCGATGAAATTTTGGAAAAGATCGCGGCAGATTTTTCTTTTGCAACCGAACATTTACCCGAAAGGCAGGAACAGATAGGACGTGCCGATAAATATGCCGCTTATGCTTTCTTGGCGAAAACACGCTTGTATCAAGCGTATAAACAGGATGAGAACCATGCGGTAGTTTCTATTGATAGGTCCCTATTGGAAGAAGTATTGAAAGCGACGGAACCGGTTTTAAGTTCCCCATATGGACTGGAAGACGATTTTGCCAACAATTTCTTACCCGGCAGCTACGAAAATGGAAAAGAATCGATCATGGCCGTTCAGTTCTCAAGCAACGACGGAGCCGGACGTGGACGCGTAAATTTTGGTGATATGCTTACCGCTCCGCAAGGTTTGGGATGCTGTGATTTTCACAAACCATCGCAAACACTGGTGAATGCCTTCCATACGAATCAAGCTGGAGTACCTTTACTCGATAATTACAATAATGGCAATGTTGATTTTGCCGTGCATACGGTAGATCCACGATTGGATCATACCGTGTCGCGCCCAGGTGTGCCGTGGAAATATGAGCCGGCGCACATGGTAACGAATGAATGGAGTCGTGCTATTCCGATCTATGGTGCTTATAATTCGATGAAAGAAAATGTTTCCCCCGATTGTGATTGCTTTATCAATATCCCGCCCTTTTACAGTAATACAAAAACGAGGATTATGATCCGTTATGCCGACGTGCTGCTATTGCGTGCAGAAGCGTTGATTGAATTGGGGCGGCATACGGAAGCCTTGCCATTGATTAATCAGTTGCGCGAGCGTGCGGCAAGCAGTACCACCCGTTTAAAGATGGACGATGGTACACCGATATCCCGCTATTTGGTAAGAACTTACGTAGACGGTGAAAATATACAGTGGACTTTGGAAAATGCCCGCAAAGCGTTACGTTTCGAACGTCGTTTGGAATTGGCATTGGAAGGAAGCCGCTTCTTTGACTTAATACGCTGGGGTATTGCCGATCAGGAAATGAACAGCTTCTTTGAACATGAACGTAGTACAAGAACGATTTATCAATCCGCACGTTTCACCAAAGGCAGGGATGAGTTTCTTCCGATTCCACAGAATCAAATCTTTTGGAGTATGAATCTATACGAGCAAAATCCAAGGTATTAGTGTAAAGCAATAATGAATATGAAACGAAAAAAATTTCATGATATGAAAACGTTAAAAAACACCGCTGGATTAAGTTTTTTCCTATTGTTTGTGGGGCTACTTACGTCCTGTAAGCAAGATGCGACGGATTCGCTCGATATGAATGCGGATGTGCATCTCCTTTCCTTCCATGTTGACAATGTAGCCGGTACGGTGGATAATGAAAAAGGCACCATTACCGTGATGGTTCCTGCGGGTACAAATTTATCGGCTATTGCACCCACCATCGAATTACCTCCCAATGCCACAGTGAAACCAGCCGCGGGAGAACCTCGGGATTTTAGCTATTCCTCCACGTCTCCCGTTGTATATCGTGTATATAACGGAAATGTGTACACAGACTACCGCGTAACGATAAGGGAAATTAAAGCCGAAATAACCGCCTTCCGTATTGGGGACAGAACAGGTATTATCAACCAAGCTGAAAGCACAATTTTGGTCTATGTACCCGAGGGAACAGATGTGACGCAGCTTCGTCCGATGATAGACTATACAGGCGGAGCAGAAATATCGCCTGCGTTAGGTAGCCCCGTCGATTTCACCACACCAGTAACATATACTTTGTCTTATCTAGGGCAGACATTCAACTACACCGTAACGGTAGTATTGGGTGATGAACCTAAACAACCCCTACTTATCTTCAACGGTGAGAATGTATCTCCACGATGGGGAGATTTGGGAACTACGGTGCAAAATCAAACAAACAATCCAAAAACGGATGGCATCAATCCGTCTCCATTATGTGTTTCTATCTTACGGAACGCGACTACCGGAGAAGGTTGGCACGGAGGAGCCCTGTGGAACGACAATAAAGTAAATATTAATCCCGCAGCGTATAACCGTTTTTCCATTATGGTGTTAAAAGATGTTGCAGGAGATGTACAGATCGAAATACAATCGGATGGAGAAGCGAATAAGGATTGGTTGAGAGCACGGTACGCAGAAGATCAACTTGGCGAGTGGCAGGAGTTGATTTTCGAAGTTCCGGCAGAGCGCACCGCCATCATCAACAACATCTTGGTGATGCCGCACGAGCACCCCAACGGCCAGCCGGTTCCTTTCCAAACGCAACGGATGTATTGGGACGAACTGAAGGCGCTTCCAAAAGAATAACAGGTTGAACAGTGTATGTGGCTGCGCAATATTTTAAACAGCCACATACCATTTTATAGGAAATAATGAATACACATACATATATACTCTCGATTCTATTCGTTTTGAACACACTGACGGGGTGTAAGGGAGACGACAACATACCGCCAACTGAACCACCGATAGAGGGTGTAGACAGATCAACGACGTGCACCAATGTACAGGACAATGGTATATATCGAACATTTTATCAACCTCCACAGGGCTACGTTGGCGATCCCATGCCTTATTATAATGCAGGCGACAATAAGTTTTACCTGTTTTATCTTTATGAAAATGCCAATCGTCACCCTATTTTCTTGACAAGAACCAATGACTATGGTACTTTCGACGGTTTTACACAAATACTGCAGGCAGGTCAGACAGGCAGTCAGGACGAATGGATAGGAACCGGAAGTTTTATTAAGAAGGAGAATATCTACTATAGTTTTTATACCGGACATAATGGCAATTTAAACCCTGCTGAAAAGATCATGATGGCGACATCTCCAGATCTGTTGAATTGGACGAAACAGCCGACAGCCACCTTTCAAGCTACCGCTGAATATGATCAGAACAATTTCCGAGATCCCCATGTTTATTGGGATGAAACCCATAACAATTACGTAATGCTTGTTACAACCCGCAAAGACAGTAAGGGTGCACTGGCACGTTACAAATCTTCTGATTTAAATAACTGGTCCATTATGGAGCCTTTGGTTGCGACAACATCAAATAATCCGGGAAAACACGAGATCGAAACAGATTCGGAAATCCTCGAATGTCCGGATATTTTCAAAATGGGCGATAAATGGTATCTGACGTTTTCGAGAATCAACCGTGATGAACATCGCAAAACCTTCTACCGAGTTTCTGATTCACCGGATGGACCATGGAAGATTTGTCGCGATGCAGCTGGACACCATGAAACCTTTGACGGACTGTATTTGTATGCCGGGAAAACCGCCAGTGATGGCACAACACGTTATCTCTCGGGTTGGACTTCTACCGGACAGACCGTAAACGATAATAATGAACTGCATTGGTCGGGAAGCCTTATTTCGCATAAATTGGTAAAACAGGCAAGCGGCAAACTGTATCCGGTTATTCCGGACGCGGTAGATCAGAAATTCAACGTGAATGTACCTTTTGCACAGATTGCTGCAGAAGGAGCAGTTTCGGGAGACGGCAATGCCTACACGATTGCCGCACAAACTTCTGGGAGAAGCTACGCTTTGTTTAACCGAAATATCACACCTATAAAAATTTCGATGAAAATAGATGCGTCGCAATCTAATCATTTTGGTTTTTCTTTTGGCGCATGCGGAGATATGTCGGAAGTCTATAGTGTTTCTTTTGATCTGACATCTACAAATCGTTGGGGAATGCCTTCTTTATTTATGTATCAGGAAAATAAGCAGGGTAGCACAAAGAAAGAACTCAACTTTACGCCGCTTATCGTTCCGACCAATAAGGTGTTTGATGTCAAGATGGTCGTGGAAAACTCCATTTGTGTGGTATACGTAAATAATCAAGTTGCATTTACCAATCGTATATACAAAATGGATCAAAACCCGTGGACTATTTTCTCAGATCAGGGCACGATTAAAGTCTCCAGTATGAAAATAGAAAAATCATGATAAAATATATATCCTTTCTTCTACTGTTGGTTTATTTTTCCGCTTATGGGCAGAATAATGAAGAAACCGTTTATCAGGAAAAATACAGGCCTCAATTCCATTTCAGTCCGGCTAAGGGATGGATTGGTGACCCCGACGGGTTGGTTTATACAGATGGAAAGTTTCATCTATATTGGTGGGGACACGCTGTATCGGAGGACCTCGTGCATTGGCAGGAATTACCTTATCCTATGAAAGGTGGCGATGGTAAATTTTCTTACTTTAGTGGATCGGTGGTCGTTGACCGGAAAAATACCGGTGGTTTCGGTGAGGATAGCATGATTGCTTTCTATACGAAACATTTTCCGGGTGACTCCATACCCGAAACGCAGGCGATTTCCGTGAGCAACGATAACGGGTTAAGTTATCATTATTATGCCCAAAACCCTGTCTTAGATATCAACAAGATTTTTTTTAGGGATCCGCAGATATTTTGGCATGGGCTGGATCAAAAATGGAAAATGGTCGTTTCGCTACCGGATGTGCAGCAAATCCATATCTATGAATCTAACAATTTGAAGCAATGGAACTTTTGTAGCAGTTTTGGTGATCTGGGGGCTAAAAATTCTTTTTGGGAGTGTCCGGATCTTTTTGAACTTCCTGTATTCGGTAATGAGGGCATACGTAAATGGGTCATGTTGATTGGTCGTGGACCGAATAGAGTACAATATTTTGTTGGCGATTTCGACGGAAAAACGTTTACACCTGATGAGAAAATCATGGATTATCTAAAAAATGGTATAGGCTTGAACGGCGTGGTGTATGACGATTTTGAAGGGAATGTATGGAACAATTGGCAAATAGAGGGTGAAGCTTTTAAAAATCAGGCGGCATCAACCAAAGCCGTAGACTATCTGGGAGAAAGTTACTTGGGTGACTTATCCCAAGGTAATGCCGTTGGTAAAGTGATATCCAAGCCATTCACGATCACGCATAACGCTATCAATTTTTTAGTTGCTGGCGGAAAACGCCCCGATTCACTTTGCATGCATCTGGTAGTGGACGGTGAAATACGACGAACAGTAACAGGCGACCAGAGCAATGTTTTCAAATGGAACGGTTGGGATGTAAGCGATTTGGTGGGAAAAAAAGCTCATTTAGTGGTAGTCGATGCCATTTCCGACAGTACGCATGGAGCCATAGCGATAGACCATATCCTTTTCTCCAATGAACTGATGAACCATCAATTGGAACATGCCTTGTGGCTAGATTACGGCAACGATTACTATGCTACACGCACGTGGCGGAATTATGATGAACCCCATACGTTTGGAAACACTGTTTTTGCTATCGGTTGGATGGGCAATTGGGATTATTCGCGTTGGGCACCTACGTCTTGGGGCAAAGGCTTTCAGTCGTTACCTCGTGTCATGGCATTGAAGCAACACCCTACAGGATATCGTATAGTTCAGCAACCAATACCCCAATTGAAGCAACTTCGACGACCGCTCCACAGCATGAACGGAGTCACCATAGGAAAAGATATAAAGATTGAACCGTTTAGACCGACAAAAAATACCTATGAAATCGAAGTGAAATTTAAACCAGATGATGCCGCTGTTTTTGGTTTTAACATGTTGGTAGGCGACGGAAGGAAATTAGCCTTGCGTTATGATCCGATGACTTCTACGCTATGTCTGGATCGTACAAACTGCACTGATTTTATTTCCGAACGCCGATTTACGGACGCTTTTGCGAAAAAAATTTATGCACCATCAGTGCTAAATAATGGCGTCTTAAAAATGCATATTTTCATAGACCAAGCTTCGGTTGAAATATTTGTCAACGATGGAAGTATTGTATTCAGTGCTGTCACATTTCCGTCGGAAAATCAATTAGGCATAGAAATATTCTCTGAAAATGGAACAACTGAAATTGTTTCATTGGAAGCGTGGGAAATAAAATCCATTTGGGAGCAAAACAATAAATAATAGAAAATAAATACTTCATAATATGAAAGAAATAGTAAAACAAGTTGGATTTGGTCTATTCGCACTAGCTGTTATTGCGTGTGGACCACAGCAATCTTCGACAGAACAAAACCAGCAGATCGATAGTTTGGAAGGCTATCGCCCGGCTTATCACTTTTCTCCCAAAAATGGCTGGATGAACGACCCCAACGGTCTGGTTTATCTGGATGGAACCTACCATTTGTTTTTTCAACATAATCCAGATAGTAACGTATGGGGACCCATGCACTGGGGGCATGCCACGAGTACGGATTTAGTTCATTGGGAGGAGCAGGAGATTGCACTTTTTCCCGATAGCTTGGGAACAATCTTCTCCGGAAGTGCCGTTATCGACAAAGATAATACGGCAGGTTTTGGTGCAAACGCGTTAGTAGCTATATATACGAATCATAGCCACGAAATTGAAGATCAGAAAACCGGGTTGCACCAAACACAGAGTATAGCGTATAGTCTGGATCAAGGTAAAACATGGACGAAGTATGAGGGTAATCCGGTATTGCCAAATCCCGGTATCTGGGATTTCCGCGATCCGAAGGTGATGTGGCATGATGAAACACAGCAGTGGATCATGACGCTTGCTACAAAGCAGTCCATTACCTTTTACGCTTCTAAAAATCTGAAATCGTGGGAAAGATTAAGCGAGTTCGGTGAGGGGATAGGTGCACACGGCGGCGTATGGGAATGTCCCGATTTATTGCGCTTCTCTACAGCTGAAGGGGAGAAATGGGTATTGTTGGTCAGTATCAATCCCGGGGGACCGAACACCGGTTCTGCGACACAATATTTTGTTGGAGATTTCGACGGTAAAACTTTCGCAAGCGCGCACAACGATATCCGTTGGATGGATTACGGTCCCGATAACTACGCGGGTGTTACTTTTTCAAATACCGGCGACCGCAAGTTGCTGATCGGCTGGATGAGCAACTGGGAATATGCAAACGATGTTCCGGCATCCACTTGGCGAAGCGGAAATACGATTGTGCGGGAATTGGGTTTGGCGAAAGAGGGCGATAAATGGTTGTTAACTTCTACTCCTGCTTCGGAAATTGATAAAGTAAGCGAGGTGACAACTAAATCTAAGTCAGTAGAATTAGCGAATGATGCAGATTTAAGTGATGCTATCGCTTCACTTGGAAACACCTTTGATGCGTCGTTTACGCTGAAGAAAGCTACGGGCTTTCATGTAACGTTGACTAATGAAGAAGGGGAGACATTAGTATTCGGCTATGATGCGGCAAAACAACAGTATTTCATTGATCGTTCGAAAGCGGGTGACGCGAATTTCAGCGATAAATTTATCCATCTTCCGGTTGCCCCACGTTTGGTTCAGGGAGATGATTTGGATATTCGTTTCTTGTTGGATCGTAATTCCATTGAATTATTTGCTGATGGGGGAAAAAGCAATATGAGTACCTTATTCTTTACGAAGAAACCGTTTACGAAACTGCAAATAGCAGCAGACGAAGCGAACACGCTGGATGCCTTTCAAGTGAAGGCGATACGGTAGATTGCCCGAAGCTCTATAATAAAAAGTCGAGGTGTTTTATATAAAAGCATCTCGATTTTTCCCCCACACCACATCTAACACCTCCACATCTTTTGTCAATTGCGCTGTTTTTTTCAAAATATCGCTATAGCTAGTATACAATTTGTTGTATTGTTGGATATAACTGTCCAGTAGAAGATAAACATCTGTCAATACAGCAAGAAACTGCTGGAGATCTTTATCAAGTGAGACAACATCCACCTGCATATCACTGTGGTATGTAAAGACCGAATCAAGTACGTTAAAATGTAGCGGATCAATCGGTTTCTCTCCTCTAAAGTAGGTGTCCGTGATGATGGTATATTCCCTGTCACGCGCACCGATAACATCATAAAACTGTACCAGTTTATGGTGTTGTCGGATAACACTGTTGTAAAAGTTTCGTAATTCGACCTGAAAGTTAGCCTCGAGTTCAGTATGCAGGTTTTTACCGGAGAAATCAACCTGTTCTTTATAGAAACCAAGCGTGTCGTTTAATTCCCATCTTTCCTCCTCCAATTTATGGAGGTTTATGAGGGCAAGCTGCGCTTCGCCTTTTTCTTTTTCGAAGAGGAGCTTCATGCGCCAGACTTGGTCGTGTGCTAGCCTATAATTATCCAAAGCGGACGCTTCGAGATTTTGTAGATAACGATCATCGTGTGTTTGATAGCTGATGGTGCGGAGCGGATGGTCTATGGTAATATTCTTCATTTTTATATATTGGTCATTAAACATAATAAAAAAATACGGTAAACTAAATATCCGACCTGCTTATGTGCAGGTCGGATAAATAAGGTCATACCACTACACAGTGTACCGTGTCACTGTAATTAGGTGTTGGATTGGTGCCGAGATAGGTTATCCGGAATTCGTATTCCCGTAGATATTCCAAACCCGAAATAGCCATTCTGGATTTGGTGCTAAGTACCGTTGTCCATTCGTTGAGACTACCTGCCTTGCGGTATTCAAACTGATAGAACCTTGCCGGGCGCCATGGATTGACGCGCAACTGTACCGTGTTCGTTCCAGGATGGGTAACTACAGCACGCAGGTCGTTGGCCCTGGGTGATATTCCTGCGTTAGGAGCGTTGTTTTTTCCTGGTACGAACCCTGCTGCCAACACAATGTTGGCGTCGCCTTTAGCGACAGACTCTACATGTAATGACAGGTCATAGAGCAGTTGTCTGACCAAAACTGCCTGTTGGTTTTTGATGACCACCTGCCGCATGTCTCTAAACGCCGCTTCGGATAAAGAATCCGTGTAATCCGCTAACGCAGTTTCCAATAGTGTTACTTTCTCCGTGGCATCGGGAAACAGATCTGCATTCTCCTTTGATTTTTTTACCACGTTGGAGGCGTATTGAACCAACCTTGATTCCGTACGCGTTTTTGATGTTAGTACTGGCTTTGCCATAATGATTAAATTTAAATTGTTTATAAAAAATTAATTAACGCCTCAAATATAGGGAGAGGTGTTTCTTAAGAGGGGGGCTATTTGGGTCAACTTTTCCGCCAACACCAGATAGTTGTGACCCGATTAGCCCCCTTGTCTTTATTTTTGTCTCAAAAACGGCGTTTCCGATAAATACAAGTATATTTTGTGGTAAGTATTTACTTACCGTTGTGCATTAACGACAGCTCATTGTACATCACCAACGAATCAGATGTATTTACCAATATGATAAAGGTGATGTGTTTTGGTTCATTGGACTGGTACATTGGGTTACGGGTAATGACAGCTGGACGAAAGCACATGTGTATCGGATCATCGTTGATGTAATCCGTATCATTGGTGATGTCCATAGACTTGTTGATGTGTATCGTTACGGCGTTGTTCTATTCATATCACACAATGGTATAGCGCAATGAGTCAAAAGCGGTGTGCGTTGAGCCATTGATCATGACCTATCAGACAGGACACATGTAAGCAGAGAGAATCTTGTACCGGCGTCGATTAAAACAATCGCTTCAGCCGCATGCTACTCCGATATTGTACGGGGCTTATCATAAAACGTTTGGTAAAAAGACGTTTGAAGTTTTTGGGACAGGCAAAATTTAAAGAAGATGCTATCTTCGCGATGGATTTATCGGAGTTTCGGATGCTTTCTCTTGCTGCTTGTAGCCGAAATTCGATAATCTGTTCTGTCACTGTAAATGGCTTGTCTTTAAAAGCTCTTTTCAATGTACTTTTGCTTACGTATAATGCATGCGCAACGGTCTCCATATTCGTTTGGTCGTCGTAGAAATTTTCCCGGATATACGCCATGGCTTTATGATACAGTTCGATTTCGTGATCTGTCCTATCGAGAGATTCCGGTTCCATTTCTTGAAATACATGCCGGAAGAACCGGATGTTCCAATTTGCTAGTTGATAATACGTACTAAATGGTCGAAATTCCATCTGTTGAAGTCCGTCCAATATGCGTTTAAGCTTGGCATGGAGATTCATCGTCCCGATGATCCGATGCGAGACATCTTCTTCAGTAGCTGTCGCAAATAGCGGCTTCAGTTTTGCATATTCTGTCGTTAGCTCCTGCAATATACGGCCATCTATTCCTAATAATAGAAACCAGGAGCTGTTGTTACCTAAAGAAATCAAATAATCATCGATTAGCGTCTGGTAGCAGAGTAACATATCGGTAGGTACCCGGTACATATTGTCCAATGTCAGCGAAATTCCCGTTCGCATATTGATAAGAAGCCAGAGATAGTTGTCAGAAGAGGTAATCTGCATAGATAAGTTGGAAGGTAGATGCGTATCTTTAAATTCAAACCAGCAGAAGTCTTTTCCACTGAAATACCGGTAGGATACGTGTGTTTCTAAAGGAGGTGATACAGGTTCCGGAAGAAAAGCTAAATAGCCATCAAAGCGCCTGCTATTATATATAACATGATCATCTGAAAATTGTACGAAACTGGTTTTAAACATGCTTATTATCGGTTTACCCCCTAAGATAATAAAAACAGCACAAATTTTTGATTTTAGATGTATATAGTTTGTAGATATATTAAATTGTTTGCTGTGTTAAACAGCATCGGAAAATAAAGTATATTTAGCTTCGTTTTTTATAGCAAGGAATGATTAACATAACGTACTATGAGCGAATTTGACAAAGATGAATTTATTAAAGTACTATTCAGCAGAAATGAGGACGCACTTATTGATTATTTAAAAGCACCACATGGCAAGTTGCCCGAGAGCGAAGTAAACCGGCTCTTTCAAACCATGTTGCAGAACAGATTCTGGGAAGCATTGGCTTATTGTGTGGACAGCAATTTTGTGGAGACAGATTTATTTGAGTACGAATCCATTAATCGGACACCCTTAGAATATCTCTTAAAGCCTTACCTTTCCAAAGAAGAAGATTGGGAAATATATCTTCCTATATTTAACCGCTTTCTGTCTAATATAGACGATATCAACGAAGAAATCGAAGGGCATAACCTGCTTTCGTACGCCATCGACAATAAATCCTCCATACACATTTTGAAAGCCCTTATCAATGCGGGTATCCGAATGGATTATCAGAATAGGTATGGGTTGACGTATTTGCATCAATTTTGCAAACAATTGCGCATGCCACCGCCAACCGCAGAAGAGATTGTACAACTATTATTAGATGCCGGTGTAGACATCAATGCACAAACGGTAACGCACGAAACTGCTTTATTTACCGCAATAGAAGCGGGGCATCTGCCCACCATTAAGATGCTTTTAGAAGCAGGTGCTGACATAAATCAGGTCAATGCAAACGGATATAGTTTATTCTATATAGCAGTCGCACAACGACAGGACGTTAATTTACTAAAACTGCTATTAGATTATGGTGTACCTGATTTCAGCCAATTGAACAAAGAGAAAGAAAACTTATTGAATGGCTTTTTACGTTATTTCCAAGGAGGAGAATCCGGAATGGAAATATTACGGCTATTGTTGGAAAATGGTGCTGTATTAACGGATACCTCGGATTGGTATCATACCCCTAAATCGGGAATCGATTGGATTGCGGAAAAGCCGTCCGAAGTGCTTGCATTTTTACTCGAACATCAATACATCGACGTAGACTGGAAGGATGACGACGGTAATACAATTTTGATAAAGGTCTGTGCCCAAGATTCCAATCACGAAGAAATGAAAGCAAAACAAACCTATCGGAAAGTGAAAATGCTGTTAAAACATGGAGCTGACCCAACAATAGAAAATACGCAAGACAAAAAAGCTATTGATTACGCAATGCAAGACCAATTGCAAACAAAAGTGGTAGAGTTATTAATCGGTAAGTAAAACAGGAAATATGTCGCAATCATTTATTGTAGCCTGCGAAGGTGGAAAAAGAAAAATAGCGGAAATACTATTAGAAAAACAACAGGTAGATGTAAAATACACCGATGAACGAGGGCGTACCGCATTGCATTATGCCGCATATCAGGGTTATACGGATATTGTAAAGCAGCTTATCGAGGCCGGTGCAGATATTAATTACGAAGATCATCATGGCGAAACACCCTTATTTTTTGCGGTGATCAATAAACAAAAACAAACGATCCTCCACTTACTGGATAACGGTGCCAATCCGCAGATAAACGATTTTCAAGGAAATAGTCTGTTGCATATCCTCGCCAAAACCGGACAGCAGGATGTTACCGAGAAATTGATAGGGTTGGGGCTGGATGTAAATGCTTTGAACAAAGATGGCATCCCGCCGTTGCTGATAGCAACGCGTAATAAATTCCTGCCTATAGTAAAGTTGCTGATGCAGAACGGAGCGAATGTTGATTTTACCGATAAGATGGGAAATAGTGCGTTGAGTATTGCTGTGGAAAACAATGTAATTCCTATTGTAAACCTGTTATTGGACAACGGAGCGTCGATAAACCTATCGAATAATCTGAACGAAAGTCCGTTGCTAATAGCTGTCCGTTTAGGAAACCGTATTGTTGCGGAGAAATTGATTGAACAGGGCGCAGATATTTTTGCGGAAACCAAAGAAGGAATATCCCCCGTATGGTACGCTGTAGGAGCTAATCAAAAAGAGCTGGTACACGTTTTTCTGAAAAAAGGGCTATCTGCAGATTATGCCCGAAGTGTAGACGCTTGGGATGGGAAAGATGGAAGTTATATGGAAAAACTGATTTCCAACACAGGGAGCCGTACATTCATTCTGGGTTTTGAATCGCATTATGCAGGGGAGACGTTGTTACAAACAGCTACAAAATATGGTTATCTGTCGATGGTCAAGTTACTATTGGAAAACGGTGCGCATGTAGATAAACAGGACGCCTCGGGTAATACAGCGCTACACTATGGTGCGGCATACGGTAAAAAAGATATTGTACGCTATCTGCTAACCTACGGCGCGACGACAGATATCACCAATTGCCTGGAACAGAAACCCATCGACTATTCGAATATGAAGGGGCTTAACGAGATAACCGCCTTATTGATTGACTTCGGAGCCAAGACAAATGCCATCGCGGACGGACCTCTTCAAGAAAAGAAAATGGAACAGCCCGCGCAAGCAGGGACATTGGATATGGAGCAAAAGAAAAAGGCATTGTTTGATCTGAAAGAACTGTTAGATGCCGGTATCCTCTCTGCCGAGGAGTTTCAACAGCAAAAGCAAAAGATTTTGGAGAATTAATTTCGCGAAGCCGCTAAAAACAAAAAAGCTTCTCTGAAAAGAGAAGCTTTTTGGGTAAGCAATGGGGCTCGAACCCACGACCCCTAGAACCACAATCTAGTGCTCTAACCAACTGAGCTATGCCTACCGTGATTTTGATGCTACAAAAGTAGGACAATTCCCCATATACTCCAAATATTTTTAAACAAAAAACACCACTACAAAGCGAATAAGTTCATTTATAACGAGATAATTTTTATTGGTCAAAGCTTGATAGGAGCTACTTCATATTAATGACCTCGTCTACAATATACCGTGTGTTGCCACGCCACGGCAATACGCCATGATATTCTTTGTAATGCAAATCAAAATATTTGCCGCTATTTAGTTCCAGTATCCTAAAAATGGAATCGCTTTCCACCGAAAACTCAAACTCATTGCTTGACACGCCGCTACCGGTTTGGGTCCTTAATCCTTCTTGAATCAACTTGCCCTCATACGTTTTAAAAAGGTTTCCCTTTTTTACCGCGAAATTGAGATAACCTGATTTAACACCTTCACCAAATACGAAATAGTATCTATAGTAAACCCAGCCACCTACAGCAAGAAATATGATGATAAGCAGCCAAGCCAGGATTTTTCCGAAAACTCCCGACTTTTTCTTTTCTGTGTTTTGAGATGTCGTCATGATAATTTTATAATTTTTATAACCTCGTTATCCAACGTTTTGTTTTCCAGATTACTGCTTATAATTAAACCATTTTATAAGTTCTTTTAAACTCGCTTTTTTGCCATACATCAAAATTCCCACACGATATATCCGTGCTGCAAACCAAGTCGTGAGTATAAACCCACCAATGAGCAATAAAGCAGATAGCACAATCTGCCAGGTAGGTACGCCAAAAGGAATACGAACCAACATGGCGACAGGCGATGTAAACGGAATCATGCTTAACCATGTTGCGATACTTCCATGTGGATCATTAATAAGTACGCCAAATGATAAGACATACGGTATCAGTAACGGCATGGTTATCGGCATCGTAAATTGTCCTGCTTCTGTTTCGCTGTCCACGGCAGAGCCTACTGCGGCGAACAAAGCGCTATACAACAGATATCCCCCAAAAAAGAAAATAAAAAAGCAGATCGTAAGTTCTGTAAAATTCACAGAATCAAGTGCGGCCATCCAATCAAAGTCTGCGTTTGCGGTCGCAGACTGCTCACCAGGCAATTCTGTCATGTTGCGTCCCATAGCTTGTTGAGCAATCTCCTTATCGCTGAATAAAGCGGTGGAAAAGACGGTCATCAAGGTCAAAGAAAGAATAATCCAAAGCACAAATTGCGTGATGCCAACTAAGCCGATCCCAATAATCTTTCCCATCATCAACTGGAACGGCTTTACGGAAGATATGACGACCTCCACAATACGGTTTGATTTTTCTTCTATGACACCACGCATCACTTGAGTGCCAAAAAGAACTAATGATAAATAAATTAAGAAGCACAGCCCCATAGCGATACCCATAGCAACTTCCGTATGGCTATCCTTAGCGTCTCCGGTTTCTGTAACCTCCTTTGCCGCAATTTGGATGTTGTCGTTAATGTTGCGAATACTATCGACATTCAACCCCATTTTGCGATACTGCTCGTTACGGATAATTTCCCGAAGTTGCGATCTTACCTCATTTTGTGTACCTATATTCGGTTTTCCTGAAGATAACAGTTCGATTTTCCTAGCAGTATAAAAGTCAGCAGGTATGATCAATAAATTGGTGTTCTTAGCACCATTTTTTAAGTTTTTAATCTGCTCCTGCAGATCCATGTTTGAAGACGAATACGTAATATTCTTATTATTCTTTAACTGATCGGCTATCGAGCCCTCTTCATCAATAAGATGTACAATCGCATGGGTATCCTCATAACTTTGTTTAGTAAGAAAGAATATAGCCACATACATACCGATAAACAGCATGGGAACAAGAAAAGTCACAAGCAAAAAAGACTTTTTCTTTACGCGGCTAAAGTATTCTCGGTTGATGATTAATAATATCTTATGCATGATGGATATATTTGCTATTAGTCGATTCTTTAACTTGGTCAATAAAAATATCGTGCATAGATGGAATAACTTCCTTCACTTGGTGTATCTCAACTTGAGAAATCAAATATAATAATATGTCGTTCAACGAATTGTTGTCCTGTACACGAATAGTGACTTCATGATTATCAAAGGTTGTTTTCTCTTCCACCACTTCAAATAACGATGTCCCTATAAAGCTTGGAACGATGCCATCTTGTTCTCTAAATTCGATAACATACATTTGGTTTTGGTAAGAGCGCTTTATTTCCCTGACTGGGCCGTCCAATACTTTTTTCGATTTATTGATCAGTGCGATGTAATCACAAAGTTCTTCGACCGATTCCATACGATGCGTAGAATAAATAATAGTAGCACCTTTTTTGTTCAGTTCCAGGATCTCCTCCTGTATCACCTGTGCATTAACGGGGTCAAACCCGGAAAAGGGTTCGTCCAGGATAATAAGATCCGGTTCGTGTACGACTGTAGCGACGAATTGCACCTTTTGTTGCATGCCTTTACTGAGATCCTCCACTTTCTTGTCCCACCAGCTTTCGATCTGTAATTTTTCAAACCAGTGTCGAATGCGCTGATTGGCATCCCCTTTAGACAATCCTTTAAGCTGCGCCAGATAGAGCATCTGCTCGCCGATCTTCATTTTTTTATATAACCCGCGTTCTTCCGGCAGATAACCAATGCGCTCTATATGTTTGGGATGAAGAAGCTCCCCATCGAAATAAATTTCCCCACTATCTGGAGCGGTAATCTGATTGATAATACGAATAAGGGATGTTTTTCCAGCGCCATTGGGACCTAAAAGACCGAAAATACTACCTTTTGGTACGTGCAAGGACACATCATCCAAAGCGCGATGGTTACTATATTGTTTAACGATATGACGGATGTCTAGCATATAACGGGTATTTTGCTGCTAATATACTTATGATTCTAGAGATTAGCTGCTTTTCTTTTCCAGTTCTTTTATTAGCCTGTTTTGTGTATCAATGATTGCACGAGATCAATGGATACCAATCCAAAATGGGCATCCTTATTATTCGTGTAACCATCGTTATAAGAACGTCATAACGGCACCGGAATAAAATAAGGCAAACAGACAAATCTTCTTGTCTGCTACCGACTTCCTAAATGAAAATACCTCAAACGTATGGTATAATCAGACCGGATGGCTATGTTAAATTCGCACTTTAAAGATAGCACTTTTTTGATTATCGACAAATACACAAGGTAGCAACATAGGAGTCGGTTTTTGCAATTCTAGTGATTAAGACGCCGATTCCCCAGGCGACGGAGATTCCCATCAGCACTTTAGTTTTATCTTTTCATAGTCTTAAAATCACAAAAAAAATGAACGATATGAGCTATTGCACGTTCATATTCTATATATCGCTATTCCGGCTATCATAATTGCCACGTATGCTGTTAATTGCGATTTTTATGAAAAAGAAGAAACATACAGGAACTGCGACTTCCGTTCAAAATACGGAGCTTCGTGACATCATATTACTGCAGGAACTGAGCAACAGTCTTGTTGAAGATGGTCGTGTAGAACAGCTTTACGAGCAAATCCTTCGCACTAGTTTAACAATTATGGAAGCTGATGCCGCCAGTATGCAACTTTACGATGCTGAGAAACAGGTGTTGGAGTTACTGACTTGGGAGGGGGCCGACTCTGACTCCACTAAATTCCGTACCTGGATCGAAGCAGGGCGGGCGAGGGTATGCAAGATAGCGTTGGCGGATAAAAAACGTATCCTCGTAACGGATGTACAACAAGCTGCGTTTCTGGAAAGAACCGAAGACCTCGACTATTACAGCTTGTCCGGTATCCAAGCAGTGCAAGCTACGCCGCTTATCGCTCGAAATGGCAAGGTAGTTGGTATAATCTCCAGCCATTGGAAACATAGCTACACACCAACAGATCGACAATTAGCGTTATTGGACGTAATTACCCGCCAGGCAGCTGACTTACTGGAGCGCAATCTGTCTGTCACCTTTCGGGATACCGAAGATCGTAAGCGAGCAGATGCGGGTCTGAGCGGTAGTGTGGCTCGACTGGCGGCTGCTTTCGAAAGCGTACCTGTCGGCGTCGCCGTTATCAGCATTTCAGGTGAGATCATCTTTGGTAATGCCGAATATCGTCGTTTCATCCCCAACGGCCGGATTCCTTCGCGCGACAAAGCAAACCTTGTCCACTGGCAGGCCTGGGATTCACATGGACGACCGCTTGGATTACAGGACTTTCCGGGTGCGCGTGCTATGCGTGGTGAAACCGTTGTTCCCGGTCAGGAAATGCTTTATACGGATGATGCAGGGAGGGAAATCTGGACCAGTGTGGCGAGTGTGCCGACCCGCGACCACGAGGGGCGGATAACCGGAGCGGTTTCCGTGATTAGCGACATCGATACCTTAAAGCGCAATACAGAGGCCCTCCGCGAAAGCGAAGAACGTTTCCGCACACTGACTCAAACTTCACCACTCGGTGTAGGCGTGAGTTCGGCGGACGGCAAGATCATTTATTCCAACCGTGCTTTGGAAGCTATCCTCGGCTATGAGCCCGGTGAATTGCTTGAGCAACCATCTACTTCCGTTTATTATGACGTCATCGAGCGACTGGCCTGGCTTAAGGCAATGAAGAAGACCGGTATGGGGTCGAGCTGCGAGATAAGGTTCAAACGGAAAGACAATAGCCCCGTATGGGTAGCAATCAATGTCGCGCCAATCGAGTATGGTGGCAGACGGGCGATCATCGGAATAGTACAGGATATCGATGAGCACAAGCAGGCAGAAATCGCCCTCCAGGAAGCGGAATTACAATATCGTACCCGTTTAGAGCAAGATGTGCGTGACCGAACCGCGGAGTTGCAGCAAAGTCGGGATCAATTACAGTCTATACTGGACACCACGTTGGTACAACTGTCTATTCTCGAAGCCGTACGGAACGCAAATGGTGAAATTACCGATCTGAAAATTATCGCCGTTAACCAGGAACTGGAAAAAGAAACAGGGCGCACCGATTTGGTTGGTAGACTATACGCCGCCGAATATCCGGGCATTCGTAAGACCGGATTATTCGATATGATTGTTAAAGCGATTGAAACAAATGAACCACAGACTATGGAATATTTCTATTCCCACGAAGGTTTTCAGAAATGGTTCAGTTGTATGTTTGTTAAACTTGACGACGGCGTGGTGGCCACCAACTTGGATATTACGGCTCGCAAAACAGCTGAAGAAGATAGGTTCAAGAACTATCTACTGTTACAACAGTCGGAAGACTTGGCTGCTCTTGGTAGCTGGGATTATGACCTACTCACAAAGAGTTTCACTTGGTCAGATGGGATGTACCGATTATTTGATCTGGAAAAGGGGAAAGAGATCAAGCCAGAGATATACCTTGAGTACAGCACTAAGAATGGCCTGGCAGCGGCGAAAAGGCTGGTGCAGCATATACGTAACGGTGATAGTGATTTCGAGGAGACACTGGAGATCAACGTTTCTGGAAAGATCAAAATACTGCGTCTCAAAGGGGCAGTTGTCATAAACAATGAGGGTCGTGCCGAACGTGTGCTCGGCGTAGATGTGGATATTTCGGCGATGCGTATGGCCGAAGATAAGATTCGACAAATGGAAGCGGAGCAGAAGTTAGAAATCTTTCGAGTTTCACTAAGCACTCTGGAAGAAGAGCGGCACCGCATCGCCGAAAGCCTTCATAATGGCATTGGTCAAATCCTTTACGGAATTAAAATTAACATGGAGAGCTTAAGATACGGTATGGATGAAAGTGATTTCAACGCAAATAAAGCCTATACTGATAAGTTGCTAAAGGATACGATTATTGAAACTAGACGAATCTCTCACGAGCTGATGCCTACCACACTGGAAAGGTTTGGGCTTCAAAGTGCGATCGACGGCGTTTGTAAGCAGTTGTCTGATGGCACAGAATTCGAGTGTAAAATTATCGGATCGCGTCAACGTATGGAAAAGTACTTGGAACTGGCCATCTATCGCACTGCCCAAGAACTCATGACAAATGTTGTTAAGCATGCAAACGCGACGAAATGTTATGTCGTTATCCACATTACACGGGAAGAGATTAACATACAAGTCAGCGATAACGGTCAGGGCATTACAGTTAATAGTTTGCATAAACCGGGTATAGGCTTAGCATCTATTCGCAGCAAGATTAAGTTGTTGAATGGCGAGATACATATAAATTCAGCGCCCGCCAAAGGAACAAATGTTCAAGTCGCTATTCCCCGGCCTGATAATAAAAACCCCTACAAAGAATCCACATGAGTAGGTAATTTCCCTATTCCGCTGGGGAACGGATTTTCGTTTCGGTCAGTTGCGGAAATTTTGTGTGACCATTAAGCCGTATATACCGCCATCTAGAATACCGATTCCTACACGACCGAATGTTTTTCGAAGGATATTGGCGCGATGTCCTGGTGAATTCATTAACCCGTCATGAGCCAAAAGTAGATTTTGTGCAATTGCCAAGTTCTCGCCCGCTACGACAAACCTAATGTTCGCCGTGCGGATGCGATCAAACGGTGTCTGTCCTTCCGGAGAAATGTGCGAAAAATAACTTCTCGCAAACATATCTTCCGAGTGTTGGCGCGCTACCGGTGTCAGTTCTTCATCTAACGTAAGCACTGGTAGGTTTGCTTTCGCCCGCTCATCATTTATAAGATCGAGCATCTGGCTCTCCAAATCTGGTCTCGGCTTGGGATTCTCCACTACAAAGGGAAGGCTTATGCTTTCAGATGATCCGGGATCAATAGTCATTTTATTAATGGATCGGTTTACATCTTCGAGTGCGGGAGCGAATGGCTGCTCAATTCGCGTGAATCCGTTGGTAAGTTGTTCTGCGATTTTACTTTCTCGTGTTTGCAACGTCAGGGATTCCGAAAAAGGTAATAGGAGCAAAAGGGTTGCGATAATAGCAGCATAAAGGAATCCTGTGACAATACCCGGTAAAAACCCAAAAATATTGTTCAATCGATGTCTCTGTATTTTTGACGGAATAGCATTCAGTGCTTTTGCCGCTAACAGAGACAGGATAGAGCCAGTAATAAGTAATGTAAATAGGAATGATAAAGGGATTGTCCAAATGCCATCTGTAATATTCGCCTCAAAAAAACGGGCTACATGTCTATATACTGCAAAAGTAACCAGTAAACTTCCTAGCCAGGAGACTAGTCCCGCCATTCCGGCAAAGAACCCCCTCGTTACGCCGGTCCATACCGAGATGAAGAAAACCAGCAAAAGTATGATATCAATTATGTTCATATCGTTCCAATAGGACAATTGGGACGATTAAATGTTTTTGTAGTCCAAAATTGGATGTCGTCTTGTATTAGGTATATTATAAATTTTTCTCTAAAAACTGTTTTAAGGCAGGTCCTCGTAAATTCTTCCCGACGATCTTACCATCGGGATCGATCATGAAGGATGCGGGAATTGCAGTGATATTATACAAACGACCAGCTTCACTGTCCCACATTTTAAGATCGGAGACTTGCATCCATTCCAATTTGTCGTCTTTGATTGCTTTTAACCATGCTTCGCGGTCTCTATCCAAAGACACACCGAAAACCGTAAACCCCTTATCTTTAAATTGATGGTATTGCTCGACAATATTTGGGTTCTCATGGCGACATGGTGTGCACCATGCTGCCCAAAAGTCCAGCAGAACATATTGCCCTCTAAGGTCAGAAAGTTTAACCTCTTTGCCCTCTGGTGTCGTCGAACCGAAATCCGGCGCTACCTGTCCGATGCTCAAAGGTTTTATCTCTTCCATGTGGGCAGCGAACGACTGGACAGTTTGGTTGTTGGGAAACTGACGCTGTGCTTTTCCTGCATATTCCACCAGCACTTCTTCATGTCCGATTGGATCTACAGAGTATAAAACCAACATGCCGAAGAAACCGGCTAAATTATCTTCATTGTCGCGCGAAAACTGCAAAACTTGTTCTGATAACTCGCTTGTGTAAAGGTTATCTTTTGCTATGAGATCATTTTGAACGGCAGCGTGTTCTTCACCGTTGCTAAGACGTTGTTCAAACTCGCGCTGTAAATTCATCTGATGTTCCTGGAATTTGTCGCGCATTTGATTAAGTTCTTTCATCTTTGCCGAGGTTTCGGAACCCTGTATTGTATATTGATCGGGTGCATTTAAATCGGTATTAAACTCCACCTTTTCCCCATTTTCCACGACCAGCATGTAGGACTCCTGTTCTACATGCAGTTCATATACGGTTGGCTCAGAAGCTATACCTTCCATATAAAAATTACCATTTTCATCTAAAATAATAGAGTCAACAAATGTTTCTCCCTCATATAACATCACAGACTCGAGCTGGCCTGAATTATCGATGCGTCCCGTCAGTATAAAACTATTCTCTTTTACGGTATTGCACGCGTTGAGAAAAATCAATGCCAATATGTTGGTTAAAAATATCCCTGTTTTCATTATCGATAAAACTTTATAGATGATCTATTGCCTATATCACAGACTCAAAGTTAAAAAAAATGATATGATATACAACTGGATAACCGCGTGAACCCATTGTCTTAAAGCACAAAATCGAATGCTGCTGGAGGTACAGGCACAGTTTATATCAGAACTTTTTAGGCACCATAACTGTTGAAGATAGAAATAACAAGTATAAGTATGAACGTTATGGACACTATTTCGGTAATTGTAGAAACACCTGCAGGAAGCTGTCAAAAATATACCTACGATTCTGTAAACGGACAGATGAAACTGAAGAAAATCTTACCGTTAGGTATGATCTTTCCTTTTGATTTTGGTTTTTTACCCGGAACTAAAGGAGGAGACGATGATCCACTCGATGTCATAGTCATATCTGAATTTAGTACCTTTCCGGGGTGTTCGGTTGAGTGCCGCATCATTGGTGCGTTTATCGTTCATCAATCGGAATCCAATAATGGCAATAAGATGATTCGTAATGATCGTTTTATTGCCGTACCCGTAGCTTCTGTTTTATATGAAAAAGTTGATACCCTTAAGGATCTGCCGAAAAAAGTCGGGACACAACTGGAAGCATTCTTTAAAAACTACATTGAACAGGAAGGTAAACAGCTTAAAATCGAAAAGCGGATTTCCGCAGAACAAGCTTGTAAGCTTATCCACCGATGTGAAGACAAGTTAGATAAAATACTGCTTTTTGAGATTTTCCTACCGCTGAAAAATAATAGGGCCAAAGCATTTCCAAAACACTATTTTGATGATTTACGAAATTTGCTTGTCAAAAAATTTGGAGGAGTTACGGTATATCGGCGATCGCCTGTCACCGGTGTTTGGGATAATCCGGAAACAGGGTATGAGCAAGACGAGTTGATCATATATGAAGTCATGTCTTCAACCGGAGACGAGGTTTTTTGGAGACAGCTTAAAGTAGATTTAGCGAATCAGTTTAGCCAGGACGAACTTCTCATTCGGAGCTCCCGCATTGATATCTTGTAACCACTTACATTACCAACGTAAGCAAAAAAAAGCTTTCTGTTGATGCTTTTACGCTATGCATCAAATTCTCTTGCAACGCAATCATTTGTCCTTTTTCAATTTGTACATACTGATCCTCTGTACCGAATTCGATTTTTCCTTCTAATACCTGTACACTTATCGTACCGTTTGCTTTATGTGGTTTTAGTTCCGCATTTTCATGTAGTCCTATTAGCACAATGGTCATAGCCTCCGATTTAAAAATCGTAATAGAATTCCGTTCGCTATCAGCCCAGGTCGGCTCATTCTTTATTTGGTCAATGAAGGCAAACAAGTCCATTTCTACAAGAGGGGCATTTAAAATACGTTCACCCTCTGGACGTTGAGGAGTCGCGTCATTTGATTTTTCTTTTTCGTTTAAATTCTTGTTCTCCATTTCTAAAGATTTATACGCTATAATATGCTAACGGTTCACGTATCGATAATGTTTTGTATCCGTGTAATTATCTCGGCAATCGCTGTTACATCCTAGGGCAATCTGCAGCTTTTGAACGAATATCAGACAAACGGGAAAAAACATTACCTTTGCTGTATGCTTGTAAAAACCGCTGAATTTGTCATGAGCAATACCGAGGTACGGAAGCTTCCGGAGCCATCGTTGCCAGAATATGCCTTTATCGGCCGCTCAAATGTGGGTAAATCATCGTTGATTAATGCCATGGTCAACAAAAAAGATTTAGCAAAAACATCGCAAAAACCAGGTAAGACACAACTTATCAATCATTTCATAATTAACAAAGAATGGTACCTCGTCGACCTTCCCGGTTATGGCTTTGCCCAGACATCCAAGAAGAACCGTGCAGAATGGGAACGTTTTATTCGAAGATATCTGACGAAACGTGAGAATTTACAATGTATTTTTGTGCTTATTGACAGCCGGCACGAGCCACAAAAAATCGATTTAGAATTTTGTTGTTGGCTAGGAGAGCAGGGGTTGCCTTTTTTGCTTGTATTTACAAAAGCAGACAAGCAATCCAGTTTGAAGTCCGACCAAAATATCGCTCAATTCAAAAAGTCACTCCTAACCTGGTTTGAAGAGGTTCCCCCGGTTTTTTTGACGTCCGCCGAGAAGAAGCAAGGTATGGAGGAGATTTTAGCGACGATAGACGACATCAATAAGAATTTCGTTTCGCCTATTGTTGAGCAGGAATAACTATGAAGAAGTACATGTCTCTCGTGCTGTTTGCACACAGCATCTTTGCATTGCCCTTTGCCATTATCGGTTTCTTTTTAGCTATACAAACTACAGCGCATGGCTTTGATTGGAAAAAGCTATTGCTGATGCTAGTGTGCATGGTAACCGCCCGGAACGCAGCGATGGCATTTAATCGTTTTTTAGACCGTGATATTGACGCCATAAATCCCCGTACGGCCATGCGCGATATTCCGGCCGGAAAAATTTCCGCAAATAGTGCGTTGACATTTACCATTGTCAATTGCTTGATTTTTATAGTAGCAACCTATTTCATCAATACACTGTGTTTCTATTTATCGCCCGTTGCTTTGTTTATCGTATTGTTTTATAGCTATACAAAACGATTCACACCTTTGTGCCATATTGTATTGGGAGTTGGGCTTGGCTTGTCACCCATAGGAGCGTATTTGGTCGTAACCAACCAATTCGATATCATACCGATATTCTACGGTATCGCCGTAATGTGCTGGTCTGGCGGATTTGATATTATCTATGCCTTGCAAGATGAGGAATTCGATAAAGCAAATGGCCTGAACTCTATTCCTGCATATTTCGGAACAAAAAGAGCATTGCACATTTCAGAACTACTGCATGTTCTCTCTTTCGTATTTGTACTACTTCCGGCGTTCTATATGCCCGTGGGGTGGTTTTATTATTTTGGGGTTGCATTTTATGGATTTCTATTGGTATATCAACATCGTATCGTTAGCCCGACTGATCTAAGCCGTGTAAATAGAGCGTTTATGACGACCAATGGCGTAGCTTCAGTGATATTTGCAACTTTCTATTTGTTAGATATTCTTTTTCTAAGGTAGGAGACACTACACCATCTCGAAGAAGGAACTACGAATTATTATTATCTTTGAAATAATAATATAGATATGTCACAGATAACGATAGTCGATTTAGCAGAGACGTTAGGGCTGTCCAAATCCACGGTATCCCGAGCATTTCGGGATAGTAGCGATATTAGCCCGAAAACAAAGGAGCGTATTTTGGCGAAAGCGGAAGAACTCGGTTTTTCTCCAAACTTGTATGCGAGTAGCTTACGGGGGAACCGCAGCCAAACGATTGCGATCATTATTCCCGAATTTGGAAACAAGTTTTTCAGTCAGGCGATAAAAGGCATTGAACTGGTTGCCCGTTCAAAAAAATACCATACCTTAATATACGTAACGGATAATAATGTACAGAATGAAGCATCTATTGTACGTTCGTTGGGAAATGGCCGTGTAGATGGCGTATTGATTTCTGCCTCTGGAGAGGGAAAAGATCATAGTCATTTGCAAACGTTGATTGACCATGATATCCCCATTGTATTCTTTGATAGGAGTTATGATGACTTTCATGGACATTTCGTCACCGGTAATGACTTTGAATCCAGTAGACTCGCCACGCAGCATCTTATTGATAACGGATGTAAAAACATAGCCTATCTCGTTATTAACCAAAAAGTGTCCATTGGCAAGATTCGAATGGACGGTTATAGAAAAGCATTGGAAGATAATGGTATACCATTTCGGGAAGAGCTGATACTGGACACAGAAAACGACGAAACGAAAAACAGTGCGGCCATTAGAAATCTCATTAAACAACATAAACCTGACGGGATTTTTGCTTCCGTGGAAAGACTGGCGATATCTACCATTCGTGTTGCTGGGGAAGAAGGGGTACAGATTCCGGAAGATCTGAAACTGATATGCTTTTCCTGTTTAGACATCGCAGATCTATTGAATCCCTCACTCAGTGTCGTGAAGCAGCCTGCCTTTGCCATGGGAAAAGAAGCTGCTAATTTTCTTTTCAGAACATTAGATAAACCAGTCGAGCTACGCCAACAACAAACCACGTTGCTGCAATCCAGCCTTATTTTTCAAAATTCCAGCCGGAAAATTTGAGTTTCCGTAAAAAAAATCATTTTTTACTTTGTATTATTCCTGAAACATTTTACCTTTGAAATGTTTCGGGAACATTCCCGAAATGCTAACAGTTATAGAGGGATCACAAGAGTAAACTATTTATAATACACTTTGTTCTTCCGTAATTAAGTTAAATGGAGTTTTTTCGGGAACATTCCCGGCGTTTTGTTGCTAACCGTTTTGAGATGAAAACGAACAAGAATTTGGGGTATCTATTTATCATGATACTTTGGCTCGTAGCCTGTAAGAAAGATGTGAAACCGGATGTAGACCCCATTGGTGAGGAGACGGAGCAGGGACTGATATCCTTATCCAATGATTTTATTTATTGGGACGAGACCACTACGTTGACTTTTGATCTCACGAAAGGTAATAAAGAGCTTGCTAACCATTCGGGCGATCTATTTCTCCATGCAGGCTTACTACTGACAAGCAGCACATCGGAAAAAGAATGGAAAGAGGTCGCTACGGCATGGGATAAGAATCTCGATACCTATAAATTAAAACGGGAAGCGGATGGTAAATATAGTATCGCTATTCATCCCGTGAGTTTTTTCAAACGTACACAAGCGAATGATGTAACTCATATTGCCTTTTTGATACGGAATGCAGATGGAAGTAAAGTGTTGCGCAATGCAGATGGGTCAGATATGTATTGGTCGATTTCATCGAAGCAAAAACCGGATATCATCTTTAAAGCGCCTGCTGTACGGCCTACTTTTATTCCACAATCGGAAAAACAATCCTTTGCACGGGGAGAAGAACTCCCTATCCACCTACACGCTTCCCAGTCAGGTACATTAAAGCTTTCCATAAATGGACAGCAAGTTGCGACCAGCCAAGGAAATGAGCTTGAGCACAAATTACAGCTGAATGGTACCGGGTTGCAGCATATCGAAGCGCGTATTGAAGCGAACGGGCAACATGCTGTTAGGGTGCTTACTGTGTTTGTGGAAGGTGATGTGGAAGTCGCTGAATTACCTGCGGGGATAAATAAAAACGGGGTTACAATTAATCGTGATAAGCAGGAAGTGTCTTTTGCACTTACTGCGCCCGATAAGTCTTCTGCATTCTTATTAGGTAATTTCAACGATTTTCAAGCGACACAAGACTATGCGATGAAACGGACACCAGACGGTAATACTTGGTGGATCACATTAAAACAGCTGGATTTTCAAAAGAATTATACATACCAATTTCTGATAGACGGACAGCTTAAAATTGCCGATCCGTACGCAAAATTGGTGTTAGATCCGAATCACGATGGGGAAGTGGCGTCCAATCCGCATCTGCCAAGCTATCCCCAGGGAGCAACGGAGGGTATTATTTCTGTCTTGTCGTTAAACAATACAGCATATACTTGGCAAAACACAGCATTCAATCGTCCCGACGCGTTCGATTTGGTAATCTATGAATTACATGTGAGGGATTTTCTAGATCAACGCAATTACAAAACATTACGAGATTCTATTGCTTATCTGAAGCGATTGGGTGTAAATGCAGTCGAACTTATGCCTGTACAGGAATTTGAGGCAAACTCCAGTTGGGGTTATAATCCATCGTTTCATTTTGCATTGGATAAATATTACGGTACCACAAATGAATTGAAAGCGTTTATTGATGAATGCCATCAGGAAGGGATTGCCGTGATACTCGATATGGTATTAAACCATGCGTTCGGACAATCACCTATGGTACGTTTGTATCAACAATCGGGTTCGTTAACCAATAATCCTTGGTTTAATATCGCACCTACCCATCCGTACAATGTGGGGTATGACTTCAATCACGAAAGCCCCTTTACGCAGCAATTTACCAAAGATGTTATCGCGTTCTGGATGGAAGAGTTTAAGGTAGACGGTTTCCGTTTTGACCTCTCCAAAGGTTTTACACAGGAAAATTCGGGTACGGACGAAAGTGACGGCGCAGTACAGCAATGGTCAGCTTATGATGCGAGCCGTATTGCGATCTGGAAAAACTATAATCATTTTATCCGTGAACGGGATCAGGACTTCTATGTCATTTTAGAGCATTTTGCGGAAGATCGGGAAGAAAAGGAACTGGCAAACGAGGGTATGTTTTTGTGGAATAACCTAAACCATGCATTCAATGAAGCCACAATGGGATGGAATGATAACTCCGATCTTAAACGCCTTTTCGCTGATGCGCATGGTTTCGAAAAACCGCAATTCGTGTCGTATATGGAATCCCATGACGAAGAACGATTGATGTACAAAAACCTGCAATATGGCAATACAAATGGCAATTATTCAACCAAAGAACTAACGACGGCATTGGAACGTATGAAACAAGCTGCGGCATTTCTCCTTTGTGCGCCTGGTCCTAAGATGATATGGCAATTCGGAGAACTCGGATATGACATTTCCATTAATGAAAACGGGAGAACGGGAGAGAAACCGTTGAAATGGGATTATCTGAAAGATGCGAAGCGTTATAGCCTCTTTGCACACTATAAAAAGCTGATCGATTGGAAACGTCAGAATCTCATTTTTAGAAATGGAACGGTAAGCCACCAGGTAGGGGGAGCTATAAAATATTATGTGCTGAAGGACGCAGGACAGGAAGTGCTCGTTGTCGGAAACTTTGACGTCCTGTCGCATGATTTCGCCGTTCCGACAAGCTTACAAAAAAACTGGTACGATAACCTGGCAGGGATAACACGCGATTGGCGTTCGACGAGTTCGATTACATTGGCAGCAGGACAATATTACATATTAAGTATAAATAAACTGAACAATAAACAATAACAAACTAATCACATGATGAACAAATTCACATTACGCAGCGTAATGACCATGAGTTTTCTGATGTTGCTTAGTACACTTACTTTCGCGCAGACAGCACGACTACAAGGTCGGGTTGTTGATAGTGAGGGGGCAGGTGTAGTAGGAGCAACGGTCCAACTTATCGGTTCACAAAATGCCACGTCTACTGGCCCAAATGGAGAGTATTCTTTTAACAATGTTTCGCCTGGCTCCCATAAAGTAGGTGTGTATATGATAGGATACGATCAAGCGGAGCAAACCACCAATCTGGCAGCAGGGGATAATACCCTGGATTTTACGCTAACATCTTTTGCCAGCAGTCTCGATGAGGTTGTGGTCATCGGTTATGGTACGCAACGACGAGGAGAACTGACAGGTGCGATGACAACGGTAGGAGAAAAAGATTTCCAAAAAGGAAATATCACGTCGCCCGAACAGTTGATTATGGGTAAGGCCGCCGGGGTACAAATTACGCCTGGGGGAGGACAACCGGGATCCGCAAGTACGATACGGATTAGGGGAGGTGCTTCATTGAATGCAAGCAACGATCCGCTGATCGTGGTGGATGGCGTGCCTCTTTCTTCATTTAAGAACCCAGATGGAACAAATATGCTAAGCGGCGTAACCAATCCGTTAGCCTTGATTAACCCAAATGATATCGAATCGTTTACGATCTTAAAGGATGCGAACGCCACCGCCATTTATGGATCAAGAGCCTCAAACGGGGTTATTCTTATTACCACAAAAAAAGGAAAAAGTGGTAAGCCGACGTTCAATTTCAGTTCGCAAAACTCATTGGCGACCCTGGCCCGAAAAACGGAAGTGCTCACGGCAGATGAAGTCAGAGCTTATGTCAATGAACACGGCACGGACGAAATGAAAGCGTTAATCGGCACTACCAACACCGACTGGCAGGACGAGGTCTATCAAAACGGTTTCTCGACGGATAACAACCTAAGTGTCGCCGGAGCCTATAAATGGTTACCGTATCGTGTGTCGATGGGATATCTCAGTCAGGATGGCGTGTTGAAACGTGATAATTTGAAACGTACCTCAGGATCAATAGCATTGAATCCGACATTCTTAGACAACCACCTCAAGGTCAATCTGAACCTGAAAGGAACCTTGACCAAATCACAGTTTGCCAACCAGGGCGCCATCGGTGCGGCAGTGCAAATGGACCCTACGCAATCGGTTTATGCAGAAGGAGATCAGAGTACCCTGCCTTATGGAGGATATTTTGAATGGTCGCGGCCGGATGGACAGCTGAATCCAAATGCGCCGCGAAACCCAGTAGCATTGCTCTATCAGAAAGATGACCAGGGAACTACAAAACGTAGCTTCGGTAATCTCGAGCTTGATTATTCCTTCCATTTTTTGCCTGAATTACGTGCTAATCTGAACGCAGGATATGATGTGTCAACGGGATATGGTGACACATACGTGCCTGATTATGCTGCACAGAATATCGGAACTAATGGGTATTACAAGGAATACAAAACTGATATTTCAAATAAGGTGCTGGAGTTTTATCTAAATTATAACAAAGATATCGCTTCCATAAAGAGTAATATCAACGCCACTGCAGGTTATGGTTACTACGCAAACCGTTCGAAAATATTTAACTACTCCACATACAAAGGAGACAGAACTACGGAGGTATCGGCCCCGGTTTTTCCGTATGACATTCCGGAAAACAGGCTTTTGTCCTACTATGGCAGGTTGATCTACACGTACGACAGCAAGTATATTCTCTCCGGAACGGTACGTACAGACGGTTCGTCGCGCTTCGCTAAAGATAACCGCTGGGGTGTCTTCCCCTCTCTGGCTTTCACCTGGCGGATCAATGACGAAAACTTCTTGAAAGACAATACCATACTTTCAGATCTCAAGTTGCGGACCAGCTATGGGGTGACCGGGCAGCAGGATGGCATAGCCAACTATTCCTATCTGCCGAACTACAGCATCAGTAGCAACGAATCGATGTATCAGTTTGGCGATACGTTTTATTACATGAATGCGCCAGTAGCATATGACAGCCAGATCAGATGGGAAACGACCACCACATACAATGCCGGTCTTGACTTTGGATTCCTGAATAACCGTATTACCGGTAGCCTGGATGTCTATAAAAGAAAAACAGAAGACCTGCTCAGTACTATTCCTATTCCGATCGGTTCCAACTTCAGCAATACATTGCTCACGAATGTCGGTAACATGGAATCTAATGGTATCGAATTTGCCATCAATACCAAACCGATTGTCAGGGAAAAGCTGAACTGGGATGTAGGTTTTAACCTAACCTACAACAACGCGAAAGTGACGAACCTTACCGCTACCTACGATCCGAGCTACATGGTAGCGGCAAGCGGTATAACCGGATCTACGGGCAACTACATTGCTTACCATACGTTGAACCGCATGCCTTATTCTTTCTACGTGTTCCAACAGGTCTATGACGAAAATGGAAAGCCACTGGACGGGGTGTATGCTGACCGCAACGGAGATGGATCGATTACACCGGACGATCGGTATTTCTACCACGCGCCGCAAGCTAAAGTTACCATGGGCTTCTCTACGGAGCTAAACTACGATAGATGGAGCTTGGGCACCGTACTACGAAGCAGCTTAGGGAACTATATGTATAACAACGTGGCTTCCAACATGGGAACCGAAGCCAATCTCCTGGATGTTAATTCACAGGTTGTCAATAATGCCGTTCGCGACTTTCTGACGAGTGGCTTTATTAATCGTCAGTATCAGAGCGACTATTATATTCAGAACGCTTCTTTCTTGAAGATGGACAACATTAACCTGAGCTACCGTGTGGGGCAGATATGGAAAAATGGAGGAGATTTGACCTTGTCGGGTGTTGTACAGAATGTTTTTGTGATCACCAAGTATAAGGGAATTGATCCCGAAATCAATAACGGCGTAGATAATAACTTGTACCCGCGTCCAAGAACTTTCGTGATCGGACTGAATTTAGGATTTTAAATTTAGCTAGTAAAAAAATGAAAAAACATTTCAATTATATAACATTGGCCGTTGGTTTATTATTGATGGCGGGATGTAGCAAAGATCTGGATCTCCAGCCTACAAACGATATCACCGGGGACGTAGCATATACGGATCCGGAAGGATACAAAAGTGGCATTGCCAAAGTATACGGCAGCTTTTCCACAACTGGAAACCAAGGATCGGGATCAGGCGATCTGGGTGGGATTGATGCCGGAACATCCGATTTTTTACGCCTTTTTTGGATGGCGCAAGAGTTGCCGACCGATGAGGCCATATGTAGCTGGATCACGGATGACGGTATTCCGGGATTGAACAACATGACCTGGTCTTCAACCAATATTATGCTGTTGGGTGTATACGCCCGCAGTATTTATCAGATCACGGTAGCCAATGAATTCTTGCGGGAAAGTACGTCGGAGAAACTCAGCAACCGGGGGATTACAGGAAATGATGCCACAGAGATCGCTTACTATGCGGCTGAGGCCCGTTTTCTACGCGCTTTCCAATATTGGGTATTGATGGATCTATTTGCTAATCCACCTTTTGTTACCGAGACAAGTGTTGTCGGTAAAGATGCACCGCCGCAGATTTCGAGGGCGGATCTGTTCGATTATGTAGAGTCCGAGCTTTTGGCGATAGAACCACTTTTAAAAAGCGACAACGAATATGGTCGTGCGACGAGCCTGACAGCAAGTGCACTGTTGGCGCGCTTATACCTCAATGCCGAAGTGTATACCGGTACCGCACGTTACAATGAAGCCGCATCTTATGCCGAAAAGGTCATACAATCGGGCAAATATAGCTTACATACCGAATACGCTAACCTATTCATGGCAGACAACAACCTGAACAATCCGGAGGTGATCTTTTCTATCAATTATGATGGTGTGAACACACAGAATTTTGGTGGAACGACCTACCTCATCAACGCAGCAACGGGTGGCACGTTGAGTCCTGTCGACTTTGGCGTGCCGCAAGGTGGCTGGCAGGGAAACCGCAGCCGGCCTACACTGCCCAATGTGTTTGGAAACCATGCTACGACCAATGATCAGCGTTCTATGTTTGCAGGTTCTAAAAACAGTATTGACAATATCGCAACATTTACCGATGGATTAGCCGTTGCTAAGTTCACCAATAAGACATCCACGGGCGAAACAGCGCCTTCGGTAGGTGGAACATTCTGTTCGACAGATTTTCCATTGTTTCGTCTGGCAGAAATGTACCTGATCTACGCCGAAGCCTCGCTGAGAGGTGGTCAAGGCAATAATGCGACCGCGTTGGGCTACATCAATCTTTTGCGCGAGCGTGCTTATGGCAATTCTACCGGAAATCTGTCGTCAATCACATTAGATGGCATACTTAACGAACGGATGAGAGAACTGTATTGGGAGGGATTCCGTCGTTCGGATTTGGTTAGGTACGACCGTTTTGTCGGATCAAGTTACCTATGGCCGTGGAAAGGTGGTACAGCAAACGGACAGGCGGTTGATTCCTTCCGTAATATCTATCCATTGCCCTCTACCGATGTCATCGCCAATCCTAATCTGACACAGAATACAGGCTATTAATAAATTTGAAAACGATGAAAACATTATATTATAAAATAATAGCACCGGCTCTGATCCTTTTCGGGATCATGGCCTGTAACAAGGATGGAGAACAACTGACCGTCAGTACGAGTGGAGAACCTGAACTGACTGTCTCCGCTACAGATATTGATCTGGATGCCACGCGCTCCGGTGAAAAGGCGCTCGAGGTAAATTGGACTACGGTCAATGCGCAATGGTCGAATCCGTCAGTCGCCAATGGCGGGATAACCTATGCCCTGCAATTGAGTAAGGCCGGTCTGGAATTTAAAAGTACGGTAGGGGCCATGGATCTACAAGCTGGCCAAACCAGTCAGTTACTAACCATGTCTGAACTCAATAGCATGATGATCGCCGCAGGTTGCGAGGTAGGGCAAGAAGTACAGGTTGAATTACGCTTGGTAGCGTCTTTGGCACCCAATGCAAAGCTCTATTCCAATGTGGTAACGCTTACTGCGACGCCTTTTGACGCCATCAGTCACCTTTACGTCCCCGGTGCCTATCAAGGCTGGAATCCCGTTACTGCGGAATCCCTGATTTCCCAGACAAGTAACGGTATTTATACCGGCATCATATATTTTCCGGAGACCGGTTCGGCATTCAAAATTACCCCACAGCGAAATTGGGATCAATCTTACGGGGAGGTCTCCGATGGAAAGATTGAACTCAACGGAGGAGGGGATATCAAAGCACCAAGAGCTGGGAATTTGGAACTGACTGTAAATATTAATGAAAATACTATTACCTATAAGGATTATAGTTGGGGTATTGTCGGCGATGCCACACCCGGTGGATGGGATACTGATACTGATATGCGTTACGAAAACAGCACACAATTGTGGAAAGCAACCTTGGAATTAAAGGTAGGCGACATAAAATTCCGTAAAGATCATGATTGGGGAACGAACTATGGAGGTGCAAATGGCAATTTGAATACAGAATCGGATAACGATATTGCCATAACGGAGGCGGGGACTTATGATGTCGTCATTGATTTGGCGAATTTGAAATATAGTCTTACAAAAAAATAATATAAAATAGTTTTAAGTATGAACAACATCAAGATAGCGATCACTCTATTATGCTCGATGTTATGGGTTGCCTTTACACAAGGGCAATCCATACAAAGGGCAGAACCACTACACTGGTGGGTAGGGATGCACAACCCAGAACTGCAAATCGTATTATACGGTTCTGATATTGGTAATTGTGAAGTGAAATTGCCAAAAGCGGGCGTGCAGTTAAAAAATGTACATCGGGTAGAAAATGCAAATTATCTCTTCTTGGATGTGGAAATACGGAACAATGCACAAGCCGGAACGTATCCTATAGAATTATACAAAGACGGAAAGAAAGTCGTAACGCGGGACTATGTATTGAAGAATCGTGACAAAAACTTGGTTAAGGCACAAGGTGTACATGCGGCAGATCTTATCTACTTGATTATGCCCGATCGGTTTTCCAACGGCGACCCCAGTAATGATTCAGTAAAGGGTATGCGCGAAACCGCTGTAAACCGGGATTCCATGTATTACCGACACGGTGGTGATCTTCAAGGTATTATCAATAACTTGGATTACCTCGAGAATTTAGGTGTAACGGCTCTTTGGATGACTCCGGTCTTGACCAACGATATGCCACAAGCTTCATACCACGGTTATGCCAACACCGAGAACTACGAAATAGATCCTCGTTTTGGAACAGTCGATACCTACCGTGAACTCGGAAAAGAACTTCATAAACGCAATATGAAACTAGTTCATGATGTAGTGCCGAACCATGTGGGGCTACATCACTGGACAGTGATTGACCGTCCGTCTTCCGATTGGCTACATGAATGGGATACCTTCACACAGACCACTTATAAAGACCAGACGATGTTTGATCCGTATGGCACGCAGGCAGACAAAGATCTGATGGAAAAAGGATGGTTTGTGGAAACGATGCCCGACTTGAACCACCAAAATAAAAAGATGCAGAAATACATCACACAGAGTCATATCTGGTGGATTGAAGAAGCAGGCGTAGACGGTTTTCGTATCGATACATATCCCTACAATGATCTGGCTTTCATGGGGAAATGGACAGATG
>PJTZ01000144.1_pt1 | contig 44649 bp, 52 predicted proteins | sample 1512131 | NCBI WGS metagenome assembly PJTZ01 (sample SAMN08177679, study PRJNA422409) | Soil metagenome, whole genome shotgun sequencing project. | reverse complement strand
TCAACTCGACCAATGTGATGGATTTTAGCGTCCGATGAAAAAGCTTCTTGCCTCTGCCGTTCTGGCGCTCGCCGTAGGGTCCACCCCGGCCTTTGCCCAGCCCACTGACATCCTCAACGTCTCCTACGACATTGCCCGCGAGCTGTTTGAAGCCGTCAATGCCGAGTTCGTGCCCTACTATAAGGCCGAGAAGGGTGTCGATCTGACGGTCAACCAGTCCCATGCCGGTTCCTCGGCACAGGCCCGTTCCATTCTCGAAGGTCTTCAGGCCGACGTCGTGACCTTCAATCAGGTTACCGATATTCAGCGCCTGGCCGATGGCGGCTTCGTGTCCGAAAACTGGAAAGAAGAATTCCCCAATCAGGCATCGCCCTACTATTCGTTGCCGGCCTTCCTCGTGCGCGCCGGCAATCCCAAGGGCATTACCGGCTGGGCCGATCTGGCCCGCGATGATGTGGCTGTCATTTTCCCGAACCCCAAGACATCGGGCAATGCGCGCTACACCTATCTGGCAGCCCGCGCCTGGGCGAATGAGGAATTCGCTGGCGATGAAGCCCAGATCGAAGATTACCTCACCAAGGTCTTCCTCAACGTGCCGGTGTTCGAGACGGGCGGTCGCGGCGCCACCACCGCCTTCACCGAGCGCGAGCTGGGCGATGTGCTGATCACCTTTGAAGCCGAAGTGCATGGCATTCGTCAGCTTCTGGGCGAAGACAAATATGGCGCCGTCGTTCCGGCTGTCAGCCTGCTGGCCGAATTCCCGGTTGCCGTCGTTGATAAGGTCGCCGAAGCCCGCGGCAGCGAGGAAATCGCCACCGATTACCTCAACTATCTCTACAGCCCTGCCGGCCAGGAAATCCTTGCCAGCTTCTTCAACCGTGTCCACGACGAGGCCGTCGTCGCCAAGTTTGCGGATCAGTTCCCCGAAGTGCGTCTGCTCACCGTCGAAGACGTTTATGGCGGTTGGGATCAGGTTTCCGAAGAACACTTCACCGATGGCGGTCTGCTCGACAAGGTTTTCGTGAACCAATAGAGGAACAGCACCAACTCCCACCCATCCTCCCCCTGCTAGGGGGAGGAGCAATCTTGTGGTTGCGGCAATGTTTTGCCACAGCCCCGATGCAGTCCCTCCCCCTCTACAGGGGTAGGTTAGGTGGGGGTAAATTCTGTGACAGGACCGCACCAAGGCGGGCCCCGGGCCCGCCTGAATTCATAGAAGGACCCCATGCCCAAGCCCCCTAGCAAGCACCTGCTTCCCGGTTTCGGGCTAACCATGGGCATGTCCCTGTTCTATATCACGCTCATCATCCTGCTCCCCATCTCCGCCATGCTGCTCAAGGTCGCGGGCATGGGCTGGGACGAATTCTGGCGCATCATTTCATCGCGCCGCGCCATCGCCGCCTATCAGGTCACGTTTTCCTCAGCCTTCTATGCGACCATCCTCAATGGCTTTCTCGGCCTGCTGCTGGCTTGGGTACTAACCCGCTATCGCTTCCCCGGTCGCCGTCTGCTCGATGCTCTGGTTGATCTACCCTTTGCCCTGCCTACCGCCGTTGCGGGCCTCGTCCTCGTTACGCTTTTTGCCAGCAATGGGTGGTATGGCCAATTCCTCGAACCCAACGGACTCAAGGTCAATTACACCCAGCTCGGCATTGTCGCCGCCATGACCTTCACGTCCATCCCCTTCGTGGTCCGCTCGGTGCAGCCTGTGCTCGAAGATCTCGACGAAGGCCTCGAATCCGCCGCCCGCACTCTGGGCGCGACCGATTGGCAGATTTTCACCCGCATCATCTGGCCCACCATCCTGCCCGCTTTCATCAGCGGCTGCGTCCTCTCCTTCGCCCGCTCGCTGGGCGAGTTCGGCGCGGTGGTTTTCATCGCGGGCAACCTTCCCGGTGTCACTGAAATCGTCTCGCTGCTGATTTATATCCGGCTGGACGAATACAATTACGAAGCCGCCGCCGCCCTTGCCTTCGTCCTGCTGCTGGTGGCCTTCCTCACCCTCCTCGCCACCAACGCGCTGGCCGCATGGCAGACCCGCTATGTGGAAAGGAGCGTGTGATGGCATCAGGGATGACACACAGAAATGTTGGCTTAATCGCCCCCTCCCCCTTGAGGGGAGGGCCGGGGTGGGCGTTCTGCAGGTTCAGCAAACGCCCGCTGCCGATCGGTTCCTTGATGGTTCAGCACCCCCACCCTCAATCCCTCCCCTCAAGGGGGAGGGAGGCTAAAGAGCCGATGCTTCGGCGGATTGCGGCACGAAAGATTGGGCAATCTGTATGACCCACCGCCCCACATCCCCCGCCGCCAAAACCCTCATCGCCCTCGCCTTCATTTTCGCCGGGCTGACCCTTGTCGTGCCCGTCATCCTCATCTTCTCCTTCGCCCTGCGCGAAGGCATCGAGGTCTATTTCGCCAATATCATCCACCCCAACACGCTTCACGCAATCTGGCTCACAGTCCTGACAGCACTGATCGTCGTCCCCATCAATATTGCGGTCGGCGCCGCTCTCGCCTGGCTTGTGACCCGCTTCCGTTTTCGCGGGCGGCAGCTTCTGATCAGCTTCATCGAACTGCCAGCCGCCATGAGCCCGATCGTCGCCGGCGTCGTCTATCTGTTCCTCTATGGCGGCCAGGGTCTACTCGGCCCCGCGCTGCAATCGGCGGGCATGCAGATCATGTTCACGCCACTGGCTATCGTGCTGGTCAGCCTCTTCGTAACGGCCCCATATGCCGCCCGCGAACTCATTCCCCTGATGCGCCAGCAGGGCACGGAGGACGAAGAAGCAGCACTCTCCCTGGGGGCCAATGGCTGGCAGATGTTCTGGCATGTCACTCTGCCCAATATCGGCTGGGCTCTGCTCTATGGGGCCGTTCTCACCAATGCCCGCGTCATGGGCGAATTCGGTGCCGTCTCCGTCGTCTCCGGAGCCATTCGCGGCCAGACAAACACCCTGCCCCTCCAGATCAATCTGCTCTTCAACGACTTCAACGTCACCGGCGCCTTCGCCGCCGCCTCGACACTGACACTGATTGCCGTTGTGACGCTGGTGCTCAAATCCATATTGGAAGGCCGCCAGCACAGCGGATAGCAGCCACCCATCCCGCCCCATTCGTCACCCTCGGGCTTGACCCGAGGGCTCTTCACTTTCTACACCGCTCATCAAGTGCAGCCCCTCAGGTCAAGCCCGAGGGAAACATTCCATTGTTTCGCTGCATCCGGAGCACCCATGCACACAAGCCACACCATCCCCCTGCGCCATCGCCCGCCGCTCATCCTCGGCCAGCGCGCATTGATCATGGGCATCCTCAACGTCACCCCCGACAGCTTCTCCGATGGTGGCCACCATAATCATATCGACGCCGCCCTTGCTCATGCCCGCCTCATGCTGGCCCAAGGCGCCGAAATTCTCGATATTGGCGGCGAGAGCACTCGCCCCGGCGCGGGGCCAGTCGGCGTTCAGGAAGAACTAGACCGCGTTATGCCAGTCATCGACGCCTTGCGCGCCGAAGGTGTAACCACCCCGATCTCTATCGACACCATGAAGCCGCTTGTCGCCGATCAGGCTCTGCAAGCTGGCGCCGACATCGTCAACGATGTCAATGGATTGCAAGGCGCGCCTGAAATGGCGGAGATCGCCGCGCTCCATAGCGCGCCCGTCATCGCCATGCATTGGGACCGGAACTGGACTACCGAAACCGATCCGATCCCCGCCATCGCCAGCTACTTTCAAGATACCCTCTCCATAGCCAGCAAGACAGGAATCGAGCCAAGCCAAATCATCCTCGACCCCGGCTTCGGCTTCACCAAAACCCTGAATCAGAATTACAGCATTCTGCGCCAACTCCCCGATCTGACTCGCATTTTTCCCGATCAGCCACTCCTGATCGGCACATCGCGCAAATCCATGATCGGTCGCCTGCTCGACAATCAGCCCGCCGAACGCCTGCCGGGCACCATTGCCACCAGCGTTCAGGCCTATGAGCGCGGCGGCCACATTTTCCGCGTCCACGATGTCGCGGAAAACAGAGACGCCCTTCGCGTGGCGCAAGCAACACTATATGGTCCTCCCGACAGCGCTGCCGCAAGCTGAATGCATCACCCGAGACTCACCAGATGAGCACCACCATGACCCAGCCCTTCACCGGCGACCGCATCATCCTCAACGATCTCGGTTTTTACGGCTATCACGGCCTCTTCAATGAAGAAGCCAAACTCGGCCAGCGCTTCCTGATCGATCTGCAATGTGGTGTCGATCTTACGGGCCCCGCGCAGACCGACACGATCGGGGCCACTGTCTCCTATGCCGATATCTATGACGTGGTGAAATCCGCCTTCGAGACGCAGCGCATGCACCTGATCGAAGCTGTGGGCCAGAACATCATCTCCGCGCTGTTCGACGCTTTCTCCGACATCAACTGGGTCATCGTGCGCGTCCGCAAGCCCGAAGCCCCCATTGCCATGGTGCGCGGCGAAGCGGCCATCGAACTCCACCGCGTGCGACCCGCCTGATGTCTCAAGCCTGGCTCAGCCTCGGTGCCAATATCGGCGATCCTACAGCGCAAGTCGCCGAAGCCGTCCGCCTGCTCGACGCGCATGACGAAATCTCAGTCACCGCGCGCTCGTCGGTCATCATCACCAAGGCATGGGGCAAGACCGATCAGCCCGACTTCGCCAATATGGCGCTGACCATCGAAACTGATCTTTCGCCCATAGACCTGCTCCATGCCTGTCTCGACATCGAGCGCGACATGGGCCGCGTCCGTCACGAAGTCTGGGGTCCTCGCCTCATCGACATCGACCTCATCGCCTATGAACGCGTGGAGATGGACAGCGCCAAACTGACCCTGCCCCATCGGTTCGCCCATGAACGTGACTTCGTTCTTGTGCCCCTGCGCGAGATTTCACCCGAGACTGCCGACTGGATCACAGCAAAGCACCAGACGTCATAGTCAACGCTAACAGTCTGCTAGCGAATTACGGCTCAACGCAGCTCGTCGACAACCTTTGAAGCAATATCAAACTCGACACGCCGTTTTGCACGACGTTCCATGGCCTCTTCGTCCTCGCCCCATAGACGGATCTGGTGGTCTTCATCCACATGCGCTGCCGCCCATACTTCATCAGGCGTAAGCAATTGATATAATTGCGCAATTGCCAACAGTCCGGAGCCGGTCAGTCCCGTGATCGAGACAAGGGCCGTCAGCATGTGCAACCCTTGTCCCTCCAGCGCCGCATCCAGCTTGGCCAAAGTGCTATCGGGTTGTCTCTGATGGATAATTCCGATTGTCGGCTGAAACGCCACCTCGAAATGCCGCGCCAGTTTCACCAGCGCTCCATCCCAGATTTTTTCCTGCTCATCGACCAATTCCTGAGGAGAATCAGCGCGATAGAGCAAAAGGTCATTGCCCGCAAACTTGCCGATTTCTGCCCGGAACTCCGGCACCAAAGCGTCGCCGCTCTCCACCGCCGAATTGATCAGCCGCACCATGGGCATGGTCGCGGGATCAATGAATTCTCCCTGTGCCGCCCATTCCTCAGCCATCACCTGCGCAATGCCAAGCGTTTGAACAACCACGGGAATTTTGTGCCCCGGGGTCTTTACTTGCCGCCCATCCAGAGTCACCGAGAACCCGTCTTCCCCGCGCACCACATCGACGCTTTTGTAAAAGCGCTTCGGCAGCTCAACCTTGTTCAAGTGCTGCGCCCGGCCATAGCCGTCATCCATATGCTTATGGGCGTCTTCCAGTTGGTCGCGCATGTTCAGCTCCCCAGAACCCGGTCAATTGCAGCAGGCAGGTCTGTATAATCCTCGACTAAAATATCGGCGCCAGCGCCGAGAAGCTCGCGGGGATCATGATAACCCCATGCAACACCAATAGCTTTTGTTCCAGCCGCTTTACCCATCTCGATATCGAACGTGGTGTCACCGATAATGACCGTTTGGCTCTTGTCGGCCCCCACCTCATCCATAGCCCGCAGCATCATGCCGGGATGCGGCTTGGAAGGATTGTGATCCGGCGTCTGCAGCGTCGAAAAGTGTCCGGCAATGCCATGCAGCTCGGTCAGTCGATGGACACCATTTAACCCCTTGCCGGTCGCAATGCCCAAAAGCATGTCAGTTCGTTCATGAAGCAGGTCCAAGGCCTCGCGCGCACCCGGGAACAAGCCCTCCCGCCCCTCCGCAGAAACCAGCGAGGCGCGATAATGTGACCGATAGTCCTCGGCCAGCTTATTGGCGAGATCGGCATCGCCGGTGCCCAGCAATTCCAGCATAGCCTTGGGCAGACTTAGCCCAATCACCCGACGCGACTGCTCGGGTGTCGGCGGCTCCAGCCCGGCATGGGTAAAAGTGGTCGTCATATGCTCGGTGATCAGCGCCGCTGTATCGATCAGCGTGCCATCCATGTCGAACATGACAAGCTTCATGCGCCCTGCTCCGGGTCATTATTCTGCGCATCGTAACGGTTTGGATCGAAGCCAAGTGCCTCGAAGCTTTCCAGCATATGCGGTGGCAAAGGCGCTGAAATATCGATCTTTTTTCCATTGCGCAGCGGCAGCGCGATACGGCGCGCGTGCAGATGCAGCCCTTCGCCCAGGCCGGGCGCAGGCATCCAGTTTTCGATATTGAAGTAGCGTGGATCGCCGATGATCGGTGTGCCCAATTGCGCCATATGTACGCGAAGCTGGTGGGTGCGGCCTGTCACCGGCTTCAGCGTCACCCAGGCAAAACGGCGGCTGGCAGTATCGGTGGTCGAATAATAACTCGACGAATGCACCGCGCCCGGCGCGCCATTGCGCACCACGACCATCTGTTCGCCATCGGTGGTCACCTGCTTGGCGATAAAACAGGAAATCTCGCCCTGACGCGGCGTCGGATTGCCTGCGACAACAGCCCAGTAAATCTTGCGTGCAGAACGCGAGCGGAACACCGAGCCGAAATGCTTGGCGGCGGCAGCCGTCTTGGCGACGACGAGGCACCCCGATGTATCGCGGTCAAGGCGATGCACCAGGCGCGGTGCCTCGCCCTGCTTGTTTGGCAGATTCTTTAAAAGGCCATCCATATGCCGTGTGGTGCCGCTGCCGCCCTGAACTGCGAGGCCATGCGGCTTGTTGAAGACATACAGGTCGTCATCCTCATATAAAATGAGGTCTTTGAGGAAGCGGACGTCATCCTGATTGACCTTAAAGGCGCGCACCGTATCCGGATCGTCGATCGGCGGAATGCGCACAGTCTGGCCTTCGCTGATGCGGGTGCTGGTCTGTACCTTGGCCTTGTCGACCTTGACCTCGCCATTGCGGATCAGCTTCTGCAGGCGTGCAAAACCGAGCTGCGGGAAATGCTTGGAGAACCAGCGGTCCAGCCGCATCCCGTCATCGTCTGCACTCACTTCACGATGTTGAACGCCACTCATACTGCACCGCCTCTGGTTATCAGGAGCCCGAGATATAGGCCCGCAAGGCAAACCACAACCGACAACACGACATAGAGCATAGCCTGCGCCAGTTCTCCCCGCTCGATCAGTATAATCGTGTCGAGCGAGAAGGAGGAGAAGGTCGTGAAGCCGCCGAGCAGGCCCACCGCCACAAACTGTCGCGCCTGTTCCTGCCAGCTTGGCGTAAACCCGGCGATCAGCCCTACGAAGATGCCCATCAGCACCGAACCGACAATGTTCACAACAAGCGTCGAGCCGGGAAACGACCCAATTGGCAAGCGCACAATGAACAGCGATGCACAATAGCGTGCCACGGCGCCGAGGGCACCACCCAATCCCACGAGGACAATAGCGTTCATCGACAGTAAACCACTTTCAGAGATGCAGGAGTTTCCATTGTTTGTGTTTGCCTTTTACAAGACCGCTCAACGCTATGTGTATTTAACACACGCTTGGGGGGCCAAACCATGTCCAGCTTCGGACGTTCTTTTTTCGCTATAATCGTATTGGCGACAACTTTGGTCGGCTGTACCGCGCTGGCACCCAAACGCGCAGAAGTCCCCAAGGATATTGTGAGCGCTGGCGCGATGACAGCCACCGCGCCCTTTCGCTATTGGGGCGACGATCCCGAATTTGCCGCCAGCCATACCCGCGTAAAGCCTGGCACCGACGGGCAGGTCGATTTCCTCACTCTGTCGGGGGGCGGAATCAACGGCGCCTATGGTGCCGGTTACCTGATTGGCTGGAGCCAGAGCGGCAGGCGTCCTGATTTTGAAGTCGTTACAGGCGTCAGTGTCGGCGCGATTATCGCGCCTCTGGCTTTCCTTGGCGAGCAGCAGGACCAGCGTTTGCAAGAGGTCTATCTCTCACTCAACGCTGCCAGCAACCCCAAGACAAATTTCCTTTCGGCGCTGTTGGGTGGAAGCGCCATTCTCGACAATCGTCCCGTCAAGGCAGCAATTCAGAAAGCGGTCGATCACAGCGTTCTCGCCCAGATCGCACAAGCGCACCGCGATGGCCGGCGCCTTTACATAGGCACGACCAATCTGGATGCTCAGCGGCCAGTGGTGTGGGATATCGGCACAATCGCGAATAGCCAGTTGCCCGAGCGCCTGGAGCTGGTGCACAATATCATCCTTGCATCGGCCTCTGTCCCTTCGGTCTTTGAGCCAGTTCTCATCAAAGCGTCGAGCAACGGTTACGACTATGACGAGCTACATGTCGATGGTGGTGTCACTGAGCAGGTACTGCTTATGCCCGGTGGCTGGGGCAAGATTGGCGCGAGGGGCAATGGCCGTCTCTATGTGATTTTCAACGGCGTGATGGATGCGTCGCCGACAACGGTTCAGCCCTCCGCATTGGCGCTTATCGGAAGAGCCATGCCCACATTGCTCAAATATCTCGGTCGCGCCAATCTGGCCGAGCTGGCCCATTCAGCCAAGAGCAGTGGCGTGCTTTACCGCATGACCGCGATTCCGGGTGAATTCCCCGAAAGCGCCAACATGTTCGGCACACCGGAATGGCTGGCCTCCCTCTACCAGTATGGGCTGGACAGCGGCCGCGCCGGTCAGTGGAAAGATAGAAACTAGTCTGAAGTCGAGCCATTCTTGGCTGCTCGCAGCCGCTCAAAATAATCCATGCGCTTGCGCAGATCGCGCTCAAAGCCGCGCTCTACCGGGTGATAAAAATCCTGACGCCCGATCTTTTCGGGGAAATATTCCTGCCCAGAGAAGGCCTCGGGCGTGTCGTGATCGTATATATAGCCGTCGCCATAGCCCTGCCCCTTCATCATCTTGGTGGGGGCGTTGAGAATAACCTTGGGCGGCATGGGCGAACCCGTGGCTTTGGCAACGGACACGGCGGCCTTATAGGCGTTGTAGACGGCGTTGGATTTGGGCGCGAGCGCCAGATAGACGACTACCTGCGCCAGCGACAGTTCTCCCTCGGGAGAACCGAGCATCTGATAGGCATCGCGCCCGGCGATCGCGAGTTGCAGCGCCTGCGGATCGGCAAGACCAATATCTTCAGAGGCCATGCGGATCAGCCGCCTGGCCAGAAACAGCGGGTCTTCGCCCGCATCGAGCATTCGCGCGAAATAGTAGAGCGCGGCATCGGGGTCGGACCCGCGAATGGTTTTGTGCAGGGCCGAGATTAGGTTGTAATGGCCATCCTGCGCCTTGTCGTAAATCGGTGCCCGTCGCTGCACGACGGTGAGCAGGCTCGTTGGATTCAGCACTTCCTCAGGCTGAACAGACGCCAGAATTTCTTCCACCAGGCCCAGCAAAGCACGGCCATCGCCATCAGCAAGTCCCAGCAGCGTCTCGCGCGCTTCTGCATCGAGCGGCAGCGGCGAGCCCAACAGGCTTTCCGCCCGCCCTAGCAGTTTTGCAAGATCATCACGCCCCAGAGATTCAAAGCGGAGGACCTGACTGCGGGAGAGCAATGCTGCGTTCAGCTCGAACGATGGATTCTCTGTCGTAGCCCCCACCAGAACCACGGTGCCATCTTCCATGACAGGCAGGAAGCTATCCTGCTGGGCACGATTAAAGCGATGAATTTCATCGACGAACAGCAATGTGCGATGACCAGACAGCCGCTCGAACCGGGCTTTCTCGAAGACCTTCTTGAGATCGGCGACGCCGGAGAAGATCGCCGAAATCTGCTCGAAGCGATAGCCGATCTGATCGGCAAGAAGCCGCGCCACGGTGGTTTTACCCGTGCCCGGCGGCCCCCACAGGATCAGCGAGCCGAGGCGGCCTGACGCCAGCATACGCCGGAGCGTGCCACCCGAGCCAAGCAGATGCTCCTGCCCGATCACATCGTCCAGGGAACGCGGACGCAATTGATCGGCCAGCGGGCGGGCTTTGTCAGTTTCGGCAGAGTCGGCGGCGAAGAGATCGGACATATATCCTCCCTAGCAGACGCCGCCGCTTCGCGCATCACCCACTGACAATAGCGCGGCTGACCCGGCCATTGCGCTGCAGAATGATCTGCCAGGTGCGAACGCGCTGGCTGGCAAGCTGCTGGAAGGCTTGCGCATTGGTGATCTCTATATCGTTCAGCGATAGAATGACGTCATCCACGCGCAATCCCATCGCCTCGGCTGCAGAACCGGCCTCGATAGCCGTGACGATGACACCCTTGGCGTCATATGGTAGTCCCTTGGCCTCGCTGAGCGCGGGATCAAGCTGACGGACGCTGACACCAGCGAAGCGCGTATTGCCGGAAATGCTAGCCACAGCGTCCGCTCCAGGCCGCGGCGCGGCTTCAACTGGGAAGGTGACGCTTTCCGTCGTCCCGCCGCGCAGGCGTTCAAGCACTGCATCCTGCCCGATAGACCGCGTCGCCAGCCGGAAATTGAAGGCGCTCGGGTCGTCGACTGAAGTTCCATCGACAGACAGAATGACATCGCCCGACCGGAAGCCTGCCCGCTCCGCCGGACCGCCGGGCGCAACTTCTGTGATCATTGCTCCACGGGGCGCAGCCATGCTGAGGCTGGACGCAATATCGGACGTAACGGCCTGCATTTTGGCGCCGAACCATGGCCGCACAATCTCACCGCCGCTGACCCCAGCCTCCGCCACCAGCCGCGCCATATTGGCCGGTATGGCAAAGCCGATACCGACCGAGCCGCCGGACTGGGAATAGATCGCCGTGTTGATGCCCACCAGATGCCCGGACATGTCCACCAAAGCACCGCCGGAATTGCCCGGATTGATCGCAGCATCGGTCTGGATGAAGAACTCATAATCGGACGCCTCGACGCCGGTGCGCGCCAGAGCCGACACAATGCCACTGGTCACTGTCTGCCCCACGCCGAACGGATTGCCGATGGCCAGCACGAGATCACCCACCAGCAGATCATCGCTATTGGCGAAGGTTATGGCAGGGAAGGTCACGCCATTAGCGTCTCGCACCCGCAGCACGGCCAGATCGGTCTGCTGATCCTCGACCACCAGATCGACTGGAAATTCGCGCCCGTCATTGAGCGCAATCCGAATGTCGGTTGCGCCGTTGATCACATGGCTATTGGTGAGGATCACACCGCTTCCATCCACCACCACGCCGGAGCCGAGGGCATGGGACTCACGGGGGCGCGTCTGGAACTGGTCACCGAAGAAGCGCGAGAAGAACGGGTCGTTGGCGAATGGTGAGGCCGAACGCTGCTCGATGCGCGTCGCATAGACATTGACCACCGAGGGCGAAACCGCCTGCACGATTGGTGCAAAGCTCAACTGCACCTGGGGCTGACCTTCCGGCACCACGCGCTCGGGAATTGCCGCAGGGGCTATCTGGGTGTCAATTTCCTGACTTTGCGCCAAGGGGGGCGGCGTGCCATTCCACGACGAGACGGTTAGCGTCCCCGCAACGGCAAGAACAGCTAAGACAGCAGTCGAAAATACCAGCGTTCGCAACGACATGGCCAAACCTTCGGATTCAATCTCTCAGCCAGAAAAAGCTATTCCGGCGACATGACGAAAACGCCCGAAATCTGTCATGAAAATGACGTTTCGGCATAGTTGGTATTGGAGCGAAATAAACGTTTGCGCGAGGGGGCACACGGCCCTATATGCAGCGCTCACTTTCATGCGCTTTTGAACCGCGAAAGCCCGAAGCGCGTTGAGGTTTTACCCTTCCCTCCAGCCCCTGAAAGGCCTGTTGTCCAATGACCGACGAGCCGAGACAAGTCCACGCCAACACTTCCGCGCTGATCGCCGCCGAAGCGCCGGACTTTCCCTCTTTCCTGTTTTCGGAGAAGGAATTCAGGAGGTCGATCAAGGTCTTCAAGAAGGGTTTTGACGGGCTGCTGACCTATGCGGTCAAGTGCAACCCATCCCCGCACATCATCGCCCAGCTTCATGCTGAAGGCCTCAAGGCTTTCGACGTGGCTTCGAACGTCGAAATGGAACTGGTGCGTGACTACGCCCCCGGCGCCGTCATGCACTATAACAACCCGATCAAGAACAAGCGCGAGATCGCGCGCGCTTATGAAGAATTCGGCGTCCGCAGCTTCACCATCGACCACCCCCAGCAGCTCGACCAGCTCGCTGCCGTAGTGTCGCCTAGCCGCGACGTGGAAGTGACCACCCGTTTCAAGGCCGGCAAGGCGCTGAAGTCTTACGATTTCGGCATCAAGTTCGGTGTGATGGAACAGTCCGCTGCTGAAATCGTCACGGCGGTCGAGAAGATGGGCTATACGCCCAGCCTCTGCTTCCATGTCGGCAGCCAGTGCGAAGACGCCTATGCCTATGAGCGTCACATCGCCGCCGCCGCCCGCATCGTCGAAGAAGCCGGTATCGAACTCAAGCGCCTTAATATCGGCGGCGGCTATCCGGCCCCCTACCCGACCAGCGAAGCGCCGCCGATGGACTATTATTTCGAGACCATCGGCAATGCCGTCTCTGAACACTTCGGCAAGAACAAGCCCGAGCTGATCATTGAACCGGGTCGTGCGCTCGTGACCTCATCCACATCCCTGCTGCTGCGCGTCAAGCATCAGCGTGGCGGCCAGTCGGTCTATGTAAACGACGGTGCGTATGGCGCGCTGATGGAAGTCAAGTTCATGCACTTCGCCCCGCCAGTGCGCGTGTGGCGCGGTCCGCGTCTGCACGACAACAATGGCGAGTTCAGCGAGTTCACGCTCTGGGGCCCCACCTGCGACAGCTATGATGTGCTGCCTCAGGTCTTCACCCTGCCCGCCGATATCGACGAAGACGACTGGATCGAGTTCGGCCTGATGGGCGCCTATACGCAGGCCTCGCTGACCCCCTTTAACGGCTTTATCCGCCGTGATCAGTACTGGGTCGATGACGTTTATACCGGCAAGGATATGGCTCCCGCCGAATAAGGCGCCCCAATCCATTCATCAAGGCCGCCCAGGACCTGTTCCCGGGCGGCCTATTCGTCTCTGGAGGAACCAATGACCGACTTTCCGCCGCTTTCCAGCTTCGGCAATCGCATCATGATCATGGGGCCCACCAATGCCGGAAAGTCCACCTTGGCCGTGGCGATCGCGAACACGTTCTCCATTCCTGCCATTCATCTCGACGCCTTCCGGCATTTGCCGAATACCGACTGGCAGCAACGCCCGACGAGTGAATTTCACGCGCTTCATGACGAGGCCATAGCGAGCGATGCCTGGGTGATCGATGGCAATTACTCAAGAATAATCCCTCAGCGCCTCGCTCGTGCCACTGGAATTATCCTGATCGATGATGCGCTCTGGCGCCGCTACTACCGTTATTTCCGTCGGACCCTTGGCCATGGCGAACGCTTTGGCGCTCTCGACGGCAACAAAGACTCGATCAAATGGGAAATGCTTCACTGGCTCTGGCATACGCGTAATTCTGTAGCCAAATATCGGCGCCTTTCCGAGCAAAGCGGCCTGCCCTACACCTTCGTACCGAACCAGCACGCTTTGCAGGGACTATACCAATCGTGGCGCCTGACACGTCCCGACTAACCATGCAGCTTTAGCCGGACAGCGCTGACGCTTCCGGGAACACGGTAACGAACGACCATCGAGCCGAAAAGCGAACGTTCAAAACTGGCTCAATGGCCGTTCGTCACGAAGACGGATTTTTCACGGGTCCGGAATCAGGCGAAACCATATTGCAGGTCCGGCTGCCGAGCTTCTACCCGCGTGAAGAGGCGCCCCTCCTCCCGGCCTCCCCACCCAACCCTGCGTCGGGGCCGCGTGCATGGCGGGGATGGACGCAGTATCTCAAAAGATATCGCCGCGAGGATAAGTTTTTCGGAGGCGTCGCAGGCAGCACACAAACACCGATTGCAGTCCGCCCTCGCCTAGGCAATCTGGGGATTCACGCGATGGCGTGCTCCGAATACCGATCTTATGCGCTTCCGACACTCACGTAACCAAACTCAGGCTGCGGTCCGGTCCTCGGAAACCACCGTTTGGTCTCATGCTGACGTGCACCGCCACACACGTTAGTCCAGCATGCCGTAGAGCTCATCAAACAGCTTGGCGACATGAATAGCTGTGTACACGCCGCCAAAATTTGTGTTGCCGATCGGCTTAAGAACGTTTCCGGCTGCGAAAGCAGGTAACCGCCTCCAGAGTGGGTTGGACTCTGTGGCCGCCTCCGCGCCCTCCTCCATCAATACGTAAAGAAACGCGTCTGCCTCGCCGAAGTAAGACTCAAAATTTTCAGCCGCAATATGATGATCGGGATATTTCATCGCGGGTGGCAAAGGCGCCCCCAAATCGTTCAGCACCTGGATCTGAACCATATCACGCGCTGTCTGGAAATAGACCACATTCCCGTCGCCAGGCTGGACAACCAGCACCTTCCTGGTCGCAATCTTCTCAGCGTGTCTCGCTTTTATGTCAGCAATCAAGGCGTTGTATTCGGCCAGCAGCGCGTCCGCGACACCGCCGCGACGGGTTAGCTGACCCAATTTCACGAGAGTGTCCTTCCAGGGAAGTTCATACGGAATGGAAAGAACAGGCGCAACTCGAGTGAGTGGCCTGGCGGGCCACATTTCGCCCTCACCGTCACCGATATAAGTGCATATTATCAAATCTGGATTCAGTGCCAAAATCCGCTCAAGCGACGGCGTATTGCCAACCAACTCGGCGCCCTTGGTCACCGGAACCCAAGGCATCGGCTCACCGTAACCATATCCAACCACCTCAAGCCCGAGAGCAACGGCAGGCTCAAGATCGATGCGACTGTCAATGCAAATGACCCGTTTGGGATCATCTGGAATGTCGAACGTCCCAACCATCGTGGACACCTCGTGCAGCGCTTCCTGCTGACCAAATGACGCGCCTATTCCAAGCACTAACGTTGCCAGAGATCCCGCACCGAACGCCCGCCGTGTGACACGATAGCTATCCACTTCTTGCCCCCAAATGAGAATGCACCGCACAACGCCTCTCAAACATGAACACACCTGTCAACTATTATTGACGACCACAAAAAAACGGCCCCGGAAAACCGAGGCCGTTTCAATTTCAAACCGGAAACGCGGCTTACGCTGCTTCGGCTTCGTCGTCGTTATACTGGACCGGGCCGGAATCCTGACCCTTTGCATCGACGTCGCGATCAACGAACTCGATCACGGCCATCGGAGCGTTGTCGCCATAGCGGAAACCAGCCTTGAGGATGCGGATATAGCCGCCCTGACGTTCAGCATAGCGCGGGCCGAGAACGGCGAAGAGCTTTGCAACCTGGGCTTCATCGCGGATCTGCGCGATAGCCTGACGACGAGCGTGCAGATCGCCGCGCTTGCCCAGAGTGATGAGCTTCTCGACGATCGGACGCAGGTCCTTTGCCTTGGGAAGCGTGGTGACGATCTGTTCGTGCTTGATCAGCGCGGCGGACATATTTGCAAACATCGCCTTACGGTGCGATGCGGTCCGGCTGAACTTGCGGCCTCGGTTAGCGTGGCGCATGGTTATCTCCTAAAAGTCTGGTCAGCGCCGGATCAATAATGATCTTCGTAGCGCTTGGCGAGGTCATCGATATTCTCGGGGGGCCAATTGTTGACGTCCATTCCGAGATGAAGCCCCATCTGTGCCAGGACTTCCTTGATTTCATTAAGCGACTTGCGGCCAAAGTTCGGCGTCCGCAGCATCTCGGCTTCCGTCTTCTGGATAAGGTCGCCGATATAGACGATGTTGTCGTTCTTGAGGCAGTTTGCCGAACGAACCGACAGCTCGAGCTCGTCGACCTTCTTGAGCAGCGCCGGGTTGAAGGCCAATTCGGGAACCGAATCCTGTGCCTTTTCCTTGGTGGGCTCTTCGAAGTTGACGAAGACCGACAGCTGATCCTGAAGAATACGCGCAGCAAAGGCCACGGCATCTTCGGGCGACAGCGCGCCATTGGTCTCGACCGAAAGGGTCAGCTTGTCCTTGTCGAGGCTTTCGCCCGCACGGGTCGCATCGACCTTGTAGCTCACACGGCGAACCGGCGAGAACAGCGCATCGACCGGAATATAACCGATTGGCGCGTCTTCTGGACGGTTCTTGTCGGCAGGAACATAGCCCTTGCCGGTATTGACAGTGAACTCGATATTGATCTCGGCGCCATCGTCGAGGTGGCAAATGACCAGCTCGGGGTTGAGCACTTCGATGTCACCGGAAACCTTGATGTCGCCAGCAGTGACGGCACCCGGGCCCTGCTTGGAGAGGGTCAGGCGCTTCGGGCCTTCGCCACCCATCTTCAGGGCGATTTCCTTGACGTTCAGAACGAGGTCGGTGATGTCTTCGCGCACGCCCGGAAGCGAGGAGAATTCATGCAGAATGCCGTCGATCTGGATTGCGGTCACTGCCGCGCCCTGAAGCGACGACAGCAGCACGCGACGAAGGGCATTGCCCAGGGTAAGACCGTATCCGCGCTCAAGCGGCTCGGCAACAACCGAGGCCACGCGCGCGTTGTCGCTGCCCGAAACAATGTCCAGTTTGGTCGGCTTGATCAGTTCCTGCCAGTTCCTCTGGATCGTCACGGTATTGTCCTTTCAAAATCGCGGCCATCTGGCCGCACCGCCGCAAACACAATAGGACTCCCGACCCATCCAATCGGCCGGGAGCATATTAATGGTCTTGTTAGACGCGGCGCCGCTTGCGCGGACGGCAGCCATTGTGCGGGATCGAGGTCACGTCGCGGATCGAAGTCACGTTGAAACCGGCAGCCTGAAGAGCACGCAGAGCCGATTCACGGCCTGAACCAGGACCACGAACTTCAACTTCAAGAGTCTTCATGCCGTGTTCCTGCGCCTTCTTGGCAGCATCTTCAGCGGCAACCTGAGCAGCATAAGGGGTCGACTTACGCGAACCCTTGAAACCCATCACGCCCGAGGACGACCACGAAATCGTGTTGCCCTGCATGTCGGCGATGGTGATCATGGTGTTGTTGAAGGAGGCGTTCACATGTGCGACGCCGGAAATGATATTCTTGCGCTCTTTACGACGAACGCGTGCGACTTCAGCCTTAGCCATTCTTATCCTCTAGGATATCGGCGCTGCCGTAATACCAGCAGCTCCACCACGGATTTAGCGGTTCAGGCCCTTTCAGCAACTCTATCGAGCCACTAAAAAGCCCCGCCCCGCCAAATCCAGTTCAGCTCACTGCCCACGAAAGCGGGCGTGAAATTACTTCTTCTTGCCAGCGATTGGCTTTGCCGGACCCTTACGGGTACGAGCATTGGTGTGGGTACGCTGACCACGGACCGGCAGGCCACGACGGTGGCGCAGGCCACGGTAGTTACCGAGATCCATCAGGCGCTTGATGTTCATCGCAACGTTACGACGAAGATCGCCTTCCACGACATAGTCACGGTCGATCGTTTCACGGATCTGAATGACTTCCGCGTCGGTCAGTTCATTGACGCGGCGCTCAGCCGGAATACCGACCTTCTCAGTGATATCCTTGGCGAACTTGTCGCCGATCCCGTGAATATACTGCAGCGCAATCACTACGCGCTTATTCGTCGGGATATTGACGCCAGCAATACGAGCCACGTCTGCTCTCCTTCATTCAACACGCGCCATCACGGCGGGTGCCTTTAAACAACAAGGGACCGGAATTCGACCCCCAACTTTGGGAAAACCGAATCCAGCCCAATGATCCATGAGACTGGTGCGGTTCTTTAAGGATAAGAAAGAGCAGAGTCAACAGCCCCTGCCCCGCCTTAAAATCAACTACCAAGCGCTGACCTGATGGCCGAGGTAACCTCTTCGACAGGCATCATCCCATCGACTGCCTTCACCAGACCCTGCTGGCCGTAATAATCGACCAGAGGCGCAGTGCTGCTTTCATAGACACCGAGTCGCTTGCGGATAACATCCGGATTATCATCCGGACGGTTGCTATCCTTGGCGCGCTGTATAACACGCCGGACCAACTCGTCGGCATCGGCCTTGAGCTCAATAACGGCATCGAGCTTGATGCCCTTTTCGGCCATCATGCGATCAAGCGCCTCGGCCTGCGCGATGGTGCGCGGGAAACCGTCGAGGATAAAGCCAGGCTTGCAATCCTCGGCGTCCAGACGCTCCGACACGATACCGTTGACCACGCTGTCCGAAACCAGATCGCCCCGGTCCATGATCGCCTTTGCCTCAAGACCAAGTGTGGTCTGGTCGGCAATAGCATTGCGCAGAATATCACCCGTAGAGAGCTGGGGAATGCCAAAGGCATCCACCAAAATCTTGGCCTGTGTTCCCTTCCCCGCCCCCGGCGGGCCCAACAGGATCAACCTCATCGGCGCTTGCCTCCTCCAAGACGTGACTTCTTCAGAAGCCCTTCATATTGCTGGGCCACGAGATGGCTCTGAATCTGCGTAATCGTGTCCAGAGTCACCGTCACCATGATGAGCAGCGAGGTGCCGCCAATAAACTGACTGACCGCGAGCTGACTGAACATCACTTCCGGGATCAAAGCCACCACCGTGAGGTAAACCGCACCAACCACGGTAATACGAGTCAGCACATAGTCGATGTGCTGGGCCGTCCGCTCACCGGGGCGGATGCCCGGAATGAAGCCACCTGAGCGCTTCAGATTGTCCGCAGTCTCAGTCGGGTTGAACACAATCGCCGTATAGAAGAAGGCGAAGAACATGATGAAGAAGGCAAACAGCGCCAGATAGAGCGGCTGGCCACGGCCCAGAAGCGCGGTAACCGTCGTCAGCCACGCCGGAGCATCACCCTGAGCCGCAAACGAAGCAATCGTTGCGGGCAGCAGCAGCAGCGACGAGCCAAAGATCACCGGGATAACGCCCGACGTGTTCAGCTTCAGCGGCAGGTGCGAGGTGTCCCCCTGGAACATCTTGTTGCCGACCTGGCGCTTCGGATACTGGATCAGCAGACGGCGCTGGGCGCGTTCGAAGAACACGATGACACCGATCACCAGCAATGCGAGCACCAGCATACCAAGGCCAGCAAAGCCCGGAATGGCGCCAGTACGGGCCAGTTCAAGGGTTTGCGCCACGGTCGCAGGGAGGTTGGCGACAATACCGGCGAAAATGATCAGCGAAATGCCGTTACCGACGCCACGCGCAGTGATTTGCTCACCGATCCACATCAGCAACATGGTGCCGCCGACCAGCGTGATCACGGTCGAAATACGGAAGAACCAGCCAGGATTAAGCACGACGCCCTGGCTCGCCTCGAGACCAACAGCAATGCCATAGGCCTGAACAGCGCAGAACAGCACCGCCAGATAGCGCGTGTACTGGTTCATTTTGCGGCGACCGGCTTCACCCTCTTTCTTGAGTGCTTCCAGCTTCGGCGATGCCGTGGAGATCACCTGCACCACGATCGAAGCGGTAATGTAGGGAATCAGGTTGAGGGCAAAGATCGCCATACGTTCAACGGCACCGCCGGCGAACATGTTGAACATGCCCAGAATACCCTGCTGCGACTGTTCAAAAGTCGCGCGGAACGCATCGGGATCGATGCCCGGCAGCGGGATATACGTACCCAAACGATAAACAAGCAGCGCGCCCAGTGTGAACCAGATGCGCTGCTGCAAGGCTTTCGCCTTCGAGAAGGTCGAGAAACTAAGATTACGTGCCAGCTGTTCGGCTGCGGACGCCATATACCGCTCCTATGGCTTGAATGCCAGGTGCGCTCGGAGCGCCGGAGAGCCATATATGGGATATGTGCCGACCAGACGCAACAAACCAAAAATAAAGCGCACCCGGCCTTATGACCGGGTACGCCCTACCAAGACAATTACTTGGCGTATGGGGTCTTCTTCCAGGTCTCTTTGACCGGGATCAGATCAAGCTTGCCGCCAGCAGCTTCGATAGCAGCAGCAGCGCCCTTGGTGGCATAATCAACCTTGAAGGTCACCTTCTTGGCCGAGAAGCCTTCGGCGCCGATCAGACGGACGCCATCCTTGGGACGACGGATGACGCCGGCAGCTACCAGAGCCGCAGAGTCAACAACGCCCTTGATGTCCAGCTTGCCGCTGTCGATGTAGGCCTGGATGCGGTCGATACGGACTTCGTTGAAATCCTTAGGATTCCAAGCATTGAAGCCACGCTTCGGCATACGCATGTGAAGGGGCATCTGGCCGCCTTCGAAGCCGTTGATCGCAACACCGGCACGAGCCGTCTGGCCCTTGCCGCCGCGACCACCGGTCTTGCCAACACCAGAGCCGATACCACGACCGATACGGACGCGGACCTTATTGGCACCAGGATTGTCACGAAGTTCATTCAAACGGGTCATAATACCAGACTCCCTTACTCGCCGACGACGCGGACGAGGTGCGGGATCTTGTTGATCATGCCGCGAACTTCGGGCGTATCAACCAGCTCACGCTGCTTGTTCATCTTGTTGAGCCCGAGACCAATCAGGGTCGCGCGCTGGCTCTTCTCACGGCGGATCGGCGAACCGACCTGCTGTACGACGATGGTCTTTGCTTTAGCCATTGTACTTCTCCGAGCCTCTCAATCAGGCTTCGACTGCAGCCTCGCCGCGGCGAGCCTGGAGTTCAGAAACCTTGAGGCCGCGACGGGCAGCCACCGAACGGGGGCTGTCAACGCGCTTGAGCGCGTCGAACGTGGCGCGAACCATGTTGTAGGGGTTTGCAGTGCCCTGCGACTTGGCAACGATATCGTTGATGCCAAGCGTTTCGAACACGGCGCGCATCGGACCACCAGCGATGATGCCGGTACCCGGAACGGCTGCACGCAGGATGACCTTGCCGGCGCCGTGGCGGCCAGCAACGTCGTGGTGCAACGTACGGGCATCGCGCAGCGGAACGCGGATCATCTGGCGCTTAGCCTGCTCGGTGGCCTTGCGGATCGCTTCAGGAACTTCACGGGCCTTACCGTGACCGAAACCAACGCGACCCTTCTGGTCACCAACGACGACGAGTGCCGCAAAACCAAAGCGACGGCCGCCCTTCACAACCTTGGCCACACGATTGATGTGGACCAGGCGATCGACGAACTCGCTTTCGCGCTCTTGAACGTCTCTGCTCATTTTATCTCTTCCTCGCCGGGTTAGAACTGCAGACCGCCCTCACGGGCAGCGTCTGCAAGGGCCTTAACACGGCCGTGATAGATGTAGGCGCCACGATCGAAAACGACTTCGCCAACCCCAGCCTTCACACCGCGCTCGGCGATCAGCTTGCCAATCGTGGCAGCAGCCTCGGAGGTCGCGCCATTCTTGACAGAGGACTTGATGTCCTTTTCCAGGGTCGAAGCAGCGGCCAGCGTACGGCCGGTCGTGTCGTCGATGATCTGGGCGTAGATATTCTTGTCCGAACGGAAAACCGACAGACGGGGACGACCGAAGGCACGAGCCTTGAGCGCCTTGCGGACACGGGCCTTGCGACGATCCGCACCTTTTGCAGAAATTGCCATTTCCGGCGCTCCTTACTTCTTCTTGCCTTCTTTGCGGAAGACCTGCTCGCCGGCGTAACGCACGCCCTTGCCCTTGTAGGGCTCGGGGGGACGCCAGCCGCGGATCTCAGCCGCAACCTGGCCAACTGCCTGCTTGTCGATACCGGTCACGACGATTTCCGTCGGGGCCGGAACGGCAAGGGTGATGCCTTCAGGAGCCTTATAGACCACTTCATGGCTGAAACCGAGCGAGAGCTTGACGTCCTTGCCCTGCATCGCGGCGCGGTAACCGACGCCCTGGATGGCGAGCTTCTTTTCGAAGCCGGCGCTCACACCCGTGACCAGGTTCTGGATCAGCGCGCGAGTGGTGCCCCAGGCAGCGCGTGCCTCACGGCTATCGTTTGCCGGAGTAACGGACAGACCGTCATCACCCTGCTCGACATTGACGATATCCATGAGCGTGAGGCTCAGTTCGCCCTTCGGGCCCTTGGCAGACACGACACGACCATTGATCGTGACCGTAACGCCATTAACCGGGGCCACCGGTTTCTTGCCAGTACGTGACATAATGTTTCCTTGAGTAATCGTCTTGCCACGCCTTCCTTAGAAGACGCGGCAGAGTACCTCGCCACCCACATTGGCAGCCTTGGCTTCGTGATCGGCCATCACACCCTTGGGGGTGGAGAGGATCGAAACACCCAGGCCATTGGCAACCTGCGGGATATTCTTGACGGATGCGTAAACGCGACGGCCCGGACGCGAGACGCGCTCGATCGTACGGATAACGCCTTCATTTTCCGAATACTTCAGTTCGATTTCGTATTCGGCTGCGCCGTTTTCGAACTTCGTTTCCGAGTAACCGCGGATGAAACCCTCGGACTGGAGAACGTCAAGCACGCGACCACGAAGGGTCGATGCCGGAGTCGAAACGGAAGACTTGCGACGCTGCTGAGCGTTGCGGATGCGGGTCAGCATATCGCCGATAGGATCGGAAAAGCTCATGTGATGTTCTCCTTACCAGCTCGACTTCACCAGACCCGGGATCTGACCCAGGTTGCCCAGCTGACGCAGGGCGATACGGCTCATCTTGAGCTTGCGATAGTAACCACGCGGACGACCCGACACTTCGCAACGGTTACGAATGCGAATCTTGGACGAGTTGCGCGGCAGTTCAGCCAGCTTGAGGCTGGCCTTGAAACGCTCTTCAATCGGAGCGTCCTGGTTCTTCACGGTCGCCTTGAGGGCAGCACGCTTGTCAGCATACTGCTTGGTCAAAGCGGCGCGCTTCTTGTTCTTTTCGATGGAGCTGGTCTTTGCCATGTCCTGATCCTTTTACCCTTCCCTGCCCGCTTACTGACGGAAGGGGAAGTTGAAAGCCTTGAGAAGCGCGCGCGCCTCATCATCGTTCTTGGCAGTCGTGGCGATCACGATGTCCATGCCCCAAACCTGATCGATCTGATCATAGTTGATTTCGGGGAAAACGATGTGTTCCTTGAGGCCGAAGGCATAGTTGCCACGACCATCAAAGGCGTTCGGGTTCAGGCCACGGAAGTCACGGACGCGCGGCAGTGCAATATTCACCAGGCGGTCCAGGAACTCATACATGCGGGCCTTGCGGAGCGTAACCTTCACGCCGAGCGGCATGTTTTCACGAACCTTGAAGCCAGCAATCGACTTGCGAGCATGGGTGATGACAGGCTTCTGACCGGCGATCAGCTCAAGCTGTTCAGCGGCAGACTTAACCTTCTTGGTGTCGTTGACGGCTTCGCCAACGCCCATGTTCAGCACGATCTTGTCAAGGCGCGGAAGCTCCATGACGTTCTTGTAGTTGAACTGCTCACGCAGTGCAGCCTTGATCGTGTTATCATATTCGGTCCGGAGACGCGGAACGTAAGCGGTCTCAGCCATCGATCTGATCTCCGGTGGTCTTGGCGACGCGGGTCTTCACGCCGTCCTTGATCTGGAAACCGACGCGCGACGGCTTGCCGTCCTTGTCGGCGACCGCCAGGTTCGACAGATGGATCGGCGCTTCCTTGGTGAAGATGCCGGCATCCTGAGAGGCAGTCTGCTTCTGGTGACGACGAACCAGGTTGATACCCTGGACGAGCGCCTTGGTTTCGGTCGGAATGACAGAGAGGACCTGACCGGTCTTGCCCTTGTCCTTGCCGGCGAGGACGACCACTTTGTCGCCCTTCTTAATCTTGGCGGCCATTACAGCACCTCGGGAGCGAGCGAAATGATCTTCATCTGGTTCTTGGCGCGGAGCTCGCGCGGAACTGGTCCGAAGATACGGGTGCCGATCGGTTCCTTCTGATTGTTCAGAAGAACGGCGGCGTTCTTGTCGAAACGGATGACGGTGCCATCGGGGCGACGGATATCGGTTGCGGTGCGAACGACCACAGCCTTCATAACCTGGCCCTTCTTAACGCGGCCACGCGGAATAGCGTCCTTGACCGAAACGACAATAATGTCGCCGACCGAGGCGTATTTGCGATGCGAACCGCCCAGCACCTTGATGCACATGACTCGCTTGGCGCCGGAATTATCGGCGACGTCGAGGTTGGACTGCATCTGGATCATGACTGGATGCCTTCTAATTTATCGGCTGCACCGTCACCCGGCGCGCCGACCTGAATTGTTTCTCTTACGCGGACGGAACAAGCGACCAGCGCTTGTTCTTACTGATCGGCGCAGTTTCCTCGATCCACACGGTCTGACCGACCTTGGCCACGTTGTTTTCATCGTGGGCGTGGTACTTCTTGGAACGACGCACGGTCTTCTTCAGAAGTGGGTGAGTAAAACGGCGCTCGACGCGGACCACGATGGTCTTGTCGTTGGCGTCGGAGACGACAGTCCCCTGCAAAACGCGCTTTGGCATGGACCTATTCCTTACTTAGCTGCGTTCTTCTGGGTCAGGATCGTCTTGATCCGCGCGATATCGCGGCGGACTTCCTTGACCCGGGCCGGCTTTTCCAACTGCTGGGTAGCGCGCTGGAAACGCAGGTTGAACTGTTCTTTCTTCAGGTCGACGAGCTGATCTTTCAGTTCGTCTGCGGTCTTGGCCCGCACATCACTGGCTTTCATGCTCGTGTTCCTTAGTCAGCAATACGCGTAACGATACGCGTGGTGATCGGCAGCTTCATCGCACCGAGGCGAAGCGCCTCCTTTGCAACGTCTTCGGGTACGCCGTCAATCTCAAAAACGATACGACCCGGCTTAACGCGTGCGGCCCAGAATTCCACGGAGCCCTTACCCTTACCCATACGGACTTCGGTAGGCTTCTTGGAAACCGGCAGATCCGGGAAAATCCGGATCCACACGCGGCCCTGGCGCTTCATCTCACGAGTGATCGCGCGACGGGCAGCTTCGATCTGACGGGCAGTCACGCGCTCTGGCTCGGTGGCCTTCAGTGCGTACTGGCCGAATGCCAGATCGGTACCACCCTTGGCCAGGCCATGGATGCGGCCCTTATGGGCCTTACGGAACTTAGTTCTCTTAGGTTGCAGCATGATTCACTGACCTTCTTATGCGCGTTCGCGGTCGCGATCGCCACGCTCACGGCGCGGTTCGCGTTCGCTACGCTGACCGCCTTCGCCACCTTCGGTAGCACGGCGTTCATGAGCCGACGGATCATGCTCAAGGACTTCGCCCTTGAAGATCCAGACCTTGATACCGATGATGCCGTAAGTGGTTTCGGCTTCGGCAGTACCGTAGTCGATATCAGCACGCAGGGTGTGGAGCGGCACGCGACCTTCGCGGTACCATTCGGTACGAGCGATGTCAGCACCACCGAGACGGCCACCAACATTCACGCGGATACCACCGGCGCCCATACGGATCGCAGTCTGCACAGCACGCTTCATGGCGCGACGGAATGCCACACGGCGTTCCAGCTGCTGGGCAATGCCCTGAGCAACCAGCGTCGCGTCGGTTTCCGGCTTGCGCACTTCAACGATGTTGATGTGCACTTCGCTGTCGGTGAACTTCTTCACCTTGGCGCGGATCTTGTCGATGTCAGCGCCCTTCTTGCCGATCACGATGCCCGGACGAGCAGTGTGGATCGACACGCGGCACTTGCGGTGCGGACGCTCGATGACGATCTTGGAAACCGCGGCAGCCTTGAGGTCTTCCATCAGAGCCGTACGGATCTTCAGGTCTTCCTGCAGGAGCGTGCCATATTCACCCTTGTTGGCGAACCAGCGGCTGTCCCAGGTACGGTTGATGCCGAGGCGGAAGCCAATCGGATTGATCTTCTGACCCATTATGCGGCCTCCTCAACTTGACGAACGATGATCGTCAGGTGCGAGAATGGCTTCTCAACACGTGCCGACTTACCGCGGCCGCGAGCCATGAAACGCTTCATGACCAGCGAATTGCCAACGAAGGCTTCGGCAACGACGAGGGCGTCGGTGTCCAGGCCATGGTTGTTCTCGGCATTGGCGATGGCGCTCTCGAGCACCTTCTTCACCTGGCCGGAGATGCGCTTGTGGCTGAATTCGAGATCGGCCAGAGCCTTCTCAACCTTCTTGCCACGGATCAACTGCGCGACGAGGTTCAGCTTCTGAGGGCTGATGCGCAGCATGCGCAGGACAGCCTTTGCCTCGTTATCCTTGAGAGCGCGCTCAGTCTTAGGCTTGCTCATCTTACTTCCTCTTGGCCTTCTTGTCGGCCGCATGCCCGTAATAGGTACGGGTGGGGGCGAACTCGCCAAATTTGTGACCGATCATGTCTTCGGTGACGTTCACCGGAACATGCTTCTGGCCGTTGTGCACGCCGAACGTGATGCCGACAAACTGCGGCAGGATGGTCGAGCGACGCGACCAGATCTTGACCACATCGTTGCGGCCAGAGGTCTGGGCCTTCTCGGCCTTCTTGAGCAGATAGCCGTCGACGAACGGCCCCTTCCAAATCGAACGGGTCATGTCTTACCTGCCCTTCTTCACGTGACGGCTGCGAACGATAAACTGGTCCGTAGCCTTGTTGCTGCGCGTACGCTTGCCCTTGGTGGGCTTGCCCCACGGCGAAACCGGGTGACGGCCACCAGAGGTACGGCCTTCACCACCACCATGCGGGTGGTCGACCGGGTTCATGGTCACACCACGGTTGACCGGCTTGCGACCGAGCCAGCGGTTACGGCCAGCCTTGCCGAGCGAGGTGTTGGCGTGGTCCTGGTTCGACACGGCACCAACGGTGGCGAGGCACGAACCATGCACGCGGCGCTGTTCACCCGAGTTCAGGCGCAGAATGGCCCAACCGGAGTCACGGCCAACATACTGAGCATAGGTACCGGCAGAACGAGCGACCTGACCACCCTTGCGGGGCTTCAGCTCGATATTGTGCACGATGGTACCGACCGGCATGCGTTCCAGCGGCATTGCATTGCCCGGCTTCACGTCGGCGCCGTTCATCGAGGAGATGACCTTGTCGCCGGCAGCCAGACGCTGCGGAGCCACGATGTAAGCAAGCTCACCGTCCGCATACTTGATCAGTGCGATCCAGGCGGTGCGGTTCGGGTCGTATTCGAGACGCTCTACGGTCCCGACGACGTCGAACTTGACGCGCTTGAAATCGATCATGCGGTAAGAGCGCTTGTGACCACCACCACGATGGAAGGCGGTGATGCGACCGTGATTGTTCCGGCCACCGGTTTTGCTCAGGCCTTCGGTCAGCGTCTTGACCGGCTTGCCCTTCCACAGTTCCGAACGGTCAGTCGTAATAAGGGTACGACGGCCTTCGGAGGTGGGATTGTAAGTCTTTAGAGCCATTTGTCTGTCTCTCGTCCCTTAGAGGCCGGTCGAAATGTCGATCGACTGACCATCGACCAGGGTTACGATAGCCTTCTTGACGTCATTGCGAGTACCAACGCGACCGCGGAAGCGCTTCACCTTGCCCTTGCGGACCAGGGTGTTCACTGCCTTGACCTTGACCGAAAAGAGCTGCTCAACGGCGGCCTTGATCTCGGTCTTGTTGGCGTCGATAGCGACGTCGAAAACAACCTGGCTGTACTCAGACGCCATGGTCGACTTTTCCGTCACGACGGGGCTACGGATGATGTCGTAAGCAGCAAGCTTGTTCATGCGAACCTCGCTTCGAGCGCTTCGAGCGCTGCCTTGGTGAGGACGAGCTTGTCACGCTTCAGGATCGACACAACGTTGATCCCCTGCACCGGCAGCACGTCGATATTCGGGATGTTGCGAGCGGCCAGAGCAAAGTTCTGGTCGACAGCTGCACCATCGATGATCAGGGCGTTTGCCCATTCCAGCTTGCCGAAAGTCGTACGCAGAGCAGCCGTCTTGGCTTCCTTCTGGGCAACGCTGTCGATAACGATCAGCGAGCCAGCCTTGGCCTTGGACGAGAGCGCATGCTTGAGAGCAAGAGCACGAACCTTCTTGGGCAGGTCGATAGCATGGCTACGCGGGGTCGGACCGAATGCACGGCCACCGCCACGGAACTGGGGAGCCTTACGATCGCCATGACGAGCGCCGCCCGAACCCTTTTGCTTCACGAACTTCTTGCCCGTTGCAGAGCCTTCCGACCGATTCTTCACGTCATGCGTGCCAGCCATTGCCTTAAGCTGCTGGTAGCGAACCATGCGGTGCAGGATGTCCTGACGGACTTCGAGGCCGAACAGATCGTCCTTGAGATCGACCGTACCGGCGGACTTACCGTCGAGTGTGGTTACCTTGAGTTCCATTTACTTCGCTTCTCCCGCAGCAGCGGCCTCGAACGAGCCCGGCAGGGCAACGTTCGCGGGAGCCGGCTTCTTGACGGCGTCCTTGATCATGATCCAGGCACCCTTGGCGCCGGGAACCGAACCCTGGATCATGATCAGCCCACGCTCCACGTCGGTCTTGACGACCTTGACGTTCTGCGTGGTGATGCGACGATCACCCATGTGGCCCGGCATCTTCTTGTTCTTGAAGGTCTTGCCCGGATCCTGACGACCACCGGTCGAACCGATGGAGCGGTGCGACACGGACACACCGTGCGAGGCGCGCAGACCACCAAAGTTCCAGCGCTTCATACCGCCGGCAAAACCCTTACCGATGGAGGTTCCGGTCACGTCGACCAGCTGGCCTTCCGCGAAATGGTCAGCCTTGAACGTTGCGCCAACCTCGATGAGGCTGTCGGCATCCACGCGGAACTCAGCCACGTGACGCTTGGGCTCGACCTTGGCGACGGCATACTGCCCACGCTCGGCCTTGGAGATGTTCTTAGCCTTAGCCTGGCCAGCGCCAAGCTGCAGGGCCACGTAGCCGTCCTTCTCGACGGTACGCTGACCAACAACCTGGCAATTTTCCAGGCTGAGCACCGTCACGGGGACGTGCGAGCCGTCCTCTGCGAAGATGCGGGTCATCCCCAGCTTCTGTGCGATCAATCCAGAACGCATCGGTTTTACCTTCTTGTTGGCGCTCTGCCGGGTCATGGTTTCAGAGGACCCTTTTTGCGGCAGGCGCGGAAACTTATTGTCGTATTCTTAGAGCTTGATTTCGACGTCGACGCCGGCGGCGAGATCGAGCTTCATCAGTGCATCGACCGTCTGAGGGGTCGGGTCCACAATGTCAAGCAGACGCTTGTGGGTCCGGATCTCAAACTGCTCACGCGCCTTCTTGTCGATGTGCGGCGAGCGGTTGACGGTGAACTTGTCGATGCGGGTCGGCAGCGGAATCGGACCGCGAACCTGGGCACCCGTGCGCTTTGCAGTGTTGACGATCTCGCGGGTCGACGTATCGAGCACGCGGTGGTCAAACGCCTTGAGGCGGATGCGGATATTCTGACCGTTCATCTTCTCAAATCCTGACGGAAAAAGAACGCGGCGCGCTGAATCGCGCGCCGCGAATGTCCTAATAGACTTACTTCAGGATCGTGGCAACGACGCCCGAACCAACAGTACGGCCACCTTCACGGATAGCGAAGCGGAGCTTCTCTTCCATGGCGATCGGAACGATCAGCTGAACGTTGATGTTCAGGTTGTCGCCCGGCATCACCATCTCGGTGCCTTCCGGCAGGGTCACGATACCGGTCACGTCAGTCGTACGGAAGTAGAACTGAGGACGGTAGTTGCCGAAGAACGGAGTGTGACGACCGCCTTCTTCCTTGGTGAGGATATACACCTCAGCAGTGAAGTCGGTGTGCGGGGTCACGGAACCGGGCTTGCAGAGAACCTGGCCGCGCTCAACCTGAGTGCGGTCGATACCACGGATCAGGGCACCAACGTTGTCGCCAGCCTGACCAGAGTCTAGCAGCTTGCGGAACATTTCGACGCCGGTAACGGTGGTCTTCTGGGTCGCCTTGATGCCGACGATTTCGACTTCTTCACCAACCTTGATGATGCCGCGTTCAACGCGACCGGTCACCACGGTACCACGACCGGAGATCGAGAACACGTCTTCGATCGGCAGCAGGAACGGCAGGTCAACGGGGCGCTCTGGCTGCGGGATGTAAGCGTCAACGGCTTCCATCAGCTTGAGAACGGCGTCGTGACCCAGTTCCTTGTTGCTGTCTTCCAGGGCGGCCAGAGCCGAACCACGGATCACAGGAATGTCGTCGCCGGGAAATTCGTAGGACGAAAGAAGCTCGCGCACTTCCATCTCGACGAGTTCGAGCAGTTCCGGATCGTCGACCATGTCGCACTTGTTCAGGAACACGACCAGAGCCGGCACGCCAACCTGACGAGCGAGCAGGATGTGCTCACGGGTCTGGGGCATCGGGCCGTCAGCAGCGGACACGACCAGGATCGCGCCGTCCATCTGAGCAGCGCCGGTGATCATGTTCTTCACATAGTCGGCGTGGCCCGGACAGTCGACGTGAGCATAGTGACGGTTAGCCGTCTCGTACTCAACGTGCGAGGTGTTGATGGTGATGCCGCGTGCCTTTTCTTCGGGCGCGCTGTCGATCGAAGCGTAGTCCTTGAACGCTGCGCCACCGGTCTCAGCGAGAATCTTGGTGATCGCTGCGGTCAGCGAGGTCTTGCCATGGTCAACGTGACCGATGGTGCCAATGTTGCAGTGCGGCTTGGAGCGGGAAAACTTTTCCTTTGCCATCGCTTTTCTCCAAATTCGTCAGCGCAATCGCCGACTTAGTGTTGAGTTTAGTAGCTTGCGCTGTTGTTAGGCGTATTTGGCCTGGACTTCGTCGGCGACAGCCTGCGGAACCTGTTCGTAGTGGTCGAACGTCATCGTGTATTGAGCACGACCCTGGCTCATGGAGCGCAGCGTGTTGACGTAACCGAACATGTTTGCAAGCGGCACAAACGCATTCACGACCTGGACCACACCACGGCTTTCTGTGCCCTGGATCTGCCCACGACGCGAGTTGAGGTCGCCGATGACATCGCCCATGTAATCGTCTGGCGTGACAACTTCAACCTTCATGATCGGTTCGAGGATCTTCGGACCAGCTTCACGAAGGGCTTCACGGAAGCCTGCACGACCAGCGATTTCGAAGGCCAGAACCGACGAGTCAACGTCGTGATAAGCGCCATCGGTAAGAGTTACCTTAACGTCTACCACCGGGAAGCCGATCAGCGGGCCTGCGCCCATCACCGATTCGACACCCTTGAGAACGCCGGGCACGTATTCCTTCGGCACGGCGCCACCAACGATGGCGTTGACGAATTCGAGACCCTTGCCAACTTCACCCGGCTCGACCGTGATCTTGATACGGGCAAACTGACCCGAACCACCGGACTGCTTCTTGTGGGTGTAGTCCTTGTCGGTCTTGCGGGTGATCGTTTCACGATACGCCACCTGCGGCTGACCGATATTGGCTTCAACCTTGAATTCGCGCTTCATGCGGTCGACGAGAATGTCGAGGTGCAATTCGCCCATGCCGGAGATGATGGTCTGGCCGGATTCTTCGTCGGTCTTGACGCGGAAGGACGGATCTTCAGCGGCCAGGCGATTGAGGGCGAGGCCCATCTTTTCCTGGTCAGCCTTGGACTTAGGCTCGACGGAGATGTCGATAACCGGATCCGGGAAGATCATGCGCTCGAGGATAACCTGCGAGTTGGTCGGAGCAAGGGTATCACCAGTGGTGGTGTCCTTGAGACCAACGATAGCCACGATATCGCCAGCAAAGGCTTCCGTGATCTGCTCGCGGCTGTTCGAGTGCATCTGGAACATGCGGCCAACGCGCTCGCGCTTGCCCTTCACGGTGTTTTCCAGCTGAATGCCAGCTTCGAGGTGACCCGAATAGATGCGGCAGAATGTCAGCGTACCCATGTGCGGGTCGTTGGCAATCTTGAACGCCAGCATCGAAAGCGGCTCATTGTCGTCAGCATGACGCTCGATCGGCTCTTCGGTCTTCGCGTCGATACCCTTGATTGCAGGAATATCGGTTGGCGCAGGCAGGAAGTCGATCACGCCGTCCAGCAGAGGCTGCACGCCCTTGTTCTTGAAGGCCGAGCCTGCATAGACAAGGAAGAACTTGGTATCGAGCACGCCCTTGCGGAGCAGACGACGGATGGTATCGTTGTTCGGAACTTCGCCGTTCAGGTAAGCTTCCATCGCTGCGTCGTCCATTTCGACGGCCGCCTCGATCATCTGCTCACGGAACTTCTCGGCCGTTGCCTTGAGATCCTCTGGAATCTCGACAACGTCCCAGGCAGCGCCAAGCTCTTCATTGTGCCAGATCAGAGCATTCATCTCGATCAGGTCGACAACGCCCTTGAACTCGGTTTCCGCACCGACAGGAATCTGCACCGGGATGCCCTTGGCACCCAGACGCGAACCAATCATTTCAACGCAACGGAAGAAGTCGGCACCGACCTTGTCCATCTTGTTCACGAAGATGAGACGCGGCACTTCATACTTGTCGGCCTGGCGCCAGACGGTTTCCGTCTGCGGCTCCACACCAGCATTGGCGTCGAGAAGGGCAACGGCACCGTCGAGCACGCGCAGCGAACGCTCGACTTCAATGGTGAAGTCAACGTGGCCGGGCGTGTCGATGATGTTGAAGCGGTGCTGCACGCCATCGCGCGACTTCCACGACGTGGTGGTCGCAGCGGAAGTGATGGTAATACCGCGTTCCTGCTCCTGCTCCATCCAGTCCATGGTGGAAGCGCCATCATGGGTCTCGCCCATCTTATGGTTCTTGCCGGTATAGTACAGGATGCGTTCGGTCGTGGTCGTCTTGCCAGCATCGATGTGAGCCATGATGCCGAAGTTGCGATACAGATTAATTGGGAATTCGCGTGCCATAGGGCGCTCCTACTACCAGCGGTAGTGCGAGAAGGCACGGTTGGCATCAGCCATACGGTGCGTGTCTTCGCGTTTCTTGACGGCCTGACCACGGCCATTCATCGCATCCATGAGCTCACCCGAGAGGCGCTCACGCATGGTGTTCTCGCCGCGCTTGCGGGCGGAATCAATGAGCCAGCGGATGGCCAGGGCCTGCTGACGGTCTGCACGGACTTCAACCGGAACCTGGTAGGTTGCACCACCAACGCGGCGCGAACGAACTTCGACAGCCGGACGGATGTTCTCCAGGGCACCGTGGAAGACGGTGATTGGATCTTGCTTGGTCTTGGTCTCGACGATGTCGAAAGCACCATAGACGATCGACTCAGCAGCCGACTTCTTGCCGTCCTTCATGAGCGAGTTCATGAACTTGGTAAGGACCAGATCGCCATATTTGGCGTCCGGGATAACGTCGCGTTTTTCTGCGCGGTGACGACGGGACATATCTCGATCTCCTTACTTCGGACGCTTCGCGCCGTACTTCGAACGGCGTTGCTTACGGTCCTTCACGCTCTGCGTGTCGAGCACACCGCGGAGCACGTGATAGCGAACACCCGGCAAGTCGCGAACGCGGCCGCCGCGGATGAGCACAACGGAGTGCTCCTGAAGGTTGTGACCTTCGCCCGGGATGTACGAAATCACTTCGCGCTGGTTGGTCAGGCGAACCTTGGCCACCTTACGCAGAGCCGAGTTCGGCTTCTTCGGGGTCGTCGTGTACACACGGGAGCATACGCCGCGCTTCTGCGGGTTCGCCTCCATGGCCGGAACTTTGTTCCGCTTTGGCTTGCTGGCGCGTGGCTTGCGGATCAGCTGATTAATGGTGGGCATTGCGCTCTTTCCATTGGTCCAAAAAATAAACGGTCTACACAAGCAAACCAAAGCGGCGCTTTCCCGAAACCATGAAGGATTCGGCAGCGCCCCAATTGCAGCGGACCACACGCCAGAAGGCAGCAGTCATGCGCACATGGATTTACTTCGTCTAGTCACCCGACAGTGTGTTTGATTGCCCTGGATTCCCGCGCTAGGTGGCAGGGACCCGGTGTGACAATCACGACCGACCGCTAAGGTAGGCGCTGTTTAGAGCCGATGACTCGCCCCGTCAAGGATTCTTTCTTGAAAAAACCGAGGGAGAGCCATGCGTTCTGGGCGGTTCGGGATAGGATGGCACAAAATTGAAGACTGGACGGAGTTAATTAAATCCGTCCAGCACTGATTCATAACGAGACAGGTTTGAGCCCTACCCTAATCCAGATCGACCCAGCGCTGTTCGGTATGACTACGCGCCATGGCATGAACCGCGCGCTCGATATCCAGTCCCGCGGCGAAGTCGATGACGCGGGCTGGTTCACCGGAAATCGCCCGCAGCAATTCATGGCACTCGATGATCTTGAGATCATTGAACCCCAAACCGTGACCCGGCGCAGGTATGAACCGATCATAGGGCTTGTGAGCGGGCGCAGCGAGAATCGTCGAATAGCCCTGTGCCTCGGCAGATCCAGTTACCCGATAGATCTGCAACTCGTTCATACGCTCCTGATCATAGACAATGCTGCCTGCCGAGCCGAATATCTGTAACGCAATCCGTCCCTTGCGGCCCCATGCCGACCGATTGACGGCAAGAATGCCGCTGATTGAGTCGATCTCGAATAGGACATTGGCAATGTCGAAGGTTTCGACGGCCCTGCGCCCGCCATCTTTCATCGGTCGATCAGCATAAGGCTTGGCCTGATGCGCAAAAACACGGGTCGGATTACCGAAAAGGGTTTGCAAGAGACTCAGTGGATGAACGGCGAAGTCATCAAGCGCGCCATAACCAGAACTGGCTTCGCTCTTCCAATAGAAGAGCGCCTCGGGGTCGGCCATAAAGTCTTCGTCCATTTCGATGCGAACGTGATTGACCTGCCCGATGGCACCGCCCGCGATCAGGTCGCCGATCTGCCGAACCATCGGGTTCTGGATGTAATTGTATCCCAGAATCGCGACCTTTCCACTCGACCGCGCGGCTGCCGCCATACGCTGCGCCTCGGCAAAGCCAACAGCCATGGGCTTTTCGCACCAGACATGTTTACCCGCCTCAAGCGCCGCGATGGCCATTTCGGCATGGAAGGCGTTGGGCGTGGTGACCGACACTACATCGACATCTGTGTCCGCAATCAGCTCTCGCCAATCGCCGGTGGAGCGCGCGAAACCGAACTCCCCTGCCCGTTGCTGCGCCAGTTCTGCGCTGGCTTCTGCCAGATGAACGAGCCGCGGCTTTGGCCCGTCTCCAAACACCGCCTTGACCGAATTCCAGGCCAGTGCGTGACACTTGCCCATATAGCCGGTGCCAATAAGGCCAACGCCGATTGTGTTCGACATATCCAAATCCCTAGACAGTGCCACCGAGCGATGTGCTGAGTTCAGCTAACTCCGCCCCGCCCGCCATCATATCCTGCAACTCTTCGGGCTTGAGTTCGCCCTTCTTGGCCGTACCAAGCGTCTTGCCGCGATTGAGTACGGTGAACCGATCACCCACGGCCATCGCGTGGCGGACATTATGGGTGATGAAGACAATGCCCACACCGGTTTTTCGGACTCGATCGATTGTGGCGAGCACATTGGCGGTCTGGCGCACACCAAGGGCCGATGTCGGCTCATCAAGAATGAGAACCTTGGCGCCGAAATAGACGGCGCGTGCAATGGCCACAGTCTGGCGCTCACCACCAGACAAAGTACCAACAGCCTGATCGGGTTCGCGCAGGCTGATGCCCATGCGCCGCATTTCTTCGAGCGTGATCTGATTGGCGCGGTCCATGTCCAAAAACTGGAACGGCCCCCAACCCTTGCGCGGCTCACGACCCATCCAGAAATTGCGTGTCACCGACATGAGGGGGATCATAGCAAGGTCTTGATAGACCGTCGCCACACCCGCCGTCATCGCCTCGCGCGGATTAGCGAAGTTCATCACCTGCCCATTCATGCGGATTTCGCCGGAGGTCGGTTTATGCACGCCGGCCATGGTTTTGATGAAGGTGGATTTGCCCGCGCCGTTGTCGCCAAGCAGGCAATGGCATTCGCCGGGCATGACCGAGACAGAGACGCCGTTGAGCGCAATGACAGGCCCAAATTGCTTCTTGATATCGATGAGCTCGATAAGAGGTGTATCAGCCATAGCTCAGCGCTCCCCTGTGATCAGGCGGCGGATATAGGTATTGAGGATAACGGCGAGCAGCAGAATGACGCCGAGGAAAACGCGGAAGAGGGAACTTTCTACGCCAGCAAAGAACAGCCCCTGCTGCACCACGCCGAAGATCAGCGCACCGAGCGCCGCGCCGATAACCGAGCCATACCCGCCTGTGAGCAATGCGCCGCCGATCACAACGGCGATGATCGCTTCAAACTCCTTGAGCAGACCACGGTCGGCGGCGGCAGAGCCAAACTCCATCACCTGACAGGCTGCGAAAATGGTGGCGCAGAAAGCCGAGAACACGAACATGGCAATCTTCACGCGATCCACCGGCACGCCGACATAGCGCGCGGCTTTGGCGTCACCGCCAGCGGCATAAATCCAGTTGCCGAAACGCGTGCGCGTAAGGAGCACATGGGCGAATATGATGAGCGCTACAGCCCAGATCATCAGCATGGGAATGCCATCGACGACTGGTTGCCCTGCCCTGTTGCCGGCCTGAAAGGTCGCTATCCAGCCCATGTCGGCGAGCCAATAAAAGAAGAACCCAAAAACCTTGCCGCCGAACAATGCGGCCAGCCAGTCCCCTTCGGCGGCTTCGCGCACGCCACCAATGATGGTCTGGCGGGTAGTGGAAATGGACAGATAGATGGTGAGGCCACGCAGAATATAGAGCGAAGCCAGCGTCACAATAAAGGATGGAAGCCCGGTTTTGATGACCAGATAGCCATTGGCAGCGCCGATAAGCATAGCGACCACGAAAGCAGCAATGATCGCGGCCCACATCGGCCAGCCCAAATGCACGCTGAGCAAGGCGATGACGATGCCTGCAAAACCTATCATCGAGCCGACGGAAAGGTCGAATTCGCCCGCAATCATCAGTAGGCAGGCACCTACGGCAATGATCGCGAATTGCGCCGAGACGACGCCCCAGTTCATGATCCCGTCAGCAGCAAACATGCCGGTGCCGCCAGCAACGATGGCGAAATAGATAAATACCAGGACCGTTCCGGCCATGGCGCCCAATTCAGGGCGAACGAAAGCACGGCGCAGGGCCGATTGCCGTTGAACACGTTCATCGGCGACCGGTGCACCCGAAGGCTGGTCAACCATCTCAATGTCTCCGAAATGCGGAAGGCGCAGTGCGCCGCTCAAAGCATCCGGGGCCGCCTAAGCGGCCCCGGGCGGGAGGTCGATCAGCGGTACTGACCGGCATATTGCTCGACCAGAGCAATATTATCCTTGTTGATGAAACCCGGGCCCGAATTGATCGAATTACCCGGAACGACGCCGTAACGCGCCAGATTGGTCAGCACCACAACCGGCAAATAACCCTGAAGGAACGGCTGCTGGTCGATGGCGAAGTTGATCGTGCCATCCTTGACGGCAGCCGCGATTTCGCTCGAGAGATCGAACGTACCAAAGAAGATCGCACCAGCCTGACCATTGGCATTAAGCGCAGCAATCGTGGGATGAGCCGAGGTCGGCCCAAGGGTCAGAATGCCATTGGTATCAGGATTGGTCTGGAGATAGGCGGCAACCTTGGACTGGATTTCGCCCGGGTCCTGCCCCGCATCAATCATCTGATTGTCGAGGTCGACACCGATAGCATCGGCAAAGCCCTGGCAGCGCTCAACCGAGGCCGGATTGGTGATGTAATGATTGACGCAGAGGAAGCTGGTGACGCCAGCGGCCTCGGCCTTCTCGCCTGCACCGAAGCCCGCGTCATACTCAGGCTGACCAACATGCAGCAGCGCGCCGATTTCCTTGGACTGCTCAATGGTGCCCGAATTGATGGTGATCACGGGAATGCCGCGATCAACAGCATCGGACAGCGGCCCTTTGAGCACATCAAAGTCGGCGATGGTTGCAATGATCCCGTTCGGATTTGACGCAGCGGCCTGTTCGATAATGCGCGCCATGTCCGCGAGATCGCCAGTCGGTGGATTGCGGTATTCAACCGTCACATCCATCTGCTCGCCCGCCAGTGCAATGGCGTTCTTGATAGTGTTCCACCAACTATCGGAATCCGGCGCATGCGACACCAGCACAAAACGTTCGCCCTCTGCCGCTGCGGGCAGAACGGTCGCCGGCAAGACAGCAGCAGCAAGCGCCAGAGCCGCAAGGCCCTTTGTCAGAATGTTCATCGATTTCCTCCCTCGTGAACAATCGCCAGAAATAGCCCATTCGTTCTATTTCTAACTTATCACGAAACAAACATTCCATTTTTGTATTTTGCCGTCAAGTGGCGCGTGCAAAGATTTGCAGACGTTGCGGCGCACAGCATCTTCGCGTCCGCCGAGAGAGCGGACAAAAAGAAAGGGGCCCAAAGGCCCCTTCCCCAATTCAGCAATTTTGCTCGCCTTACTCGGCAGCAGGAGCGGCGATCTTCACCGTCTCTGCCTGACGGCGACGCTCGTCCAGGATGAGATCGTCGCGCTTGGTGGCGATCTGCTTGGCCTTGGACTGGCCCGCACCCGTACCAGCCGGGATGAGACGACCGACAATGACGTTTTCCTTGAGGCCTTCGAGAAGGTCGGCCTTGCCGGAAACGGCAGCTTCGGTGAGCACGCGGGTGGTTTCCTGGAAGGAAGCCGCCGAGATGAACGAACGGGTCTGCAGCGACGCCTTGGTGATGCCGAGCAGGACCGGGTTAGCAGTTGCCGGCTTCTTGCCTTCAGCGACCAGAGCGTCGTTGAGCTCGTCGAAGTCGAGCTTGTCGAGCTGCTCGTCCTTGAGCAGACCGGACTCACCCGGATCCACGATTTCGACCTTCTGCAGCATCTGGCGAACAATCACCTCGATGTGCTTGTCGTTAATCAACACGCCCTGCAGGCGGTACACTTCCTGGATCTCGTTGACGAGATAGCGCGCCAGTTCCTCGACGCCCTTGATAGCAAGGATGTCGTGCGGAGCGGGATTGCCGTCCAGAATGTACTCGCCCTTCTCGATGGCATCGCCTTCCTGAAGGTGGAAGGGCTTGCCCTTCGGGATCAGGTATTCGACCGGATCGGCACCCTCTTCGGTCGGCTCGATGACGACGCGACGCTTGTTCTTGTAGTCGCGACCGAAGCGGATGGTACCATCAATCTCGGCGATGATGGCGTGATCCTTCGGACGACGGGCTTCGAACAGTTCGGCAACACGCGGCAGACCGCCGGTGATGTCCTTGGTCTTGGCGCTTTCGAGCGGGATACGGGCCAGCACATCACCCGGCACAACCTTCTCGCCCGGCTCGACGGCAATAACCGCGTCAACGGAGAGCAGATAACGGGCATCACCACCACGATCGACCTTGGCCACAGCACCGCCGCGGGCGATAGCCAGTGCGGGCTTGAGGCCCTCACCACGCTGATTGCCGCGCCAGTCGATGACAACGCGCTTGGTGAAGCCAGTGGCCTCGTCGGTGTTTTCCGCAACGGAAGCACCATCGACCAGGTCTTCGAACAGGACATCGCCCTCAACTTCGGCCAGGATCGGACGGGTATACGGATCCCATTCAGCCAGACGCTGACCACGACGAACGTTGTCGCCTTCCTTCACCAGCAGCTTGGAGCCGTAGGCAACCTTGTGGGTCGCACGTTCCTTGCCTTCGCCGTCGACGATGACGAGCGCAACGTTACGGGCCATGACGACCTGCTTGCCGTCGGCGACATTGGCCAGGTTCGGGTTGCGGATCTCGATCTTGCCTTCGGCGCCGGATTCGAGGAACGAGCTATCCACCACCTGTGCCGTGCCACCGATGTGGAACGTGCGCATGGTGAGCTGGGTACCGGGTTCACCGATCGACTGTGCGGCGATAACGCCGACAGCTTCACCGATATTGACCGGCGTACCGCGAGCAAGGTCACGACCGTAACACGCCGCGCAGCAGCCCTGGCGAAGATCGCAGGTCAGCGGCGAACGGATGCGGATCGACTGGATGCGCGCTTCCTCGATGATGTCGACATGCTTCTCTTCGAGCAAAATGCCCTTCGGAGCAATCAGGTCGCCAGTCAGCGGATGGAAGACATCGTCAGCCGTGGTGCGGCCGAGGACGCGCTGGCCCAGAGACGCCACAACCTGACCGGCATCGACGATCGGCTCCATGGTGAGGCCACGCTCGGTGCCGCAATCTTCGGTGATGATGATTGCGTCCTGCGCCACGTCGACGAGACGACGGGTCAGGTAACCCGAGTTAGCGGTCTTCAGAGCGGTATCGGCCAGACCCTTACGGGCACCGTGAGTGGAGTTGAAGTACTCCAGCACGTTCAGACCTTCCTTGAAGTTTGCGGTGATCGGCGTTTCGATGATCGAGCCGTCTGGCTTGGCCATCAGGCCGCGCATGCCAGCAAGCTGCTTCATCTGAGCCGGCGAACCACGAGCACCCGAGTGAGACATCATATAGACGGAGTTGATCGGCTTCTGACGTCCGGTCTCTTTGTCGATCTGCACCTTGCGGATCGCGTCCATCATCTCTTCGGCGACCTTATCACCGCACTTGGCCCAGGCGTCGACGACCTTATTGTACTTTTCGCCCTGAGTGATCAGGCCGTCATTGTACTGCTGCTCGAATTCTTCAACCAGCTTACGGGTTTCGTCCACGAGCGTATACTTCGACGCCGGGATAACCATGTCGTCCTTACCGAACGAAATGCCTGCATCACAAGCGTTCTTGAAGCCAAGCTGCATGACGCGGTCACAGAAAATGACCGTCTCCTTCTGACCGCAACCACGGTAAACCGTGTCGATCATTTTGGAGATCATCTTCTTGGTCATGAGCTGGTTCGCTGTCGCGAACGGCACAGCCGGATTGAGCGGCAGAATCTGCCCGATCAGCATGCGGCCCGGGGTCGTTTCCACGATCTCGGTGGTCTGCTTGCCATTCTCGTCCCAGGCAGGAACGCGAGCCTTGATCTTGGTGTGCAGGGTCACGACGCCATTGTCGATGGCATGCTCAAGCTCGGCATAGGACGCGAACGCCATGCCCTCACCCGGCTCGCCGTCATTCATCAGCGAGAGGTAGTAGAGACCGAGCACGATGTCCTGCGACGGCACGATGATCGGCTGGCCGTTTGCGGGGTGCAGGATGTTGTTGGTCGACATCATCAACACGCGCGCTTCCAACTGCGCTTCGAGCGACAGCGGAACGTGCACGGCCATCTGGTCACCGTCGAAGTCGGCGTTGAAGGCCGAGCAGACGAGCGGATGCAGACGGATCGCCTTACCTTCGATCAGGATCGGTTCGAACGCCTGAATGCCCAGACGGTGAAGGGTCGGAGCGCGGTTCAGCAGAACCGGGTGCTCGCGGATCACTTCGTCCAGGATATCCCAGACTTCCGGCTTTTCTTTTTCGACCAGCTTCTTGGCCTGCTTCACCGTTGAGGAGAAGCCCTTGGCTTCGAGGCGCGAATAGATGAACGGCTTGAACAGTTCCAGAGCCATCTTCTTGGGAAGACCGCACTGGTGAAGCTTGAGGTTCGGACCCACGGTGATAACCGAACGGCCGGAATAGTCGACGCGCTTGCCGAGCAGGTTCTGACGGAAGCGGCCCTGCTTGCCCTTGAGCATGTCGGACAGCGACTTCAGCGGACGCTTGTTGGCACCAGTGATGGTGCGGCCACGGCGACCATTGTCGAACAGCGCATCAACAGCTTCCTGCAGCATACGCTTTTCGTTGCGAATGATAATATCCGGCGCACGAAGCTCGATCAGGCGCTTGAGGCGGTTGTTACGGTTGATCACACGACGATAAAGGTCGTTGAGATCGGACGTGGCAAAGCGACCACCATCGAGCGGAACCAGAGGACGCAGCTCGGGCGGAATGACCGGAATGACGGTCATGATCATCCATTCAGGCTTGTTGCCCGAAATGATGAACTGCTCGACGATCTTCAAGCGCTTTGCGAGCTTCTTGGGCTTAAGTTCAGTCGTGGACTCAGCAATTTCCACGCGCAGGTCAGCCGCGATCTTGTCCAGATCGAGGTTGAGCAGGATGTCGCGGATCGCTTCAGCGCCAATCTTGGCGGTGAAAGTGTCAGCGCCATACTCGTCCTGAGCATCAAGGAACTGCTCTTCAGTCAGCAGTTCGTTCTGCGTGAACGGTGTCAGACCCGGATCGAGAACGACATAGTTCTCGAAGTACAGGATGCGCTCGATATCCTTGAGCGCCATATCGAGCAGCAGTGCAATACGGCTCGGCAGGGACTTCAGGAACCAGATATGAGCAACAGGCGCGGCCAGTTCGATGTGACCCATGCGCTCGCGACGAACGCGGCTCAGGGTAACTTCAACGCCGCACTTTTCGCAGATGACGCCCTTGAACTTCATGCGCTTATACTTGCCGCACAAGCACTCATAGTCCTTCACAGGGCCAAAGATACGCGCACAGAACAGACCATCGCGCTCAGGCTTGAACGTACGATAGTTGATTGTTTCTGGCTTTTTGATTTCGCCGTAGGACCAGGACAGGATTTTCTCGGGCGACGCGATCGAGATTTTCATCTGATCGAAAGTCTGCACCGGAATGGCCGGGTTGAACGGGTCCATGACGTGGGAATGATGGTTCATCTATTGTCTCCTCTATCCGCCCGGACCGCAGACACGCTGCTGATCCGGTCGGAAGGTGAATGGGGTTGGAAGTGCCGGATTATTCCGCCGCTTCCTGAGGAGGCGCGAGTTCGCCTTCAGCTTCATTGGCCGGGCCCGCCAGCTCGCGGTTCTCAAGTTCGACATTGAGACCGAGCGAACGGATTTCCTTGACCAGAACGTTGAAGCTTTCCGGAATACCCGCTTCGAAGGTGTCGTCGCCACGCACGATGGCCTCGTAGACCTTCGTACGACCTGCCACGTCGTCCGACTTGATGGTGAGCATTTCCTGGAGCGTATAGGCGGCGCCATACGCTTCGAGAGCCCACACTTCCATTTCGCCAAAGCGCTGACCGCCGAACTGGGCCTTGCCGCCGAGCGGCTGCTGGGTAACCAGCGAGTAAGGACCAATCGAGCGGGCGTGGATCTTGTTATCCACAAGGTGGTCGAGCTTGAGCATATAGATGTAGCCAACCGTCACCTGACGATCGAACTGCTCACCCGTACGACCGTCAAAGACGGTCGACTGACCCGAGGACTTAAGCCCTGCGCGTTCCAGCATGTCGACAATGTCGGCTTCCTTGGCACCGTCGAACACCGGCGTCGCGATCGGAACACCCTTGGAGAGGTGCTCACCCAGACGGATCAGACCGTCATCGTCGAGATCGGTGATGGTCTCGTCATTGGCGAAGAGTTCGCCGATTTCGAGACGCAGCGGCTTGAGGTCGCCCTTGGCATGATAGGCGCGGACCATCTCGTCGATCTTCTTACCCATGCCGGCACAAGCCCAGCCCAGGTGCGTTTCGAGAATTTGGCCCACATTCATGCGCGACGGCACGCCGAGCGGGTTCAGCACGATATCCACCGAAGTACCGTCTTCGAGATACGGCATGTCTTCGACGGGCACGATGCGGGAAACCACACCCTTGTTACCGTGACGGCCGGCCATCTTGTCGCCCGGCTGGATCTTGCGCTTGGTAGCAATGAAGACCTTGACCATCTTCATCACGCCCGGAGGCAGTTCGTCACCGCGCTGCAGCTTGTCCACCTTGTCGATGAAGCGCTGTTCGAGCAGACGACGGCTTTCTTCATACTGAGCATGGAGCGCTTCCATCTCAGTCATGACCTTGTCGTCGTCGACAGCAAACTGCCACCACTTTGCACGCGGCTGAGCTTCGAAGATGGAGTCGTTGAGCTTGGTGCCAACGATATAGCCCTTCGGACCTGCCGTTGCGGCTTTACCGAACAGCATTTCCTTGAGACGTGCATAGACGTTGCGGTCGAGGATCGACTGTTCGTCGTCACGGTCCTTGGCGAGACGCTCAATTTCTTCGCGCTCGATAGCCATGGCGCGCTCGTCCTTGTCGATGCCGTGGCGATTGAACACGCGCACTTCAACAACAGTACCAGCATCGCCCGGCGGCACGCGGAGCGAGGTATCGCGAACGTCCGACGCCTTTTCACCGAAGATGGCGCGGAGGAGCTTTTCTTCCGGCGTCATCGGCGATTCACCCTTGGGGGTGATCTTGCCGACCAGAATGTCGCCCGGCTGCACTTCGGCACCGATGTGAACGATACCAGCTTCGTCGAGGCTCTTGAGCGCTTCTTCCGACACGTTCGGAATATCGCGCGTAATTTCCTCAGGGCCGAGCTTGGTGTCGCGGGCCATGACTTCATATTCCTCGATGTGGATCGAGGTGAAAACGTCCTGCATCGCGATCTTTTCGCTCAGCAGAATGGAGTCTTCGAAGTTGTAGCCGTTCCAGGGCATGAACGCGACGAGCACGTTACGACCCAGGGCCAGATCGCCGAGTTCGGTGGAGGGACCGTCAGCAATGATGTCGCCAGCATTGATGTGGTCGCCCACGACAACCAGCGGACGCTGATTGATACAGGTCGACTGGTTGGAACGCTGGAACT